>Ga0105049_10008499_pt1 | contig 11906 bp, 7 predicted proteins | sample MAT06_FD_78087 | JGI IMG/M metagenome (GOLD analysis project Ga0105049, IMG submission 78087) | Freshwater microbial communities from Lake Fryxell liftoff mats and glacier meltwater in Antarctica - MAT-06 | ecosystem: Environmental > Aquatic > Freshwater > Ice > Liftoff microbial mat | place...
CTGATGTTTCCCGCCACGATTTTCGGTGCGCTCCTCCCTGTGGCGGTCTCACTCTTCATGACTTACAGCGGGCGGCGGGGGTTCCGGCGATCCGTCATGCTATGGGGCTTGGCGGGGGCTTTGTTTGCGGTAGCGGCTGGGTTCTATTACGACTTGTTGCAGCCGCTCATGGTCCTCACGGTCAGCTTCTTCCTCGGGGCGGGTGGCGTTGTCATGGTAAAGCACATGACAAAGACCGAGGGATTCGATCCCAGAATCGCCGAGGCGTGCTTTCTGGCCGGGATCGTGGGGCTTGCGATCTTGTTTCGGTGGGGGGCCTTCGTGGAGGACCGCAATGCGCCGCTCCTCCCTGACGCGGCTGGATATGGAGAGATCGCGCGAACGGGGTCGTTCTATGAAACCAGCCAGATGCACGCGCCATGGGTGCGGGAGCCTTTGTTTCCGGCGGTGCTGAGGGCCTGGTTTACGATCATGCCGGGGACGGGCGTCTCCCAGCGATTCGCCGGGATCTGGCTGGGGCTGCTGCCGGTGGTGCTCACATGGGCGGTCGGGCGGCGGCTGTTTGGCCCGTTGGCGGGGATCGTCGCCGCGGGGATGATGGCGGCGACGCCGTTCCTGGCCGAGTTCTCGGCGGAGGGACTGCGCGACGATTTGCTGAGCGGGCTGTTCCTCGGGCTGATCGCGGCGGTGCTCTATCTGCCCGGGCACGTGTGGGCGCGCGCCATTGCGTTTGGGATGATCGGCGCCGCGCTGGCGCTGCTGCGGATCAACAACGCCTTCCTGCTCGTCCCGCTGCTGGCCTGGGTGGCGTGGAGGCAGCGGTGGAAGTGGGGAGAGGTGGCCGTGGCCGCGGCGTTGGCCATCGTGCCGCTGGTGCCACACCTTCTCTACAACGCGCGGGTTGGCGACGGCGACCTGCTCTACAGCGCCAGCGTCCACACGCGCTATTACTACAACCTGGCGCATATCGGCGAGCCCGGCTTTCCCGCGACATGGGCTGATTGGAATGCGAATCCGTATGCGGGCGATGTCATCGGTTCGGGTGTGCTGCTGACGGATGGGGGCGTTCTGGCTTCGGCAAGGCGCGTGGCGATGGGATTTGTGGACGTGTTCCTGTACCGGTTTCCCCACGGCTCGTTGTTTCGCGGAAGCGAGCTGGCGATGGCCTTCGGGATTCTGGGGGCGTGGGCGCTTTGGCGGCGGCGGGAGGCCTGGTGGGTGGCGGTCGCGTATGCGGCCTTCCTGTTTCCCGTTGCGGTAATCGTCCCGCTTGGCACTGGCTGGCGGCTTGCGTCGCCTGCGGCGCCGCTCATTTTTCTGGTTTGGTCGGCGGGGGTGGTGCTGGCGTGGGATGGGTTGCTTGCCGTGTGGGGGCGATGGAGGGCTGGTTCGAGGCGGTGATTGACCATCTAGACGAAATGGACAGCATGGACGGATGACAATCGCGAAGGCATTTGCACTGTTGGCCCTGGTGCCGTTGATGGTGGCCTCCTGTTCGAGAAAGCCGATGATCGATCCCATCGCCATGGACACGCTTCCCGAGTTCAATCGCATCGTGCTCGATGTGGCGGCTTCCTATCCGACCGATGGGACGCACGGCTACTGGTGGCCGAAGAAGAGCGAGGGGAGCTATGACGGCGTCTCGGAGGACATCCTCCTCGACGGCGTCTGTGTGATGCGCGGCGAAGAGAAGGGCCGCACGTATTGCTGCGGGCTGACGCTGGAGGTCTTCGTGAAGGCGCTGGCGCGCCACGCGGAACTTCACGGGGCCTCCGCGAAGCCTTACCTCGTGGCGGATGGTTTCTCGAAATTCAAGCGCCTGTGGTTCGTCGAGAATGTCAACGGCCCGGGGCCCTCGGCGGCTTTTGAGGCCTACGGTCTCGGCAAGACGATCTTGGAGGAGGACGCGCTGCCGGGCGACTTCGTGCAAATCTGGCGGCGCTTCGATCCCAATAAGGCGAAGTCGCCCTCCGGTCACTCGGTGATCTTCACCGGATGGGCCCGCAACAAGACGGGGGAAATTGTGGGGATGGAGTACTTCTCCACCCAGACATCCACCAAGGGCATCTCCCGCAACGTGGAATTGTGGGGCGCGCCGAATGCGAAGAAGGGCATGGCGCGGGAAAACACCCACTGGGGGCGGGTGGACTTGGCAGCGAAGTAGCGTGGAATGGCGGGGCGAGGCTCCTGCCCTATTCTACGGGAGCATTTTGGAGATTCTTGGTGCCACTGTAACTCGATGGACCAAATGGACGGAACGGACACGATGGACGTTCATCAAGTCCCTGTTGTCCATCTCGTCCATAGGGGTCGACTTCACTGGCCAACCACCATTCGGTAGGAAACGCCCCTACCCCAGATAAATCTTCTTTCCTCGTCCCTCGGAGTTCCGCTTTCTGCGCTCTTCCTGCAGGTAGCGGATCTGCTCGAGGGTCCGGCGGCTTTGGAAGAAGGCGAGCAGCGCGGCGGTCAGCAGGGCGAGGATCACGGCGGCGCCGGCGAGGGTGAATCGGAAGACCCTGTTGAGGCGTGCGGTCACGGTTTCGGCCTTGATGTCGATCCCGACAAGCGCGACGGGGTTGCGGCTGCGGGGGTCGATGACGGGGGCAAATCCGCTGACGAAATCTCCCCAGTCGTCCTGCACGTTTCCACTCGTCGGCGTCATGGTATCCATTGCCGCCTGCATTTCCAGGGTGCCTTCCGTGTAAAGCTCGCCGGGGAGCTGGCCCTTCTCGTCGTTGGAGATGGTGCCGTCGCCGTTGAGGTCCAGATCGACGGGATCGGCATCGACCAGAACGCGCCACACACCCTCGCCAAGTCCCGGCTCGCGCTTGAAGACGTAGATGTAGCGAATGTCGTCGTTGGATTTGCGGAAGAAGCCAAGCTGGTTGAGGATTCTTTGGAATGCGGGCGTATAGATATCCCGGGTTTCGTCCACCGCGCGAAGGTCATCGGGCCGGATTGTCCCCGCGGCCAGCGCGGCCACGGACATGGCCTTGTCGTGGACTTCGCGGGCGATGATCTTGTTGGCGGCGCGCTCGATGGCAAACACCGCCACGATGATCAGCAGATAGACGCCGACGAAGAGGGCGGTGCGCGTGCGGTTGAAGAGGGGGATCGGGGGAATGTCCCTGATCGCCTGCTCGCGGGCGGCGGCGATGCGCCTGCGCAAATCCTCGGCGAGTTCCACGCGCTCGACGCGGTCTGCCTGAAGCTCCGCAATGAGGAAGTCCCTGTTTATCAGGGCGACATCCACGAAGTGCGTGAGTAGCTTTTCCCGGCACGGGAGAATGTCGGGGTTGTCGGGCCAGTGGACCGCGGCCTGACTGAGTTCCTTGGCGGCGACGGAGAGATGCTCGTAGTCGCCGAGATCGTTGGTCGCCATGATCTTGGCGGTCTGGCGGCGGGAGAGATCCTTCTTGGACGCGCCCGAGAGGTAGTCCTCGATCCCCCGGCGGATTTCCAGAACGCGCTTGGGCCTGTCCGCGGGGTCCGTGGCAAGACACCGGTCGATCAGCGCTGTAAGTTCCTCCGGCGCATCGTCGGGATAGGGAAGGCATTCGTTCATCTGGGCCTTCATCATCGCCTTGCGAACGGTGTCGGCGGAGTGGGGAGGCTTGCCGACGACGATCTCGAAGAGGATCGCGCCGAGGAGATACACGTCGGTGTGGATTCCCAGCCCCACGGTGTCTGCGGTGGCCTGCTCCGGAGCCATATAGACGGGTGTGCCGGCGGGATTGGTGGCGGTGTCCAGCGTGTAGAACTTGTTGGGGGGCGTCTGGTGCTCCGGCGCCGCGGGGGGTTGAACCTCGTCCAGCAGGATGGCGAGTCCCCAGTCGAGGAGGAAGACCTCTCCGTACTCGCCAAGCATCACCTGGCCGGGCTTCAGGTCGCGATGGATGATGCGCTTGTTGTGGGCATAGGCGACGGCGTTGATGACGGGGATCAGGATTTGCAGGTGCCGCGCGAGGAAGTCGTCGTGGCTCAGATGCTTCTCCTCGCGGTCGTGCGCGAGGGCGGCCTGCCATGAACGGCCCACGACGCGCTTCATCGCAAGAAACGGAACGCGCCGGCCATCCGCCGTAACCAGGCCGATGTCGTACACGGGGACGATGTTTGGATGGTCGAGCTGGGCGGAGGTGTAGGCCTCCTTGATGAAGTCGAGCTGGGCATTGCCGGTGACGCGGGAGCGCTTGACCGCGACGACGCGACCGAGCTCGACCTGCAGGGCTTCCCATACCTCGCCCTGGCCTCCCTTGCCGATCAGATGGGAGAGCTGGAAGCTGCCATCCTTGCTGGTGAGCCCGCCGAAGCTGCCCGCGTCGAAATCTTCGGCCTCCACGCCGTCGAGGCTCGCGGCCTCCACTGTGCCGACATGCGGGATCAGCGCGGTGGCGAAGTGCTCTTCCGCCTCTGCCGGCGGCTTCTCGTTCTCCGTGGTGGAAGCGCCCTTGCCGTGTTGGCGCTTCGTGGTATTCGCGCGCCCACCGTTCAAGCTCTTGATCGTCCGTCCGGGCTCGTGGGCCAAGGCGGCGTCGAGATCGTCGAATACGAGCCGGGTCTTGAAGTCCTGATCGCTCACTTCATGCTCCCGGCGGCTCGGCTCTGAATCGGCATTGCACAGGGCACCCCGATATTATCGGCCCAAATGGTCGGCAATTAAACCCCTGATGTCGAGCGGGAAAGCGGCGAAAGCGCGCCGGGCACTACGGAAGCGGGTCCATTTCGTCGGCCTCCGGAGGATCGGGGACTACAACCAGGTCCTCGATTCCAGAGCGTGTATACAGTGGGGGGGCGTGGAGCTGACCCTCCCCATCGACGACGATGATCTCAAGGGCCCCCTCGGGCATTCCCTCCAGGCGGAACGCTCCGCCCGCGGTGATCGGACTGGAACGGCGGAGAATCTGGCTGCCATTCCACGAGTTGAGGTGGACGACGCCCACGCCCAGCGGCTCTCCGTTTGCCAGAAGCACTTTTCCCGCGACGGCGAGCGGACTGGACAACTGAAGGTCCAGGCGCTGCATCCCGGCAAACGGGGCGCCGGCCACGCGGCGCTGCACGGCGGATGCGGTGCGGCGCCCTTCGCCGATCTGCTCGCGGAGGTCCCACTGGCCGGCGATGGTTGAGCCGGGTCGATAGGCCGTCGCGCGGAAGGTGCCCGTCGCGCCGTTCTCCGTCACGGTCAGCTTCCCCTCGATGCGCGCCATCTTCTCGTCGATCTCGCCGTCATAGCGGATGACGCCCGGCAGGGCGCCGCGCCCGCTGTCGGTGCGGGTCATGGCGATGCGTTTGCCATCGATCTTGACCTCGAATGTCGAGCGAAAACCGGCGGGCCAGGGATCGACATTGCCGGTGAAACTGGCCCCGACGGCGCCCGCCACGATTTCGAGTTCGCCCATGGCGCTGCGAGCGTCGGGCTCGGCGGGAAGGGCGGCAACGACCCACGCCGTTCCGGGATCGAGCGGCGAGGCGCGCCAGCGGCCCGCGGCGTCGGTGTGGAACTCCAGCGGGCGCGCGCGCGGGTCGATGGACACCATCACGCGCGAGCCGATGGCGGGGGAGCCATCGGGGTTGGCGACGCGGCCATCGAGTTCCAGTGGCCAGCCCGCGCGCAGCGTGATCGTCTCCGTGGCGTAGTTGTCGGCGGAGAAGGTGCGCTGGACATCGGGAAACTGATCCGCCTGCAGGATGATCGTAACGCCATCCAGATTCACCGGCACCGCGTCGAAGGCGAAGGTGCCATCGCGCTTGAGGCGCTCCTGGCGATATCGGTCCCCGATCTTGAGGCGCACAACGCCGCGGGGGATCGGCTTGTCGAAAGGATCCAGTGCGACTCCCACCAGGTTGGCGGCGGGGGAAATCTCGATGCGCAGGCCGTCGATGAGGGTTGGCGTCGCGCTCTCCACGGCGAGGAAGCTGGTGCTGTAGCCGTCCTTGTAGGCGGCGAGGCGGGAGCTGCCGAAGGCATGGAGGCCGAAAATCTCGAAGATCCCCTGCGCGTTGGTCTCCACCGTGATGCTCCCCTCCGTTGCGACGCTGGCGCCCTCGATGGGATTGCCCTTGGGATCGACGACGACGCCGCGCCCAACGCTGCCGGGCTCCAGCTGGAGTTCCACGGCGCAGGGGAATTCCTCGTTCTTGATCTCCACGATGCGCAGGGCCTGGCGATAGCGCGGCGACTGGGTGTTGAACTGCAGGGCAAGCTCGGGCGCGTCGGCATACTTCTCCAAGTCGAAGACGAACTCCCCCGCGACGTCCGACCGCGTTGAGTCGTACCCCACTTGGCGGCGAACTCGCTTGTCGAAGACCTCGATCATGACGGTGACGTTGGCGGCGGGTTCGCCATCGGCGGTCAGCAGCTTACCGCGGGCGGTGTACTTTCCCGCCTGGGGGGCTTCTTGAGCCGGGAGGGCGCCGAGCCCAAGAAAGATGGCGGCGAGCACGAAGTAAACAAGGCGCTTCATGGGGGCGACCCTCTCTCTGGAATGATTCCCGATGACACCGGAGGCATGGCGCTGCAATGAAATACAGCGTTCACGCGACGACCGGAGGAGGTCGAGTGGTGTTGTCGGCAATTTTGTGGTCCATCATCGTGCTGTCTGTCGGGGGCGCGCTCCTGGCGCCGGGATTCGTGGCGGCGGCGTGCGCGCTTGCCGGCGTGGCGGCGATCGTGGCGCTTTCCGTAAGGGCGGCGCTCCGCCAGACCGGCCAATCCGATGCGGCACGGATGCTGGGCGGCGGGCTGCTGGTGGCGGCGGTGGCGCTGTTGTCGAGCGCGGCGTCCCTGCAGACGATGGCGGTGCGCCTGATCATCCCCGCCTATGTTGAGGACGCCCTCGGGCGGCTCGCGATCGTGTTTGCGATACTGGGCGGGCTCGCGCTGGGTGGGCGGGCGCTGTTCCTGATCCGCGCGGGGGGGCACCCGCTCTCCGCCCATCGGGCCAAGCTGCCGCTCAAGCCGCTCAAGCTCCAGCTTCGCGAGGCTTGGTCCTTCCAGTTGGTGTGCGGGCCGCGGTTGATTGGCCCCCTCGGCGAACTGTGGGGCCTTGCGTTCGGAATATGGGTGGCCGGGTGCGCGCTGTGTGCGGGGGTTTTCGTGCTCGGATATCGAACATGGGAGCCGGAGGACCTGACCGACGTTGGCGCGTGGCCCTCCGCGATGCGGGTTCCGCTGATCGTGGCAGGATCGCTGACCAGCACACTGCTGGCGGTGTTCCTGCTGGCGTCGTTGCGTATCGTGAATCGCGCGCGGCGGACGGGTTACTTTCGCGGCTCGTCGCTGTGGAGGGAGTTGGGCCTCGCCTTCGAGGCGACAGGGCTCCTCGCCGTCATCGGGTGGTCGCTGGGCGTGGTGCTGCTGATCACGATCGGCGCGTATGCAGGGTTGCTCTCGGGTGTGCTGCTCTACGACCAGGCGATGGCGCCCGCGTGGCTGGCGGTGTGCTTCGGCGCGGTGGTGGCGCTGGTGTTCACGTGGCTGCTGGTGATCCTGCCCCATGCGTTTGTCCTGCCGATCCTGGCGGGGCACGACTGCGGTTGGATGAGGGCCATCGAGGCGAGCATCGGCCTCCTGCGCATGGAGGGCTCCGACGGCGTGCTCAAGGCGCTCCTCGCGACTGCCGGCGCGGTCTCCGTCGTCGGGCTGCCGTACTCGATTCACTTGCTCGCGGCGACGCTGGACTACCAGCGCGCGATCGTGGCGGCGCTGCTGAGGGAAAAGACGCTGAAAGAACTGGAGCAGGCCGTCACCGAGATCGCATCGGACGCGCCCGGGGCACTGCGCAAGCCGACGCTGGCGCTGGAGGCCGGCCGATATCTCGATGCGCTCAATGGATTCCAGATGTACCTGCGCGCGCATCGCGAGGAACCGACGGCGCTGCGCGGGCAGGCTCTGGCATACCTCCGCCTGGGGCACCCCAAGGCTCGCGAGGCATTGGAATTCTGGCAGCGCAACGACCCCGATTCGCCCGAGGCCACCCAGTGCCTGGAGGAGCTGGCGGCGGGCCAATGGGGAGAGAACGGCCGACTGTATCAGGAGGCCCAGCGCCGCAGCACCCAGAAGATCGGCGTCGGCGCTACCGGGCGCTGAGGGGAAGCTCCACGCGCGTCTCCGTGCCCAGCCGCGAATCCGCCACGGGCCAATGGCCCAAGGCGGCGCGGCCCTCGGCGATCTCCACGCGGGCGATGCTGCGCGTGGCGGTTTTCTCCCGCGACATCAGCGGCGACCACTCGGCCATGCCCTCTGGTTGCAGCAGGTGAAACGTCGGCAGGCCCTCGCGATCGCGGGCACCCGCCGCCTGCCACGCCGCAAACTGATCGCGACGCCACGGCAACACCTCCGACGCGCGCCAGGAGGAGGACGACCACATGCTCCACTCGCCCGAAGACCACTCCGATTCGATCTCGCCGCTCCCCATCCACCGCAGCGTCACCGTCTGCAACGGGCCCGCCACCATCAGCGTGAAGGAGTTGTAACGCCCCGGATCGAGGTCCGTGCGCAACCACTCCAGCGCCCGCTCGAAATCGCGACACTCCAGCAACCGCGGCACGATCCGCCCGCGACTATCCCGCGGCGTCGCCACACCCACCGGCGGAGCACTTTCCGACGGCTGGTACGCGTTCAACACACACGCCACCAACCCCCGCTCGCTCGCCCCGATCCACGTCCCCCCGCTCGGACCATCGAGCGGCCCCACCCACGCCGGGGCGCCATCAGGCCGATGGATCGCGCCCGGGACTTCGACCCCCCGCTCCCGCCGCTCGTCGCGGTTCATCGTCAGGGACAAACGCCCGGGAACGCGGTGGAGGGTGACGGTACACATGGGAGGAGGAGGGTCGGGAGTTGGGGGAGATCGAGCAAGGGAATAGCAAGCTTTCGTGGGATCTATCTCATGCTTATAGATAAACTCCCCTTGGATGAGGCCCGAGCTCTCCGCGAGGTTGTCGTGAAGAAGGGAGCCGAGGAAAACGAAAATGTCCTATCGAATGCCGTCGTTCTCCTATTGGCAAACCGCGAGAAAAGGGAGCCGCGGGTGTAAGAGGATATTCAGGCGAAGTTGAAGCTGGCCAGATGCGAAATGACTATAGTGGCTCCACCTCCCTCCCCATCCTCTCCATCATCCCCGCCACGATCTCCAGCGACTTCAGCCGCGTCGCGTGGTCGTATATATGTGCGGTGATCATGAGTTCATCCGGCTTCACCCGATCAATGAACGCTCGCAGGCCGCGTTCGACGGTTTCCGGGGAGCCGACGAAGGCGTAGCGGAGCGAGTGGGCGACGCCGGCGCGTTCCAGTGGGGTGGCGTAGGCGTCGATGTCGTCGATGGGGGGCGGCAACATGCCGGGTGTGCCCCGGCGCAGGTTGATGAAGGCCTGTTGCTGGGAGGAAAAGTGGCGCTGGGCCTCGGCGTCGGTCTCGGCGGCGATCACGTTGACGGTGGCCATGGCGTGGGGGCGGTCGAGTTGGTTGGACGGCTGGAAGCGCGTGCGATAGACGTGGAAGGCGGCCTCCAGTTCGTCGGGGGCGAAGTGGGAGGCGAAGGCGTAGGGAAGCCCGAGCGCGGCGGCGAGTTGAGCGCCGAAGAGGCTGGAGCCGAGGATCCAGATCGGCACGCGAAGTCCTGCGCCGGGGACCGCCTGAATTTTCTGTCCGGGGGTAGTGGGCTCGAAGTACGCCTGAAGCTCCTGCACATCCTGGGGAAAGCGTTCGGCGCTGGTGGCCGGGTCGCGGCGCATGGCGTAAGCCGTGGGCTGGTCCGTGCCGGGGGCGCGGCCGAGTCCGAGGTCGATGCGGCCGGGATAGAGGGACTCGAGCGTGCCGAATTGCTCCGCGATCACCAGGGGCGAGTGGTTGGGGAGCATGATGCCGCCGGACCCAACGCGGATGCGTCTTGTGCCTCCCGCGATGTGTCCGATCACGACCGCGGTGGCCGCGCTGGCGATGCCGGGCATGTTGTGGTGCTCTGCCAGCCAGTAGCGAAGAAAGCCGAGCCGGTCGGCGTGCTGGGCCAGTGAGAGGCTGTTCCGCAATGCCGCTGCGGCGGTGGAACCCTGTGGAATCGGAGCGAGGTCGAGGACAGAGAGAGGGATCATGCCACCCCTAACGCATTATTCAGGCCCCATGCCGCGCGGGGATCCGCTGACTGCCCGAGTTGTGGAGGGAATTAATGGTGGCCCAGGCCGGAATCGAACCGGCGACACGCGGATTTTCAGTCCGCTGCTCTACCGACTGAGCTACCGGGCCACCGGTATCGCGGGCGCGGGTGAAGGCGCTCGTGAGCCGCGAAGGGTCGGCAGCGGGGGGTGGGGTGTCAAGGGCGAAGGGGGCCGGTTTTTTCGGGCGCCGGTGCCGCGGGTCAGCGGGAGGGGCGTCCGTCCACGAGTTCGAGTTCGAGGGAGCGGGTGCCGTTGAACTCGTTCTCCTTGGGGCGGAAGAGGATGTCCATTTCGCCGCCCTCGAAGGCGGGCTTGAGGTGGCCGAGGGAGAAGCCGATGGAGTTGAAGCTGCGGTCGCCTTGGCCGAGTTTCATGCGCAGGTGGTTGCGTCCAACGATGCGTGGCGGCGCGGCAGCGCGGACGCCGCGCATGAGGAAAAGGGGCGGAGGGTTCTGGGAGCCGAAGGGCTCCAGCCGGCGGATATCGTTCAGGAGTTCCCACGTCACGTCGCCCGAGTTCACCTCCGCATCCACGTCGATCGTGCGCGTGCGGTCGAGGCGGGAGAAGACGCCGCCGGCGTGTTCGTTGAGTTCGCGGCGAAAGCGGGGGAGCGACGAGACCTCGAGCCGCAGGCCCGCGGCGGCGGCATGTCCGCCAAAGGCGACGAGGCAGGACCCGCAGGCGGAGAGCGCCTCGTGAATGTCGAATCCGGGGACGGAGCGCGCGCTCCCCTTCGCGAGGCCATTGTCGATGGCGAGCACGATGGCGGGGACGGCGTAGCGCTCGGTCAGGCGCGAGGCCACGATGCCAACGACGCCGAGGTGCCAGCCTTCCCCGCCGACGACGAGCGCATGGCAGGCTTCGCCGGTCATGATGGTTTCGGCCTCGTCGATGCTCGCGGTCAGGATCTCGTCCTCGATGGTGCGGCGCTCTCGGTTGAGGTGGTCCAGGTGCTTGGCCAGGCGCGTGGCCTCGGCGGGATCGGTTGTCGTCAGCAGGTCGAAGGCGAGCCGCGCGTCGTCGGTGCGTCCGGCGGCGTTGAGGCGTGGGCCTAGGCCGAATCCAACGAACTCCGCTGTGGCGGGGCGCCCCGCGAGGCCCGCGATTTCGATCAGCGCGCGCAGGCCGGGGCGCTTCGTCGCCACCAGCGCGTCGAGCCCGTGGCGGGCCAGCACCCGGTTCTCCGCCAGGAGCGGGACCACGTCGGCGATGGTGCCGAGGGCGACGAGGTCGAGCTGGTCCATGAGAAAGCGGCGCGACTCCGCTTCGGGAAGGTCGCTGCGCTTGAGGAGCGCATGTGCAAACTTGAACGCGACGCCGACGCCACACAGACGCCCGTGCTCATAGTAATCGTCGGCGTTGTTGGGATTCACCATCGCCGCGGCCTCGGGCAGGGCGTCGCCGGCCAGGTGGTGATCGGTCACGACAACATCCACGCCCAGCTCCCGCGCGCGGCGGATCGGCTCCACCGCAGTCACGCCGGTGTCCACGGTCAGGATCAACGTGATGCCGTCGCGCGCGATTTCCTCCACGCGGGCCACGTTCATGCCATAGCCATCCTGGATTCGGTGGGGAATGACCACGCGTGCCGTGATGCCCAGCTTGCGAAGCGTCCCCCACAGCAGCGCCGTGGACGTGACGCCGTCCACGTCATAGTCGCCGTAGATACAAATCTTCTCCCGGTTGGCGATGGCGCGCGTCGTGCGCTCCACGGCGGCCTCCATGCCGCCCAGCTCGAAGGGACTGCGCAG
>Ga0105049_10008500_pt1 | contig 11906 bp, 12 predicted proteins | sample MAT06_FD_78087 | JGI IMG/M metagenome (GOLD analysis project Ga0105049, IMG submission 78087) | Freshwater microbial communities from Lake Fryxell liftoff mats and glacier meltwater in Antarctica - MAT-06 | ecosystem: Environmental > Aquatic > Freshwater > Ice > Liftoff microbial mat | place...
CGAGCGTGGGGGGAATGGAGGGCACTCGGCGGTAGCGCCGACCTGGACGCCGTCCAGGACATATACGGTGACGGTGACGGTGACGAGCAGGGCTACATCGATGCGCTGGCGGCGATGCCGTCAGCCACTCAGTACCTAGCGGCGCGAGATGCGTCCGCTATCGAGGACGGCCTGCCTAGGCAGGACTGGGTGGCGGCGTACCGGACACTAGCTCTCTATCGTGCCGCCGCGCAGCTGTCCGAGTCTACAGAGGACGGACACCGCGACGTGGGCGCATCCGTCGCCCGCGATACCGCGTCAAACGTGGTAGACGTGGCGGCTCAATACGCTTGCAGCCACGAGATTGCAGACCGGCTCCGCGCCTGGAAAGCCGGCCCAGAGGCCGTCAAATTGCGCGAAGAGGCCACTGCCTGACCCCGCCCACGGTTCCGCCGAGTCACCGAAAACGGCTCGGCCCAAGATATTCAACCACCCACACGGGCAACTGCCCAGGAGATAGAGTCACATGGCTCACAACATCAACATCGAAAACGGCAAGGCCGCCTTTTTCAGCTTACGCGAAAGCCCCTGGCACAAGCTCGGGCAGGTCGTCAATCAGCCGGTGTCCTCTCGTGAGGCCATCAAACTGGCTGGATTGAATTGGGACGTGAAGACGCAAGGACTCTACCGCGAGGACATGACCACCATGGACAACCATCGGGCCATCGTTCGTATGGATACTGGCGCGAACCTCGGGATTGTCGGCACCGGGTATACGCCGGTTCAAAACTCGGAGCTCTTTGCGTTCATGCAGGGGCTCGATGGGTTTTCTGATGTCATCCTGGAAACTGCCGGCGCCCTCGGCGCTGGGGAGACCGTCTGGGTCCTGGCTAAGGTCACCGGCCTGCGCTTCGGTATCCGGGGGGACGAGCACCAGGGATATATGGCGATCATCAATGGCCATGCTGGCAACAGCAAATTGGTTGTGATGCCGACCACGGTCCGGATCGTGTGCCAGAACACCATGCGGATGGCCATGGGTTCCCACCAGAGGAAGAACAACCTCTCGACGGGATTCACCATCCGGCACACCGCCGGGATCCTGAACGCCATGACCAGCATCCGGGAAGCCTACACCAAGACCACCCTGGCCTGGGAGACGACGAAAGACCTCCTGAACACGCTGGCCGCCCAGCCGATCACGGAGAAGGCCCTGGAGCGCCTCTTCCACGAGCCCTGGAAGCAGGCTACCAAGGCCGGTAGCCGTTCGGTCGATGCTGAATCGATTGCTGCCCTCCTGGACGCTCCGGATGGTGATGACGGTGACGAAGGCACCCGCTCCGTGACGATCGCTCACAACCGCGAGGAGCGCCTTCGGGGCATCCTGGCGAGCGAGACCTGCCAGCAGCCCGGGACCCGGGATACGCTGTTCTCCGCCTACAATGCGGTGACCGAGTTTATCGAGCATGAGAGCTCGACCCGGGTCCGCGGTGACATGACCCAGGCGGCCCGTGAAGCCTTGACCAACGAGAAGCGCTTTGAGTCGGCCAACTTCGGCGGGAATGGTGATCGCATGAAGGCGCAGGCGTTGAAGATCGCCTTGGAGCTCGCCACGGCCTGATTGCACAGGACCGAATAACCCCACCCCCTTGCGCTGGGAGACTGGCGCAAGGGGGCTTTTCTGGAGATACACAATATGGCCGCCACACCCAAGACCGAAATCTACACGGTATTTGATCGCATCCGTGCTCAATTCGCCAGGAAGAATAAGTTCACTATTATCGAAAAGAAAGACTTCCCGCCCGGGATGGTTAAGCGGGAGGACACCAAGGGGAGGCTCGCGTATTTTGCCGTTGTGGTAACCAAAGCTGAAATGGCTCAACTTGATGCAGCGTTCAATCGCGCATCGGAAGGTGTTTATTAACATGGACCCACTCTTAAAAATACACGTCGCTGGGCTCTTCGCCCTGGCAGACATTCCGTTGACTCATATATGGAGACTCCCCAATGGTTATTTCTGCTACGTAGATGGTGAGGAGGAGCATGTTACCACATCGAATGCCATCTACAGGGAGTCCCGCCCCTGGTGGCTCGTCAAGACGCCGTGGGGGCTTATCGAGCTGGGCCCCCGGAAGCGTGTATACTCGCTCTGCTGGGATGACACCCCATTCAGGGGGATAATCACCGAGCAGCCCGTTACGAAAGGTGATGACCACGTTCACGCCTACAGTCAGGAGGACCTCCTCACCTGCTTGAAGACTTTGGGCAAACACCTTAAAAAGTACGAAACGCATAAAAGCCTCACCCTCTTTGGGGTGGAGATCGGAGTCCCTGATGGCGCTTAGAAAATACCCTCACACCAAGCTCGCTGTTCGCCTAATAGCCCTCACAAAAGTTGAAAGAGATGCCCTCTGCGACTACCATCGCGGATTCTGGGATGGGATGATGCTCGGATCCAAGCTCGGTGTCCCCTATCTCGACTGCGTGGGAGACTCCAAGGAATATGAGAACGGTTACGCCTCTGGTGACCGCGCGTACAAGCGAGAGATTCAACACCGCGACAACAAGAAATAACCAGCCTATGACCACTGAGCCATTGCTCTTACTCAATTCCCACTTTACCCCCGACAAGGATCCTGAATACGTTAGCTCAGCTGCCCGGTTTGTTGTGGAAACATGCTATGGGGACCGGAAGGACATAATCCCCACACGCATAGAGCGGCACACCCGCCTAGGGATAGAATGGTTTTTGCTCGACCTCCCGAGAAAAGTCACGTCCTGGACAATTGACAACGGAAACTCATTCACCTTTCAATCTGCAATCGCCAACCGCAGCTCTGATGGGCCCGAGGCCGGTGTCTGGGACGTGTGGTTGATCGATACCGCGGAAAGCGCAGCGGATCTCTGGGAGACGGTGCAGACGCTTGCCGAGGATACATCTGCCCTTATTCAGGACTCCCCCACCTTCGACGATGATGATGAAAACGAGGATGACGATGAACCCGACGATGATAATGAGTACTAACGTGGCACTGCCTGTGGCTCCAAGGATCCTCATTCTGGACGACGATCCGGAGCGATTTATACACTTTCACCAACACCTGGGAAAGGGGAACAACGTCTCCATCGTCCACAGCTCTGAGAAAGCGTACCGGGCCTTGCAGCAGTCGTCCTGGGATTTCGTATTCCTCGATCACGATCTCGGCCTGAGCATCCACTATTATGAGGAGCTCGATCCAGGGTCGGGAACGATCCTGGTGGACGCGATTAAAAGTGACCAGCCGCTGCGGGATAGGTTCCAGCTGGACGCGACCACGTTCATCATTCACAGCATGAACGCCATCGACGGTGATTTCATGGCCTACAACCTGGAAGCGCTGGGCTTCCCGGTCTGCCGGCGAATCGCTGCGTGGATGGATGCTGATGACCTGTTCCTACTCAATCGCGAGGGATCGTGGCCCCTCCTCCGGGAGCGATGGGATCTTACCCACTTTCCACCGAAGCGCGCGAACATCATCCAGCGCAAGCGCCCTGGATACCCGAATGGTCGCCAACAACCAGAGCCACGTAAGCTCACCTGGGAAGAGTAACATGTACATTATCATTAGCTTCGGTGCCATCGGCACCTTCATTTATTTCCTTATGTGGCTTACCTTTGCCAGCGTCGTGGCTCAAGCCATCGCTATCTTTTTTTGGTGGATCGTTGTCGCGGTGGTTTTTGGTATCGGGATCATGGGGTGGGTGGCCAGTAGAAAGGAGAATGCAGTCACCCCTACAGCGAACGGTATCACCGTTGGCCCTTTCACATCCCACCCCGCACCTGTGCAGAAGAAAAAGAAAAAGAAAAAGAAAAAGCGTCGTCGCCCGAATAGGGGTAGTTCTCGCGCTCGGTCGAGGCTTTAACCTAAGCGTAGGTCCCAGATGCGGAGATTTTCTCGTTGCGCTATCTTGGCCATGCTTGCCGTCCCAGCTCCCCCAGGAAAGAGCACGACCGCATCAGCGTAAGCCGCCATGGCTCGATTCCGGATCGGTCCTGCTAAAGTGCCGTAATCCGCCCACTGCGCGGGGAATGTCTTCACAGGAAGTTTATTCGACAGCGCCCACTCCTCTCCCTCGCGATCCACTCCCGTGGGGCACGCGCCGGAAACGACCTCTGCGAACAATGGGCGTAATCGCTCTAAAAATTGGTAATCGTGTGGTTTCAAGGAATAGTGCCGACCGCCCGCAATAATTATTTTAAGTGCCATCAAAATCTCCTTTCCAAGTGCGAGTCTGAAGCGGCTGCCCTGGCAGGAGCCGGCGGGGCCACGTCTGCTGTCGTCACCGTGCGCATCCTGGCACGAACCCCGGTGCGCTCCTGAGAGATCGTGCTCTGGATGCGTGGATCATTACGGTCAACGCTCGCGAGCCACATCTCATCCCCGACCGCGGCGCGGAAGTCGAAATTCACTTCCTCCTCGATACATATCTGAATGAAAAGTTGGAGATTCACTTTTTTATATCGAACAACGTGTTGTTTTTCTGGGCACCATTTGATATTATCCTCAGCGCCCAGGAGCTTTCCCCCCATGGCCCGGAGTACGTCTAGCCTGCGGGGTGCCGGGCGATTTTTGAAAATGTCCTCCATCGCGAGATTGTAGAATGCCATGCCATTTATCCACACCCCTTGATCCGCCCCCGTCGTGCGGATGTGGCCTACTTTGGCCCCCACCAAGTGCCAGTTGGTCAGGACGTAGGAAAGCGCGCCGACAAATACCCCGGTCGCGGTTGATTGGGTCCCTCGGCCAATGTCTGATTCCTCGTTTTCACCCTCCACATGAAATCTATCCCCGCACAGTATCTCACGGTTCTTGTTGAGCCACATGATGTGCTCAGGGATGTGCTTGGTGGACCAACCATTGGTTATGCTCGGGGGCGTCAAGTGGTCCCGAGCGGACTGGCCTGCCTTGATGACCACCATGCGCAATCTGACAGCCTCGAAATCGTCCTGATTAGATGTGTCGTCCAGCTTGATCAACGTGTTGTCTTGCGCGGACAAGTAGATCCGGCAATTCCCCTCGATGACGGCTGGCGCCTTCCCCTTCACCTTTGCGGTGACAGCCGAGCTCCCCGTCAGCTTTTTAACGTCCTGCATGAGGGACTTATTCCCCCCTTGCCGTGGTACGTTGACCTGCTCATCAGACCAAAAAAGCGGAGTCTTCACCACGTTATCTTGGAAATCATGATGGACCTCTCCCAGATCCACAGACAGATTCGATTCAGTCAGGAACGTCAGTGCGTCCCCCAGCATGTTTTTTCCTACACTGTGTTTTCCCCAGATATACAAGAGAGCTATCCGCAGGTTGAGGTCTGGGTACGCAGCGAGCCAATCGAGTAGCTTCTCCTGGCATGATCCTCCGAGCGCTCGCAACCACCCATCCACTTCTGGGTGCTCCACAGCGGGAATGTGCTCCTTTATGCCATGTACCTTCAGGACAAGCTCGACTCCGATGTGGCCTTTCTTGCGGTGGAGTCGGACACAACTCTGAGCAGTACGGGATAAAACAACAACCTCCGCTATTGTTCCGTAATCAGAAAAAACATGCTTGATGGGCCGCATCACCCGCTGCCCGTTTTGATTCAGATCGAAATACTCTATGCAATTGTGCCCAGCATCCCGAATCTCCGAATACACTGCCCCTTCGTAAGATGTTCCTGCCCCGTAGGTCATGCCTTTCGTCTGAATGCGAAGCACGTGGACCGAACTCGATCGGTCAGAGATCATGAGTAACTTTTGCCAATTTTCATCAATGTACTGGCCAATGAGCGGATCTATCTCCGCGCCGGCAACCGTGTTCCACTCCTTCAGTTGCGTGACCACGCGCAGCCGAACTGCCTCCTTGTTGCGGAGGATGCCCTGCGCAGCGTCCCTCTCTAACGATTCCTCATCCTCCTTTGCTCGAAACCACGTTCGATACCCCGCGATGGCCCACTTGACTGGGTTGACCAGCGACCTCCATGTCTCTTCCGCCACGCCCTCATAGGTACGATCATTGTGCCCTATGCCTGCCTTGGCCGCAGAGGACATGATCGATGAGTAGAGCGACTTGAGTGTGATGGTGGGGGAACTCGCGGAGAGCTCAGGACCGAGGACTGACACTATATCGCAAATAAACTCATTGAGTCCACGATGGAATGACTCGCCATAGGTATCAAAAAGAGTCACTTCTTGCGCAAGTACCCTGTACGATCGCACCGCTCTTTCGTTCGGAATAAAGCCCTTCGCTTTGCCATACCCTTTGGCCTTCAATCGCGATTCAATGTTCTTGTATTCAGGTGATGTCCTGCTGAATACCGCGGTGTCTATTCCTGGGCAATTCTCATCAATTTTTACCTCTACGAACTCCCTGGAAATATCGTGTGGCGTCGCTCCGATCCATTTTCGGCTGGATGTGGCGAGGAAGGCTTGGCCGCCCTCCGTGTCTTTCATCTCCTCAACCGTGAGGCTGGATGCGGGGCGGAATATGTCCGGGTTGTGGAGGAGTAAATTGGCCGGCGGGGTCAGGCTCCGTTGTGAGAAACTGACGTGTCCCCAGGACATAGCGAAATAATCTTGATCGCTGGTGACGAGCCCGTCCCGGGTTACGCAGGAGAGCCGGAATAACCTCGTCCAGTCGCTGCACGCGAGATCAACGCAGAGCCCCGCCTTACGGCAGAGCGCCAGGACGCCGCGAACAATGTCCTCGTGGCCTGATCGGCCGCCAACCGGGACGCCGCGGCTGTACAACCACCCTAAATGCCCTCCGTGCTTGGTCGTGTGAAATACCGTTGGTTGGCCAAGCAGCGGAAGGTAGGCGCTGGCGCGATGGATGGCCTGCGTGAATTGGGAGCGGAGCTCCTCGGTCCATGGGATCTTCTCCCCCGCAGCGTTCACGTTGTCGAAGTCGATTATGATCCCGATGCCCTGCACATCCGAAACCGAATCCAAGGTGCCCCGCGCGACCAGCTCCGGCACCATCTCCTTGCGCAGACGCACGAGTGCGTCCTCATACACGCCCCGCTTATGAATCTGGTAGGTGACCGCGTGCCGATCATCCGCGTGGACGGTGGTGAAGGCGTCCACGAGTGCGAAGGGGGTCAGCCCCCGGACCGCGTTTCCGTACTTGTCCAGGAAGGCCGTGCCGTAGGGCGTATCCGCCATGGTCTTCAGGCCGGCCACAAACGGGCCGTCAGCGGTGAAGATCAGGCTGGCGGCATCTCGGAGGGGGGATGGGCCCACGTGAGCCGCGGGAGGCGCAGGGGGCGCAGGGGGCGCCCCAAGGGCATCTGAACTCGGGATTGAGTGCGTAGAGGGCGCAGGCGCAGGGGGCGCAGGGGGCGCCCCGGAGGCATCCGGACGCGGGGTTGGGGGCGCAGGGGGCGCAGGGGGCGCAGGGGGTTTAAAATCATTTTGGGGAATCTCAGTCTCAGGTAGCGGAGGCGATGGCGCGGGAGGCGTCGGCGGGATCGCAGGGAGGTTCAACCTCCGGCTAACTGGAAATACCATGTCTGAACCTCTCAGGGTCTACCCCTACCAGCGGCCCTGGTGGAGGAGTGAAGACTACTCCCGAAAGTCCGGTGTCAATCCTTGCCGGCGGGCGCGAGTGGAAGCCCTAAAACGAAAGCACCCCGGCGGAAGCCGAGGTGTCGCGGGGGGCCGCCCTAACGATCCGAAGCACATGGACCTCGGTTCGCTGGTCGCAGCATAGACCGCCCACCGGGCTGTCAAGCGGAACGGGAACATGCCGCAGGTGTAAATAAAATACCCTCCAATCTTGTGCCCATTCCTACGTGAGTTTCCCATCCTGTTTTTCGGTGCGGGAGACGCAGCGCTCCCACCCATTATCGTATCACACACTGAAGGTTGTGCTATTCCAGCAGTTTCCATAGAACTTCCCGACCTTACATTTCGCGTGGCAAAGCCTGGGGCTATACGTATATGTGCATGATGACATAGCTACCCTTAGTAGATAATGCCTATGATGACCGCGATGATGACCGCGATGATGATAGGGTCACCAGTTCATATTCCTCCTCATGTAGGTCTATTTATACTATTTATTTGTAATAATGTAAGGAAAAGATATAAGTAGAGTAGTTCCAAGGGTTAACGCGGTTACAAAATGCTTTCATTTACCTTTCAAAATGATGAACCGTAGTCAGAAATATGGAAACGTAAGGGAATCGCCACCTTGTTACTCCCATTCGCCGCCTTGTTATTCCCATTCGCTGTCCTGCTTCAGTTGATCATCCTCGCGATCACTGTTTTTATTTTTCTCATGCGTCGATCACTCGCGGGGGTCAAAATAGCGCTGGTGTTTTTCAACTACAAATTTAATAATCTACCAAAATAATAGTACTTGAAACAGACTCTCATCTAACCGAGTCTTACATTTTTTACGTACAAAAAGATTCATGGAAATGCAAGGCGGTATTCACTATCCAGTATTAAGCAATCTAGTATGTGAGGGGGTGTGACAGTCATAAGGGTTTTAATTCAAGGCATTGACACTGGCTTTCTCGCGACCATATTCCGTTCCAACAAAGGGACTCTATGACCATCCGCGGATCCGGCGACTTCGAGTGTGCGAACCAGCGCCTCGCCACTGAGCTCATGACGCTCGCCATGCAACTCGACGTGCTCTGCCAGCGGGCCTACCCCAGCGCGGCGCAGATGGAGGCCATCGCGGCCGCCTTAGAAGAGTCGGCCAACATGGCGAGAGAGTTGGCGGACTACTGCAACCCTCCTGAGCGCCCGGTCATCTCCTCGAAAGATTCGTGGGTAGGGTTCGATCTCGATGGCACGCTTGCCGAGTACCACCGCTTTTCCACCGCGGACCAGATCGGTGCCCCGGTCTTGGTGATGACTGCTAAATGCAGGGCACTGATCGAGAGCGGGACGAAAGTCCGGATCATCACCGCGCGAGGGAGCCGAGACGCTATGGATCGCGCGCTCGCCTACCCGGCGATCGAGCGCTGGTGTGAGAAGCACCTGGGCCACGTGCTGCCCATCACCGCGTCCAAGGACCTCCACATGCTCGCGCTCTATGACGACCGTGCCATCCAGGTGGGCCGGAACACGGGCGAGATCTTGGGGGACGAGCAGCAGGCGCTGGAGCGGCCTGACTACCTGAAGGAGTAGGTCATTACCTACATACTCATTACGCATTGACACCAATCACCCATCCCTAGGCTCTCCGCATGTCCCTTGGAACCGTTTCCAAAAATGGCCACGTCTCTGCCTCTCAGATTAAGACAGCACACCTGTGCATGCGGAAGTGGTGGTTTGATAAGGTGGCGCATGTTCGAGACCGTGATCGCTATCACTTCGCGGTAGGCCATGCGCTGCATGCGACGGCGGAGCGCTACCTGCTGAAAGAGTCGTCCTCTTGGGAGGGGTTATTTCCGCCGCAGTGGGACAATCAAATCCTGGAAGAGGATGCCAAGATGGTGAAAGAGATGGCCAAGCGCGCCGTGGCGCAGGGAGTGTGGCAAGCAGCCCCCGGAATAGTGGTCGAGTATCCAGTCGCGCTCCTCGTTGGTCGGCGCATGCTCGATCACCGCGGGCTCCCAAAGGTCGCGCGCGCCATCACATTCAAGGACGACCGCCGCGGCCGCCAGCACACTGCGTTCACGACCCTTTATGATGGCAGCCCCCTCCCTGAGGGGTGGGACGATATGTCACCTTTCGTGGGGTTCATCGATAATCTATTCATGTGGGATAATCCCTATCCGAAGGTAACGGACCACAAGACCGCAAAGAACAAAACGTACACGCTCAATTCAGTGCAGCTGTCCGCTGATCTCCAGATGAATTGCTACGCCGCGCTCCCGTTAGCGCTCTACCCCGAGTTTGATTTTGTAGCATTGCGCCACAACGTCTTTCTCAAAAACCATGAGGATCCGCAAGTCTTCACGACCGACGCCGTGGTCACCGCCGGCGCAGTGGCGAGAATGTGGGCCACCGTGGTGGAGACCGCGGAAGAGCTGCACTGGATGAAAAAACAGAACCAGAAAATTGAAGGGGTCAGCCCGGAACACCGCGCCGACAACTTTAAGAACATCCCTGGCGCCTTAGAGCAGGGCCGGCCGGAAGCATGCGAGGCGTTCGGTAAGTGCCCCTTTCGCGACGCATGCTTTGGTCGCAGGTGCGTCTCGGATTTAGTCCGGGACATGGACGCCCCCGAAGTGAAGAAAACTCCCATCATACGACCCAAGAGGGTCACTTACAGCCTCAACCTTTCGCCGCAACCTCGCGCCTCAACCCTACGACTCAACCATCCAGTCATTTAAGGAAATGTATGCCGTTTAACGCCCCCTCCCCCATCCTGGTCGATAGCATTATCTACGTGTTGGACCCTGAAAACACCGCGACGCAGTATCGCGCTCGTGTGTTGCGCATCGACGCCCAGACCGCTGATCTGCTTCTGTACCCGAACGCAGATGTGGAGCCGATTTGGTCCACGGTTCAGGAAGTCTACAAAGTTCCCAGCATCCCTAAGGAAACCCTCATGCGCATCCCCGCACCGGGTGCGACGGTGGTGGGTTATCAAAAGGTCCTCATGTCGGCAAACATTGAAGCGCCTGGATGGAAAGCAGAAAATGGCGATCGATATGGCGCCAGCGGAGACATGGTTGAGGCGGCGCCCGTCGCGGCCGCTATCGTGCCTTCTGGACCGGGAACGGGTGTAGCGGACGCGAAGGTACCCGCGCGCACCGCCGGTGATGGAAAGTTCGGCGTCACGTTTAAGCCATCTCTGCCCCCCGCTGCGAACCCGAAGGATGCGCTCGCCGCCCAGCACACTCGCGCCAGAGAAGCCGAGGCAGCTGATGCAGCCGCGCAGGGATCGCTCCCTCCGCTGGGGTACGAACCTGCTGTTGGAATGGAACTGCAAGTTGGGGAAAATAAAAACCACCCTTTCTGGAGCCAGCACGCGGTGAAGTTAGTGGAGGTGATGAACATTTCCGACAGCGATCAAGGGCCCATGCTGGACGTGAGGATGGACGGGATGGAGTATCCGGACATCCTGGCCACCCGCTTCATGATCCCCCCGCTCGGTGCATCCGACCAAGCTGAGCAGCACCCCCCAGCCGGCACCGTTGCCAAGGGCGCGCTGGGAATTAACGAACACGGTGTGGATAAGGATTCGGTGGTGGCGCTGGTCGGCCAATTGGTGAGCGTCCGCTTGACCTCCTCCGATTCTATCTTCAACGCTACGCTGGAAGCCGCGGACGCATTCGGTATCACGCTCGTTGCCGGCCAAGTGAAGCCTTCCTGGAATGCGGTGCTCCAGTGCAAGCAGCTCCACTTCTCGGACATCCCAGGATCTCCGCCGCCGAAGAAAACCGCTGAAGAAAAAGCGGCTGAGAAGGCGGCCGAGAAGGCGGCCAAAGATGCAGAAAAGGAGGCCGAGAAGGAGGCTAAAGCCGCAGCCAAGGAATTGGCCAAGCAGGAGAAAGATGGCGCTCAACAGGTGATCACCCCCGCGGCGCCCTTCGATCCTGTTGGCGCGCTGCACGAGGCACTAGCCATCACGAAAACAATCTTGGGTGGGACCAAGGTTTCTCGGAAGCAGGTGGAGGCCATCCTCCCCTTCCTGGAAGTTGCGGTTAGTGCTGCACCGAATCACCGAGGGGAGTACACCACGGTCCAAATTGAACATGCCACGAGCAAGGCTTACGATGCCGGATACGAGGCAGCCTCCATCGCATTACAGCCAGGGAAGCCGACTGAATGGGTTACCGGAGAGGCTCAGGGTGAACCCACTGGCAACACGAGCTACGCCACCGGGTACGCTGACGGCCAGCAATCGGTCAAGGATCGAATCCAATCCCTGATCACAACGATGGAGGGCGGGGCATGAACTTTGCTGAATACACCGAAGGCGTTCTGCGCACCGCAGGGAACG
>Ga0105049_10008501_pt1 | contig 11905 bp, 9 predicted proteins | sample MAT06_FD_78087 | JGI IMG/M metagenome (GOLD analysis project Ga0105049, IMG submission 78087) | Freshwater microbial communities from Lake Fryxell liftoff mats and glacier meltwater in Antarctica - MAT-06 | ecosystem: Environmental > Aquatic > Freshwater > Ice > Liftoff microbial mat | place...
AATGGTGAATGGTGAATGGTGAATTGGGAAAGGTCAATGATCAATTTCCACATCCAATTGAATCTATCGGATCACAAATGAAACCGCCATTTCATGCTCAACATATTAATACAATCTTTTAACCAGAATGGCTATCCGAAAAGCAAGGGTTGACTATTATTATTTGCTAAGCATAAAAAAACAGCTCAATAAAAATTTACTGAACTGTCTTTATAAACTAGTTCAAAAATTATTGATTAAAATCGGCTGCAAGCTTTACTGCATTCAAGGCATTCACGATTCCACCACTGCTACAAAGCTGGTGCATGGATACCATTTCTTTTGTACCAGGCTTTAATATCTTTGGGGAAGGGCGACTCACTGTTTGTTCCAATATCTTTTTAACATCTGTTGCAGGCACTCCGGGAAAATAACTTCTGATTAAAGCAGCTACTCCAGTTACAACCGGAGAAGCCATACTGGTGCCGTCCCACGACATATACTTATTGCCGCCTGATATGGTGGAATAAATGGCAACACCAGGGGCAAATAAGTTGACTACACCGGCTCCGTAATTACTAAAATCTGCCGCCATACCGGCTGAATCGCTTGCTCCTACTGTGATCCAGTTGGTAGCCATTGAATCAGTAAGGAAGTATTTTGGATTGGGGAAATTATCAAAGGCATCTATATTTCTTTTACTGTTGCCGGCTGCCTGCACCAGCAACACATCTTTTGCCAACGCATATTTTACCGCATCATCAATCATTTTTTTATCTGGACTCAGACTTTTACCAAAACTCATATTGATCACTTTGGCACCATTATCTACCGCATAACGAATACCGGTTGCAATGTCTTTATCGTGCTCATCGCCTTCGGCAGAAGTACGAACCATCATAATCTGCACGTTATCTGCAATACCCTGCATCCCTATTCCGTTGTTGCGATCTGCGGCCACAATTCCCGACAAATGTGTACCGTGCATTAAGGGGACATTGCTAACATTCGGATTTCCATAGAATCGATTTGCTTCATTTTTTTCATCATCCCCAGTGATGTCTTTGCGGTTGTCTTCGGGTGGAACTTTATCGCCGGTCGCCTTTCGGATTTCCCCCACTACATATTGTTGCAACTCATCTATAACAAAACTGTTGGTAACAGCCGGCAACGTAAACTGCTTAAATACCTGCATCAAAAAACCCTTCACTTCTTTCTCCATTTTATTGACAGGCTTATAATCGCTGAGCTGTTTAGCGGTAAATTCCTTTTTGGCAAAATAGGGCTTTAAGATGCTGTCGCAAAAAATTGCATTTGCAAGGTAGGTTCTCAAATTATCGAGTTCTTCTTCTTTCATACCTTTTCCAACTACCCCACTCCTTGCCTTTTGCCAAAGGGCATATTCATATTGCTGTTCCTTAGAAAGCAGTTTAGCATCGATGGATACGCCTTCATATTTTGTTTTATACCGCCAATACACCCTGATCCATTCACTGCTGTTAGAAGCTACAACCCTTCCATCTTTACCACCTAAAAAATTCCAGCCATGCAGGTCATCTATATAGCCATTGCCATCATCATCAATGCCATTGCCCGGTATTTCTTTTGTGTTTAACCAAAGTACTTTCTGTAAATCTTCATGAGCAGTATCAATACCATCATCCAGGATAGCTACTATCACTGGTGTACTTTTAATTTTCTTTTCCTGCAAAAACTGGTAGGCTTTTTCAAGGCTGATGCCGTAATAGCCGGAAGATGTAGAATCTTTAAGATGCCAGCCCTGCAACGAACTATTTTGGGCAGATAAAGAGAGAACAAAAAAAAAGAAAAAAAATACAATTAAGGTAACAGCTTTCATAAAGTGATTGTGTGAGTGAGCGATGTCCAAAAATAAGCAAATCGCCTCACTAACAAGGACAGACTATTTCTTTTCACTTTTAATTTCATCAGGCCAAACCCAGCACGTGAAGGCCACTACAACGTTTTTATTGAACGGGAGAGGGCCGATGAACTACGCCAAAATTTCAGGAAAGGTGTTGCCCTATGAGCTTCTAAGCTTAAATATCAACACCAATTCATGAGTAGTCATAATTTGAATATTTAAATCAGCAATGGTTCGATCATGTTAATACCAGAAAATAAAAATCAGGCACATGCAAGCCGGCCCTTACAGTTAAATCATCCTTGTAGCGGCAACCGCCTATCAGCCATCCGAACCACGAATAAAATAATATCGATTACTTTGCTTCAACCATTGCCCACAAGCTTAAAAAAAAATCATTTGGTATAATTTTCGCTTTACAATTTTCAACTATAAAAATAAGATTATGAAAAAGATCAAATTGAGTATAGGTCTGTCTGTTGCCGTTATAAACTATTTGGTTACCGGCAGATACGCTATATCCGGCAACATACTTTAAAAATATTCAAACCTCCTAACGGTTTGCATAATTTCCCATCGGCATAACATGAGGATAAGTCGTGTCAATTTCTAAGAAATCCAGCGTGACTGATTTGCGTTTACCACGTTCCGTTAAAGCTCTTCATAAATTCGGGAAAACTGTTGCTTTTATAAAACCCGTCACCAAAAAACCTGAGTGGAGATTCAATCTCCTTTGGTTTTAAGAATCCCTGCAACGGCGCAGGTTTTGCATCCAATGAACTTAAAAAAACGGTAGATGGATAACTCATTTGTCCATACAATAAATACACGGCCAAATCATTCACCTTATTTTGAGCATTGTATTGATACGCTACACCATTCCATTCCACTTCAGCTTTACTTTCCGCATCAATTTTAACTGCATAATATTTTTCATTGATATAAGCCGCCACTTTTGAATTACTGTACGTTTGCTTATCCATCACCTTGCACCAACCGCACCAACTGGTGTACACATCCACCAAAACGGGCTTTGGATTTTTATGATACGCAGCCTGCATTTCAGCAACAGTTAACCAATTCACCTTTTCTTTTTCGGGTGCTTTGTAAGCGGCAAACACCAATAAAAATACTGAACCAATAAAAAAAACGATAACCTTTTGCATACAACTTTTGTTTAGTAGCTTACACATCTAACCTAACAACAAAGTAATGAATAAAATTGTTATCGCCATCACCGGAGCAAGTGGATCAATTTATGCGAAACTATTATTAGAAAAATTATTGGCCATACCAGAACAGTGGAATGAGTTGGCGGTTATCTTAACGGAGAATGCAAAAGAGGTTTGGAAAACAGAATTAGACAACACTGAATATTTAAAATACCCGCTAAAATATTATACCCAACAGGATTTCATGGCACCCTTTGCTTCTGGTAGCGGGCAATTCAATACCATGATCATTGTGCCGTGCAGTATGGGTACTTTAGGAAGAATTGCCACAGGAATCAGCAACGATCTTATTTCGAGAGCAGCCGATGTGGTGCTAAAAGAAAGAAGAAAATTAATTTGTGTAGTAAGAGATACACCCTATAACCTGATACATATCCGCAACATGGAGACTGTAACACTGGCCGGCGGTATCATTGCCCCTGCAACACCTTCTTTTTACAGCAGGCCTGCCACCATTGAAGAAGTGGCAGCTACCGTGGTAGACCGGGTGATAGATTTAGCAGGACTGAAAATAAAGACCTACCGATGGGGCCCATCTTCCGGTGAAACGGCAATCTAAACGATTGTTATTTTAAGCTAAAAATAATTCAAAGTGAAATTTCGAATTTGTGGCTCGCAATATGAGTCAAGGACAGTATTAATTCGTGCAGTTCAACTAAAATGATGCGTTTGATTCTCCATTGAAAAATCAAAACGCATCATCCGAAATTTTATTTATTTAATTTCCCGACAGAACTCTTACCTCAAATCAACTACCTCAACTCCAGGGAACTTTTTTGCATCAAATACAAACTGGGTATCATTTACAAGGGAACTGGTGTTCATCTTTGAAACGGAATAGGTGTATATATTTCCAGCCTTTTCGTACACTTTTGTACTAACAATTGTTTGAGCTTTCTTATCTACATTTACCAACACTTTAAAGAATGGCTTACTCTTATCGAGGGGAGTCAATTCTATCTGCTGTAGCGTTTTTCCGCCTGCCTTTACTTCATCATTCATCTTATACAGAAAATCTTTGTCGTAAAAATTGGTGAATATTTTTTGTGGTGTAATGGAATTTGCAGAAGGATCAACTTTTGTAATAGTTAACTCATTGGCTGATTTATCGAAGGTGGAAATGTTTCCTCCATCACAAAAGATCTCCTGACCGGTTACACTTACCCGATATTTGGTTCCCTTCATGTAAACCGTTCCAGACTTGGTACCTAAATTTTTACCGGCACTATTTTCTATTTTGAGCGAAAACGCCGCCTGAACAGATTTGAATGTTTTGAACTTAGCGCTCACGGCATCCAACACCTTCTTTGCATCGGGATCATTTTTGCCCATTCCCTTTGGTTGGGCATTTACAGTAACAAGGCAAACCAATGATAAAACAACACTTGTAAAAACTTTTTTCATTTGAATTTGATTGAATTTTATAGCAAACCCTATTTTTAAGGTCGCAAAGATAAGAAAATAGACCAGTTTACATTAGTTCAGTTTAATGGCCTTTTTGAATGAAATGTTAATGTGAAGCCAACAAAAAATAAATGCCATTACAAACCGTTTAAACTTGGCGGCATTGTGTATTTTGCAAGCACTTCAACACTCAACACCCTTAGCCAACTATTGATCCAACTTTAGTTATCATTAATTCATTTTAACACAATGGAAAAGAACATCGCTATTTCGCAGAGGGAAAATTATACCCCATCTAAATTCACAGAATTGCTTTGGTGGCTATCCACCGCTGAAAAAGAATTATTGGTGGATGCTATAGTAGACCGCAACAGGTATAGAATCGTTGGGATGACGGTTTTAGCTACCTGGGCATTTGCAACCCTTGCATGGACGTATTTTTTTAGCACCGTTACAGACATAAGCTGGCTCGCAATTCCACTTGGATTTTTTATGGGCTTCATTATATTAACAATTGACAGAGCCCTGATCAAAGGAATTAACAAATTTAACAAAAACAGGTTGCTGCCATTACTGTTCCGGGGACTGCTGGCCGTAACCATTGGAGTATTTATGGCCCAGCCTGCGTTATTATATATGTTTAAAAAAGAGATCCGGCTACAAACATCGCTCGACAATGAAAAAAAGAAACTGTTTAAGAAACAGGAATTAGATTCGCTATACAAAAACCGAAAGGCTGAATTGCTTTCGCAGAAGGAAATATTGCAAAAGGAAAACGCATCAAAATACAATGACGTTGCTGCGGCAAGAAATAATTTTCTGTCAGAAACCGATGGCAGCGGCGGAACAGGTAAAGTAGGTATCAAAGACATTGCCATCGCCAAAAGAAATGAATATCAAAAACTGGATGACGAATACAAGGCGATGCTAAAAACCAATGATCCCAAAATCACAGGGGTTGAAACTGAATTGAACAATATTGAAACGGTAATTAAAAAAGAGGAAGCCGTGTTTACCAATTATTTCAATGATGGCTTTTTAACACAGATTGAAGCATTGAATAATCTCATTAAAAATAACAGCGCCCTGCAATACCGGTATTATTTGTTGGTGATTATTTTGCTGTTGATAGAACTGATGCCGGTGATAGCCAAAACCCTTTTGCCGGCAGGCACTTATGATGAAAAAGTGTTGTTGAGAGAAGAAATGGAAAAAGAAATGGCGAACAGTAATATTAAAAAAGAAAAGGAATTAAAGGAATTATACAATACACTTGCCCATCAAAATGATTCGGAATTTATTATTCAATTCTTTAATTTAACTAAAGAAGACAGAAATGAAAAGATGAAAGCCTTCAGCAAAAAATGGAAAGAAGACAATCACCAAACCTTCGACGGACTTTGGGAACAAATGAAAAAAGAGATTTTGACGAAGCAGGAGAATTAGGTTGATGGTTCAAGGTTGACGGGTGATGGTTGATGGTCGAAGGTTAGAGTTCCCGAAAGCTAATGCAATTTTGATTATTTGCGAAGTTTAACTTTAAGCATAAAAGGCTTATGACATTTTTTAGTCCTAAGCCTTTTTAATTCTTTTATCGTTGAAATTTTATTAAATAAACCTCATTGTCCATCCTTTCAATGCTTTAGATCATTTCACTCTGAAGCAGTGGATTTTTAACCGCTACCCTTTTATCAGCAAACTCTTTTGCTGCTTTTATAAAGTTCACAAAAATCGGCTGGGGATTTTCTACGGTGCTTTTCAACTCCGGGTGATATTGTACACCAATAAAGAAAGGATGATCTTGTAATTCAATGATTTCAACCAAACCTGTTCCTGGATTTTTACCGCTTGCAATCATCCCGGCCTGCTCAAATTGCTCCAGGTAAGCATTGTTAAATTCCCACCGATGCCTGTGGCGTTCGCTAATAGGCGAGTGTTCGTAAATATCATAGGCAAGTGTACCTTCTTTTAAAACACATGGGTAAGATCCTAAACGCATGGTACCGCCTTTTGCTGTCACCTTTTTCTGTTCTTCCATCAGATCTATCACGGGATTGGTGGTATGTTCGTCCATTTCAGTGGAGTGGGCATCTTTTAAATTCAACACATTTCTTGCAAACTCAATAGCAGCCATTTGCATTCCAAGGCAAATACCAAAGAAAGGTAGCTTATGTTCCCTTGCAAACTGCACGGCTATTATTTTACCTTCTACTCCCCTTTTGCCAAAACCAGGCGCCACCAGTAATCCATCCAGACTACCCAATTTTTCATTTACATTTTCTGCGGTAATAAATTCACTGTGGACGTTTACAATCTGCACTTTGCATTCGTTCATAGCACCTGCATGCACAAAAGATTCCAATATAGATTTATAAGCATCCTGTAGCTCAATGTATTTACCAATTAAACCAATCGTTACTTTACCGGATGGGTATTTCAGCTTATCTAAAAACTCTTTCCACTTACCCAACTGGGGAGCAGAGTAACCGTTAATATGCAATTTTTTCAACACTATTACATCCAATCCTTCCTGCAACATTTTTAGAGGTACTTCATAAATAGAGTTGGCATCCATTGCTTCTATTACAGCCTCTGTCTTCACATTACAAAACAAAGCAATCTTTTTTTTCAGCTCCAGATTAAGTGACCTTTCTGTTCTGCAAACGATGATATCGGGATGTACCCCGTTTTCACTCATCAACTTTACACTATGCTGGGTAGGCTTCGTTTTTAATTCTTTGGCAGCTTTTAAATATGGAATCAACGTTAAATGTATCACCAAGCAATCTTCCTTTTCCATCTCCCATTGCAATTGACGCACGGCTTCCACAAAAGGTAAACTTTCAATATCGCCTACCGTACCGCCGATTTCGGTTATCACGATGTCATATTCACCAGTTTCACCAATCAGCCTCATTCTGCGTTTAATCTCATCCGTTATATGCGGAATTACCTGTACCGTTTTACCAAGGTAAGCGCCTTCCCTCTCCTGGTTGATAACCGTTTGGTAAATCCGGCCAGTGGTTACGTTATTGGCCTGCGAAGTGAAAATATTTAAAAAGCGTTCGTAGTGTCCAAGATCCAAATCAGTTTCAGCGCCATCTTCTGTTACAAAACATTCTCCATGTTCATAAGGATTCAGCGTTCCGGGGTCAACATTTATGTATGGATCAAATTTTTGGATGGTCACTTTCAATCCTCTTGATTGTAACAGTTTTGCAAGAGAGGCGGCAATAATGCCTTTACCTAAAGAAGAAGTAACACCACCGGTTACAAATATGTACTTTGTCATTGTATGTATTTATAAAATTTAATACCTGATTGACTGGATTGAACTATAATATCATCTGCTCACAAAAAAATTTCATTTCACCCTCGTCATATAACAGGTAAAATATCTTCCTTTTGCAACAAAATCTATTTTGATAAGAAACAATACAGGAAATGACCAGCGGCTTTCAGAACGTAAAAATTGATTGATAAAAAATCCGTGAGGTCATGCAAACTTACAGCGAATATTTGGGAGCATGAAATTTAGGTTACCATTTGTTGAAAAATCTACAAATCCTCAACAGCATTGTTCGACTTTTTGGATCCAGATGTGTTTGAGCCGTTTACGATAGCATTTTCAGGATATCCGGTTTTTAAAACAAAAAATATTGATAAAATTGTAAAATAGAAATAATATAAATATCAAAAACTTTTGTTTTGCAGTTTACCGCATCGTAATTTCATGGCCCATTGAGTATCATTATTTTTAAACATTATACATAAAACCGATATATGGAATTAATCAAGAACAGTTTTAAGGAAAAATCGGATATTCTTAGTGCTGAAATTAAGGAATTGCTGAAAGAACATGGTAATAAGGTGATTGGCGAAGTAACCCTTAGCCAGGTTTACCAGGGGATGAGAGGCATCACCGGTCTGGTAACAGAAACCTCTTTGTTAGATGCACAGGAAGGCATTCGTTTCAGGGGATATACCATCCCGGAATTACAGGAAAAATTACCGAAGTCGAGTAAAGGTGGCACTGAGCCATTGCCCGAAGGCTTGTTTCATCTGATGCTGCTGGGTGATCTTCCCAACCGGGAAAATGTACACCACATGACTTCGGTATTGCAGCGAAGAAGTCACGTTCCCAATCACGTATTTGCAACCATTGAGGCAACACCTATTGGCACGCATCCAATGACGCAGTTTGTAATTGCCATTATGGCACTACAGACTGAAAGTAGTTTTGCCAGGCGCTATGCTGCTGGCATGCATAAAAAAGATTACTGGGATGCCACGCTGGATGATTCCCTTACGCTGATAGCCCGGTTGCCCAGGATAGCCGCCTACATTTATCGCAGGAAATATAAAAACGGGGATCACATTCAACCCGATGGATTAATGGACTGGTCTGGAAACTTTGCACACATGCTGGGCTACGAAAACGAGGAATTTAAAGAACTGATGCGTTTGTATATGACGATTCATGCAGATCATGAAGGTGGAAATGTATCGGCTCACACTACTCATTTGGTTGGATCAGCCCTGAGCGATCCATACCTGGCTTTTGCTGCAGGTATGAATGGCCTGGCAGGTCCGTTACATGGATTGGCCAACCAGGAAGTAATCAAATGGATTTACGAAATGCAGGAAAAACTGGGAACCGATCTTCCTGCAAAAGAGCAAATTGCCCAATACGTAGAGGAAACGCTGGCAGCAGGAAAAGTGGTACCTGGCTATGGTCATGCAGTTTTAAGAAAAACTGATCCACGATATACCGCACAATTAGAGTTTGGAAAAAAACACATGCCTGAAGATAAACTGTGCCGTACCATTTGGAATATTTACGAAGTGGTTCCACCTATTTTACAATCGATGGGGAAAATTAAAAATCCGTGGCCAAATGTAGATGCACACAGTGGTGCATTGCTGGTGCATTATGGCATGGTGGAGTATGAGTTTTACACCGTTTTGTTTGGCGTATCAAGAGCATTGGGCGTACTGGCAAGCCTTTGCTGGGACAGAGCTTTGGGCTTTCCACTAGAAAGACCAAAATCAGTTACAACAGATTCGGTAAAAACCTGGGTAGAAGGTAAGGGTGAAATATGGGGCGATTAAATACGAAAGGTTGAAATTTCAATATGAACCCCGAATTTATTTCGGGGTTTTTTATGACCTTGAAATAAGGCGTAATTGGTGCGACTACTTTTCACCAGCGCTGCGTTCGCTTAAATATTCAGGATGAAATTAAAATTGATTTTGGAAGCAATGAAGGAGCCCACTATATTTGCACTCCCAAAGGGGAATTAGCTCAGTTGGTAGAGCGCTTGCATGGCATGCAAGAGGTCACCGGTTCGAATCCGGTATTCTCCACTAAAATGTTGCCCACTCTTCGTGGGATTTTTTTTCCAGTTTCATTAACCCTCACGATAATTATCCGGATGGAAGAGCGTCCCGAAAGCATTCGGGAAGGTCACCGGTTCGAATCCGGTACAGATTTTTTAAATTCAGAAAAATCGAATTTAGGCATTTACAAATTCACCTACTTCACAAATGATTATTTTCAAAAGAATAATACAGAGAGTTTCTATCAATACATAGAAGTTGTATTTCAGATGAAAGACCAAAGTCATTATTACGTTCCGATAACAGTTTCTGCGTTCGGCTATTCAACTTATAGAGGTAGTTAATTTGAAGCAGGTAAAAAGGTAAATACCTGGCGGGACTTTTATCGTATATATTTCAAAAAAAATAAAAGCGCCTTTCACGCAACGCCACCGTAGAAAAGTGGATCAATCATTTTACAAGTACCGCTTTTTTGGCTTCATCAATTATGATAAAGCCGTAACATATCAATACCATTTTACGCCCTTTTAAATAGGGTTCGCTTTTGCAAATGATACCTGTCGAAATTGCACACCAATGTATTACCTCGTATTAAAATCTGGTACCGGAAAACCCAAAAGCTAATGTGCATTCAACGTAGGCGTTTCCTTGTAGCAGTTATTACAAATTAAAAATCTTTTCGTGCGAAAACAACGTTGTGACAGAAGTTAAAGCGCAAACCAGTAAACGCAAAGCCCAGCTAATGAACGAACACCCGAAAGAAAAGTATCTTGTAACAAAAAGAATAATGGGCTACCAGCAGAACTGCTACCATCAACTTCAGTATCAGCTATCCGTTATCAATTAAGTGGTAATTTCCTGTCCGATTGCTATCGGATTTTACTTTTGTTTTATGCAATTTTAGCGTTGCGTTTCTTTATTTTCAGGGAAATAAAAACTCTCGGAAATAAGACTTAATTTAACGGCATTGCCTTAAGTTTAGCTTTTGGACTTACGGTGATACAAACGTTAACTGTTATAAACGTTAGTCATCATTATCTGACACATCAATATAACCAGAAAATTCATCTCACATTTATAGTTCTCCGGTAGTTTACTAATTAGTAATACATCTTGTGGACAAAAATTATTGTATGTTATTAACTAAATGATAAACAAGACAGTGGATGAAAATATTAAATTAACACGCCTTCCTGCACCAGGTGCAATGAAGTCGACTGAGACAATCAACCACAGTACTTATGTAGAAAACTATGGTATAAAAAACTTTGAAGCTATTGCTAAGGATTCTTTATATTAAGCCACGACTCAATATTTTTTATTAGTTGAAAGACCTATCGAAATATGATTGTAATTTTTAAAATGTTTCATAAAATCTCAAAGAGAAGCCGATAAGAAAACAAGTCCTACCCTATTCTTTCCAGCCATCCATTACTGAAACCTGCTAGTTGAAGCCCATTGACAACATAGGGGCATTGTTTCATAGTATTCCATATCAATTCAGTTTGAAAGTTTTCAATCATTATAACTACCGGGCCCTGGTTTAATCCAAATCTCCAGGGTGAAAACCAGCCATTGCCATCTTCGGTCTTCGTTGGAAATGTTGGATTTAAGCTAACGTCAAACGAAGGTAACTGGTGCGGCTTTAGATTAAATTTTCCGATGGTATTGTGAAGGGTTTCTATTACTATTTCAGGTGCAAAAGGCAACGAGGCCACAACAGCCATGGGGCAAACAGTACCATCATCCGGACCAAAAGGGGCGCCTCTTGCGATATAATTGTAAAACGCCCTCTGCTTACCCTCAATTTTTAATTTCCTTTTCCCGGGTCCATCGCCTGCCGTTAAGCCCCAGCAATATTTTCCATATCCTTCATACTGCAATTTATTTTCAATCGCATATTGCCGGTGAATATAAGTTGCCCGCCGGCTGTTTTCAAAATAATCAAAGCCGGCTTTTTTATTAAATGCATCCTGTATTCCTCTAAAATCAATCCACATGTGAGAGAACTGGTGGATGAATAAAGGGCCGGCATATAAATAATCGGTATCATACACGTTTGTTACAC
>Ga0105049_10008502_pt1 | contig 11905 bp, 10 predicted proteins | sample MAT06_FD_78087 | JGI IMG/M metagenome (GOLD analysis project Ga0105049, IMG submission 78087) | Freshwater microbial communities from Lake Fryxell liftoff mats and glacier meltwater in Antarctica - MAT-06 | ecosystem: Environmental > Aquatic > Freshwater > Ice > Liftoff microbial mat | place...
ACCCAAGGCTTGGATGGTGGTTCACCTGCCCCGCCCCCCGCCCCGCCCCGGCCCGCCGAGGCCCGCCGACGCACGTTGCGCCGCCGCTTGAGTTGTTCCAACGGGCTCGCCACCGGTGCCGGAATCATCGCCTCGAGCGCCCCCAGCAGCGAGAGCACGCGCAGAACCCGAATCAGATTCGTCAGTTGCGTCGATTCCCCCGACTCCATCCGCTCGATCGTGCTCTTGGAAACCCCCGCTTCTTTCGCCAGCAGCGCCTGCGTCAAGTTCCGCTCAAGGCGGCGCTGCAGCAACCGCCCCCCCAGTTGAGCGAGAATCACGTCATCAACTTTGAGCGTCCAATCATCCATAAGTCTTCAGAATCGAATAATAGGCCGAGTAAATACAATCTACTCATCAACTTTGACGACAATAGCCGCGCCGTCTTGGATCTGTACAAAATCGTCATAAATGACGATTTAGACCCAGAAACCTGTCTTTAGTCTTCGTATATGACGCTTTATTGACCGTCCCGCAGCCGGTCTTCAGTCATCACCCGATACGACCCCGGACCATCACCGTGGGCCCCCGCAATCGCCCTCAACAAGCCCGTCGGGTCTTCATCCACAAACTGCAGAATCCGTACCACCGACCGCCGTTCACCAGATACATCCGGGTTGGCCCGATTGAGGTCCGACAGCACACCCTCCAAATCCAACGCCGCGCTGCTCGATCGCCGGATGCTGCGCGTCAGCACAAACACCAAATCGGGTTCGAGCGCAAACGCCGCCCGCAACGCCGCGGCGGTGTCCGTCGCCAACTCCGGCGACAACCCGCCCAACCACGCCCTCACCCCACCCACCGCTTCAATGCCCCCGGCCGGAAACGAGCCGCCACCGTCCGATCCGTTGTGCCAGAACATCACCGGCGCTGCATCCCCCTTCCGACGGCACACCAAGACGCGAAACGTCTGCCCATCGCCCAACGCCGCGACCGAAGCCAGCAACTGGTCCTTCACCCACGGCAAACTGCTCGTCATCGGTCCCGAACAATCAAGAATGTAAACGATCCGAGACGCCTTGACCCCCGAAACCCCTGCAAACGAGGGCATCACGGCAGGCCGCGGCACCGCAACAGGAACGCTCGCAACCGGCTCTGCTGGCACCTGAATCGACGGTGCTCGCAAAGTCACCGGCGCGGGCAACGGGCGCGCTGCGGCCTCCATCGCCACCTCCGCCATCAAATCCTCACGTGGCTCCGGTGGGGGTTCTGGTTCGGGCTCACGCACCCGCGGCCGGGTGGGGGGCGGAGTGGGCGGAGTAGTCGGCGGCAACGCCCGCACGGCCGGCTCCACATCCGCCAGCACCAACTGCGTAAACGCCGAATCCACATCCACACGGGGCCCGGATGGCCCCCGACCCGTCCAAGCAAACGTTCCGAATACCGCGGCATGCGCAACCACAGAGCCCACCACCGCCACGCCGAGCATGCCGCGGGGAGAACACAAAATGGAAAGCCTTGTAGCCAACCCCTGATTATCGGCGGCTCACGGCCGCAACGTCCGCCCAATCGGCCAATGCCACGACACCAACCCTGCGCGGTCCATCGCTGCAAGGGCGGCATGGCTCCCGTGCATCCCCATACCCTCGACCCATGGACCGATACGAACAATTCCAAGCCTATCGCACCCGCATGAACGCTCGCATTCTCGGTGATGATGCCGGCCGCGATGGACAAAAAGGCGGCACGCTCGTGACCAAGCGGTTCTTCGCGCTCGACGGCAAGGGCTACGAGGCCGGCGCCATCGACGCCAAGCACAAGGAACTTCTCGGGCTCGTCGCCTCCATGGTCCTGCGTTGCGACGACTGCATCGCATACCACATCGATCAGTGCGTCCAGGCAGGAGCCACCGACGACGAACTGTGGGAAACCTTCGACATCGCGCTCATCGTGGGCGGGTCCATCGTGATCCCCCACCTCCGCCGGGGCGTCGAGTTCCTCGACCTGGCCCGCTCCAAACAACCACGCTGACGCTCAACACCGCCCAGGCCGCGGCTTCAATCACCCTTGGCCTTGGGCACCTCCACCGCCGCCGGGTCCCAGACAATCCTCCGCTCGACCCCGCCCCGGCCACCGCCACCCCCCACCACGGCCAGTTTCGGGGCCCGGCCCGAAAGCACCGCGGCACCCGCATCCAACCGATACTCAAAGGCCAGGCCCGTGACCGGATCATTCGGAACCGGGACATCGACGATCTCCGCCAGCGATGCCGGAAACGCCCCGGATGCGGTGGCGTGCTGGCGCAGAGCCTCAATCACCCGCAGCAGCGCGATCCGTCGCTCCAGCATCACCGAACTCACGAACGTGTTGTTGATGGCCGGCAACACCATGAGCATCGGCTGCTCCGACCTCGCCCCCTCCATCTCCGCCGACGTCGCGGGCCAAACACGCATCATCGACGGCTCAACCTCCGCATACGGAAGCGACGACCACTTGAACACCTCGTCGGCATACTTCTGAAAATTCTCCAGTTGCCAACGCAGCGTGACATAGGCCCCGGGCAGCGCATCCACCTCCGCCGCCGTCATCCCACCCGCGATGAGCGATGCCCGCGCCCGCGGATCCGCGGCCACGCTCACCGGACTACCAGCCGCCGAACCAGCACCAGCCGCCGAACCAGCCGCCGCCGGACCGGCCCCATTCTCACTCCCCATCTCCGCAAGATTCGAGAACACCTCGGCCGAAAGCCGGGCCGCCTCCTCCTGTGAGATCGCCCCGGACTGAACCCGCGCCAAATCTGGGAACGTAAACTCGAGCATCGAAGATTCAAAGGAGTACGCCCTCCGCAGCGACACCAACGGATTCTCAAGGCGCGACAACGGCCAATACAGACCGGGCGCACCAGGCGTTTGCACCCACCGCTCAAGCTGCTCGCACATCAACGTCGCCACCGAAAAGCCCACCAACCCCTGGATCAGCGTGGGCGAATCCCCGAGGTCCGAAGCAAGTTCCAGACCGATCGTCAGCGTCTCCGTCGCCGAGGCAAAGTCCTTGTTCAACATCTCGATCCGCGCTTTGAGCGAGAGCGCGCGAGCGATGTCGCGCAGCGCAGCCAGTTCCGGCAACATCGTGCCGATCGATTCGCTCCGGATCGGCGTGCCCCAGTCGCAACGGTCCTTCCGGGCGGCCACCCGCAACAACGGATACACATCATGAATGAACCCCGACACCGCCCCCCACGCCGCGTCCTGATCAAACTCCTCCGGTGTACGGGCAAGCCACCCCGAGATCGCCTCGCTCCGCGCATCATCCGTCCCGTGCAACACGCACGCCTGATACCACTGCGACGAAGCATCACCGTCGATCTCGTCGATGGGCCGATACGCGAACTGATATTCAAGAGCCCTCATCGCGGCCGGCGCACGACCCACCGTCAAGGTCCGTGCATCCGCCGCACCCGCCACCGGCCCGCCCGCCACCTGGCCACTCGCCCCCGCCCGGGCCACAAGGCAAGCCGCGACCACCACACCGCACGCCCAACGTTCGGAACTCATGGCAAACCTCCCTTGACGCTGTCGCCGGTCATCGGCGCCCAGCGAACACTGCCCTTGCGAAACCTTCCACGACCCGCATACATGGTCATTCATTGCGTTCCCACCAGTATGACCCACCGTGGCAGGCGTTTTTTCACCAACCCGCCGATTTCTCGCCGGATACGCTCATCCAGACCATGCAAGACACCCGCGCCGCCGCCATTTTCATACCCATCGGACTGGCCGTGGTCGCCGGAATCGTGACCGCCATCCAACCCTTCATCAACGCCCGCTTTGCCGCCTCCACCGGCACCAAAGTCCACGGATCGATCCTCAATTTCGCCATGGGCCTCACCGCCATGCTCGTCGTCTCCGTGCTCATGCGGGCACCCCTCCCAGAGGCCTCACGCCTCGCCGGAGCACCCTGGTGGAGTTGGCTCGGCGGCCTCTGCGGTGCCTTCTTTGTCACCATGGCCATCTACCTCGTTCCCAAAATGGGAGCCGCCAACTACCTCTCCGCCATGATCGCCGGCCAACTGCTCGCCTCCATCATCATCGACCATTTCGGCCTCCTCAACAGCCCCATCCACCCCCTCTCCCCCGGACGCATCGTCGGCGTTCTCCTCATCGCCGCTGGCGTCGTCTCCATCCGGTTGTGGTAGCGCGACAAAGCCTCCGGAATCCGCTTCAGGTCGCAAACGAACCACTGAACGTCCGCGCCATCCATGATTTTCGGCTTCTCAAGACTCTTTACGCCCTTCCGACTTCCGCGCGACTTCTTATGACCCCCCCATCCGTCCGGTTCGGCGTCCTCATCACACACGTGCTCGCCGTCGCCCTCGTCCAATCAACGTGGATGGCGCTCATGGCGGTCATCCCCGTCCTGGCCCGAAAAGAGTTCGGTGCCAACGACTGGCAAACCCTTCTCATCACCGCCACCCCCACCATCTTCTTTTCGCTCAGCATCTTCTGGAACGACCTCTTCAGCCGCACACCCTTCGGCCGCTACCTCATCATCTTCTGGGCCTTGGGTTGCCTGCCCCTCGCCGCGATGGGCCTCGCCAACTCGTACTGGACACTCCTCCTCGCCCACCTCATCACCTGTATCGGCGGCGCGGGCTACCACCCCGCCGCGGGCGAACTGCTCAAAGGCCTCTACCCCGATCGAATCCGGGGCCGCATCTACAGCGTCGTGTGGGGCTCCTCCCTCATCTTCGGAGCCGTTGCGGGCCTCGGCATCGGCCAATGGATGACCGCCGACAGCCAGGCCTTCCGCATCTTCCTCCCCATCGCCGCCGCCATCCAACTCGCCGGCATCGGCGTCCTCGTCTGGCTCGCCCACTCCACGAAAATAGCCCAAAGCCGGGTGCTCCGCCCGCCCTCTCCCGGTGGTTTGGCACGAGTCTTTGAACCCATCGCCCACACCAAAGAAGTCCTCAAGGCCGACCCCATCTTCGCCCGCTACGAAGCCGCCTACATGGTCTACGGCATCGGCTGGATGATCGCCTACGCCCTCCTGCCCATCCTCGTGACCGATGGGCTGCACCTCAACTACGACGAGATCGCCCGCTCCACCCAGTTCGCCTACCTCATCGCGCTCGTCGCCATGATCTTCCCCGCGGGCCTCCTCATGGACCGCTTGGGCGCCGTCCGCTCCACCGGCCTCTCCTTCGCCATGCTCACGCTCTACCCCTTGGGTCTCATCTGGGCCTCCAACGTGCGCGAACTCACTTGGGTCAGCATCGTCTACGGCGTCGCCCACGCCGGCGCCAGCGTCGGCTGGATGCTCGGCCCCGTCGCCCTCGCACCGACCCCCGCAAAAGTCCCCCAATACGTCGCCATCCACGCCACCTTCGTCGGGATCCGCGGCAAACTCTTCCAAGGCCTCGGCGTCCTCCTCTACACCCTCACCGGCAGTTTCACCCTCCCCCTCGTCATCGCCGCGCTCGCCTACATCTGGTCCGCCCAGCAGATGTGGGCCCTGCACCAACGAATGAAGTCCGGCGACCGCGGCGGAAAACCCGTCCACAACCAACCCTGACACCCAAACTCCACCGCCCGCCCCAAATCCCACCTTTGTAAATTCGTCCATTCAACGGATGATTTTCATCCACCCACCGGACGATTATCCACCACCAAACTCATCCCTCCCATAGCACGCCCACGGGCACCGCGTGGATATTCTCGGCAAACGGCACCACCGCCCCGCCGGTGTACAGCACCACCCCACGCACAAACTTGTTCCCGCACACCGAGGCCAACTCACGGATCCCCGCAACGTCCGGCCCCTTGACCGTGGCCGCCGCCTTCACCTCGATCGCCACCACCCGCCCAGACGCGTCCTCCAGAACCAGGTCCACCTCGCCCCCCGCGTGCGTCCGAAAGTGCAGCAACGACGGCGGTGCATCCATCCACGCCGCGTGCTTCAGAAACTCGTTGACCACGAAGGTTTCAAACAACGAACCCCGCATCGAGCCATCCGCCGCCACACGGTCGGCATCGGCCGCCAGCAGGTGCGCCGCCAGCCCCGTATCCGTCAGATGAACCTTCGGCGTCTTCGCCAGCCGCAACCCCACGTTCGCGTACCACGGCTGAATCGTGTGCACCAGAAACGTCGCCTCAAGGAGCGCAAAGTACCGCTTCAGCGTCGTCTGCGGAAGCCCCAGTGATCGCCCCACATCCGCGTAGTTCAAAAGCCCCGACGTCCGCGCCGCCAACAGCGACAGCAGCCGCGGCAGCGCGATCACGTCCTCGATCAACGCCAAGTCACGCACGTCCTTGCTGAGCACCGGACCCAAGTACGACCGAAACCACGGAGCCCGCCGAGCCTTGGCGAGCGAAACCGCCGGTTCCGGAAAACCCCCCGCGAGCATCCGCTCGATCAGCGGCCCCGGCCCGATTCCCCGGGCCGACGGCAGGTCCAGTTTCTTCCCGAACAGCCGCGAGATCACGCTCGCCGGCCCCGCCGCGCGATGCGGCCCCATCTCGCTCTGGGCCAGCGGCCACAGCGTGAAAATCTCCATGCGACCCGCCAGCGAGTCCGCGACCTTCGGAAGAAACAACGGGTTCGCCGACCCGGTCAGCACAAACCGCCCGGGCCGCCGGTCCCTGTCAACCGACGCCTTGATCACCCGCAGCAGCGACGGCATCTGCTGAACCTCATCGATCGCCGCCCCGTGCGGCAACCCCGCCACGAACCCCGAAGGATCCTGAGAGGCCGCCGCCAGCACCACCGGGTCGTCCAGCGAAAGATACTTCGCCTCGCCGCACAGCCGCTTCGCCAGCGTAGTTTTGCCCGTCTGCCGCGGCCCCTGAATAAACACCACCGGCCGGTCGCCCATCGCCGTCCGCACCAAAGATTCAATCGCCCTCACAAGCATGGCTGATTATCGTCCACCTCATGGATGAAAATCAACCACTCAATGGACGATTTTACAAAACGCCGTCCGCGGCCAAACGGCCCGGACCGGCACATCATCCGCCTCAAAAACAGCCCCTCGCCCCCCGTCGTCCCTTTCAGCACCCGCCCTCAAACCGCCCAAAGAACACGATCAGGTCATCCGAGTCCGAGTCCGAATCCCCATCAATGTCCCCCTCGCCGCTGTCCCAGTCGGTGAAGAACGCCACAATGTCATCCGAATCCACATCGTCGTCGCCGTCCCAGTCCGCCGGGCACCCTTCGCCCGCACGCGGGTTGATGGTCACCACCGCCTCGAACACCACCCCCTGATCATCCACCAGCACGCGCAGCGCGACCGTCCCGTCATCGGCGTAGTCCAACCCCGGCGACGTCGTGCCCGTGTTGTTCAAAATATCCCGCACAACAAGGTCGCCCACGCCATCCCCCGTCACGTCCAGCGTGTCCAGCGTCGAAAGCGCAACCGCCGCCGAACCCGGCAACCCGTTCACATCGCCATAAAACACCGTCTTCGCCTGCTGCGTGCCGCTCGTCTCAAAGTCAATGTCCGGCCCGTACGCCCAGATAAACGCCGCGTCCCCGTTGTTGTTCACGCTCCCCGCCCGCACCACAGCCGGAAACGCCAACTCAATCCCCGCCACCGTCTCCTGCTCGAACATCACCCCGATCCCGTTGGCCGCCAGGCAATTGTCACCGCTCGCCCCGGTCGCATCGCCGCCCACCAGCGTCTGCCCCGCGTTGTTCACGCTCACCAGGCTGAAGTTCTCCCAGATCTGCCCGAACTCGCCCCCAGTCGATGCGCCCTCACGCGCCAGCACCACCCCATCAAAATACACATACGCATCATTGAACGTCTGCCCGGTCTCAAGGCCCAGCACATGCACATGGTGCAGCCCGTTATCCGAAACGTCGTAATCAAACGAGATCGTCGGTGTCGCGAACTTGATCGGGAACGCATCGGGCGCTGCGAACACCACGCCACCCACCGTGAACACCAGACCCAACGCCGGCGACGCCGTGTTCAACCCGCGATAAAACGCCCGGCTGGTCGTCGTCCCACCCGGAGTGTTCGAAAGAGTCGTCACCACACCAAACCCCGCCACCACGCCGTCCCCGAACATGCTCGGAGCCGACATCGCCTTCAAAAACTTCCCGGGCACCCCGGGTGCCGCCTCATCCCCGGACGCAACATACCCAAGGTTGCTCCACACCCCATCGTCCGAACCCGTCAGGTCCCCCGCGAAATCAATCGCCGGGCTGTAGATAAACTGCCCGTTCGCCCCCACCCCCATCGAATCTTCCGCACCCGACAACACATACGGCGACGCCGCGGCATCATTCGTCCACACCAGCCCCGCGCCCGACCACACACCACGCGTCGTCGTGCCCAACTCCGTCGCCCCCACCGTGCACACAAACCCCACCACGCCGTCGTTCGTCGTAAACGGAGTTCCCATCGCATTCAGCGTCCGACCCGGCGATACCGTTTCCCCCACCCGCGCCACCACCACCGCCGGCACCACCGTCTGACCAAACGCCGGAACCGCCGCAACCAAACCCGATCCCACCACCATCGTCAACATCGCTGAACGCATGGAAAGCCCCTTTGTTTGAACCGACCCAACAACAGGTTATCGAATATGGTCGTGAAAATCCGCGTTAAGTCAAGCCAATAACGTTCTGGGCATTCCGATTGCTGATATTCTCGGACGACCACCCCAGATCCCAATGACCAGCCCGTCCGACACGCCCATTCCCTTCCGCCCGCTCGACGCCGTCCGCGCCCTTGCCACGACCGCCATCGTTCTCCTGCACGCCGCAACCCCCTACGTCCGCACCGATCTTCCCCACCTCCTGTGGCCCATCGCCGAACGCAGTCAGTCCTTGGGGCCTGATCTCCTCTTCTGGAGCGTTCGCGGCTTCGCCCGAGGCCTCCTCTTCCTCCTCGCCGGATACGCCTCCGCCATCGTCATCGCCAAAGTCGGCCCCCGCCAGTTCGTCCGCAAACGCCTGCACCGAATCGGCCTGCCCCTCCTCGTCGGCACCCTCACCGTCCTGCCCATCATGTACGTCGTCTGGGCCTCCGGTTGGGTCGCCCGCGGCTGGGCACTCCCCAAAGACCTGCACAACTTCCGCTTCCACGGCCGGGGCATCCAAAGTGAACTCTTCGGCTTCGGCCACCTCTGGTTCCTCTACTACCTGTTGCTTACCTCGCTGGGTTTCGCCGCGTGGCACGCCCTCACCGGTAGACTCGCGCTCCGCGATCGCCTCCGCCTTTCCGATCGCGTCCGGGCCGCCCTGGCGCTTTCTCCGCTACGCGTCCTCATGATCGCCCTGCCCGTCACCGTCGTGGTCGCCCTCGCCCCCAATTCCATCTTCGACTTCCGCAACGGCTTCCTGCCCAGGCTCGACTTCCTCGCCTATCACTTGCCTTTCTTCATCGTCGGTGTGTGGATGTCCCAGGTGAAGCCTGACAAACCCAACAAGCCCAAAACACGGCTGCCTGAACGACGCTGGGCGCTCGAACTCTGGCTCGCCCTGATCGTGTTGCTTGTCGCCATGCCCTTCATACGGCGTCAGTCATGGGGGCCGCTGGTCACGACCGATCGCTGGCTGCTGGCTTCGTTGTTCGGAGTCTACGGCGGCCTGATGTGTTCCGGCCTCGTCGGCTGGGGTCAGAGCGCACAAGCACCGACCGGCAAAGCGTGGCGCTGGCTCGCCCACCATTCGTTCTGGATCTATCTCTGGCACCTCCCCTTCGTGGGCTTGGTGCAACTCGCGTTCTACGAAACCCACCTCCCAGTCATCGTCAAAATCGGCGCGAGTTTCGCGGCAGGAATCGCCGGTGCCGTGTGGGTACAAACCCGATTCGGCACGCGGCGGGGCACCGGAGTTCCCGCCCCGGGCCGCTGAACAGACCCATCCGGGGGATATGCTTTCAGCCGAGATGTCTTCACGCTTCGATTCTGATTTTGAAGATTTTGGCGATCTCCCCGGGCCCGCGAGATATCCCGTAGCGTGCTGGGATCCACGTCACTGGGTGATCAAACCCGCGAGCGGGCGAACCGTGGTCCGCATGTCACGCCTGGCGCTGCTCGTGGGCGTGCCGATGATCCTTGGGCCGATCTCACTCCTGCCGGTTGCGAAGTCGTGGGCCAAGGGCGAGACGTGGCAATTGACGTTGATCGTGCTCGCGCTGATCGCTTTCCTATTGGGTACCGTCATGTGGGTGACATGGCTGTGGAACGCGGCGGCTGCGCCGCGTTTCGTTATCGACCGCGCCCAAGGTTGCTGCTGGATCCGTCGGTTCCCTCACCTGAGCCGTGGGCGGCGGGTCGAGCTGGCCCGATTTCGGTGCGTCCGCCTCCGCCGGGCGGGGTTTCGGCACGATCCCGAGGAAGCCCCCCCCTTGAAACGCTACGAGCTCTCGGTTGTTTGGAACGGCGTTCCTCCCGAGCAAGCCGCCATTCTCGCCACAACCTTCCCCGCCCACGCGGCCGATCTGGGCGAACGCATCGCGGCGGCGTTGGGGTGCCGGTTCCGCGGGGTGGAAGCCCGAGCCGCGTGGATCCATGACGGCCCAATAGGCCGACAAGCCCGGGACTATGTTTGACCCCATGCACGCAACTTGGGCCCCCGCCCTCGCCGGCAGACTCGTTGTCTTTGAAGGCCCGGACGGCTCCGGCAAATCCACGCAGTTCCGGCGGCTGGTTTCGGCCTGCGAAGCCGCGGGCGTCACGGTGTGCGAGGTGCGCGAGCCCGGCGGAACCGCCATCGGCGAACAAATCCGTCGCATCCTGCTGCATACCAAAGACGAAATGAACCTGCGCTGCGAGATGCTCCTCTACATGGCCAGCCGAGCCCAACTGGTGGAAGAGAAAATCCGACCCGCGCTCGACCGCGGCTGCGCGGTCCTCTCCGACCGCTTCGTTCACTCCACCTACGCCTATCAGGGCGCGGCCGGAGGCATCCCCACCGCCGACATCGACTCCGCCGCGAGCGCCGCCCTGCAAGGCCTCTGGCCCGACCTCACCGTCATCTTCGATGTGGACCGCGACACCGCCAGCCGCCGGACCAGGGGCGTTCAGCAGGTCGGCAAGAAGAAGGTCGTCGCCACCTCCGCATCGCTCTTTGATGACCGTATCGAGCAACGCAACACCGACGACACCTTCGACAAAATCCGAAAAAGTTACCTCGATCAGGCCGCGAAACGCCCCACCATCCACACCGTCATCGATGCCCGCGGCGACGAAGAAGCCACTTGGAAACTCGTTGAAACAGCCATGACCCGGCGTTTCGCCTGACCGATCGCCTTCCCCGCTCATCCGCCTTCTGCTACCTGCTCTGGCCCGCCGATCGAACCTCCACCGGAACCACCGCCTCCGCCACACTCCCGCTCGTCACGTCGCGGATCGTCACCTTGAGGTTGTACTTCCCGATCGCCAAAGCCGCCGGCAACTCCACCACCTGAATCAGGTAGAAGTCGCGCCGCCGCGTCCGGCTCACCTCGATCACCTTCTGGGCCGGCTTGTGCCACGCCTGATACCCGTCCACATACTGATACAGCGTGATCGATTGTTCAAGTTCAACCGCCTGTTGACCCGCCAGCGTCTCGCCGGCCTTCACGGGGTCGTCGGAACCAGCCGTGCGATAGGTAAAGCCTTCCACCTCCGAGTACACAATCGCCCGCGCCGCCGTGCCCGCGCTAAAGACGTTCGAGGCAAACGGCTCGAACTTGCCAAACCCCGACACCCGTGTGCACAACAGGGTCCGCGGGATCTTGAGCATCGAGGGCGGGGCAATCGCCCGCAAAGATTCTGCGATTGATTCGGCCGTCACCAAAGGTGCCGACGCCATCCGATCGCGGGCCTCGGCCAGCGTGCGCCGATCCTGTGAGTTCAGCCGCGAACCCAACCGGCTCGATGGCTCGGTGATGGTGGCGAGTGAACCCGGTGAAAGCGCCTCGATCGGGGCG
>Ga0105049_10008503_pt1 | contig 11905 bp, 9 predicted proteins | sample MAT06_FD_78087 | JGI IMG/M metagenome (GOLD analysis project Ga0105049, IMG submission 78087) | Freshwater microbial communities from Lake Fryxell liftoff mats and glacier meltwater in Antarctica - MAT-06 | ecosystem: Environmental > Aquatic > Freshwater > Ice > Liftoff microbial mat | place...
CCCGCGACGGGGAGCGCCGACGGCCAATCGTTCACGATGCTCGATCTCGCGCGCAGCTCGCTCGCCCTCGACGATCTGACTCCGCTGTATCGCGGGCAGCTGTTCTCGCTGGTCAGCCACCCGATCCCGGCGGCCAACGTCGGGCGCGTCGATGCCGAGCTCGCTCGCCGCGAGGATTTCGGCTCGACGTTCGACGCCAGCTACATCAGTCGCGACACCGTCTGCCTCGGTTGCCATAACAGCGAGGCGTCGGTGACCGACAGCGACGATCCGGCCTTCGATCGTCACTGGCCGGTGCCGGGCAACCCGGAGCGTGCGGTGTACGGCGCGCCGAGTGGCGTCCCGAATGATCGTGCGCACGCGGCGTTCCGCGTCGACAGCTTCGTCGACGACGGCAACGAGCGACCGTGGGGCTGGACGCAGAACTGCGGCTCGTTCCGGACGCCGACCGCGGTGGTCGACGACGTCGCGAATGTCGATGCCAAGCTCGGCAGCGTCACCGGCAAGCGCGCGACCGTGTTCGACCTCGAGCAGGCGCTCGCGCGTGGCTTCGCCGCCCTCAAGGCGAGTGGCCCGCCGACCGCTGATCTCGCCGACCCCGACGCGGCCCTCGCGTGGCTGGTCACGCTCAAGATCACCGAGGACGTGTGGACCAAGGTCACTGGCACGCGGCTGACGATCGCGAACTACTTCGCGCGCAACCAGGCGTCGAGCGAGCTGCTCGCCTCGCTCGCCGGCACGTTCGTGACGTCGGGCTACTCGCTGAAGACCCTGCTGGTCGCGATCGTCGCCAGCGACTACTTCAACCGGCTCGCTCCCGAGGCCGCGTGCGGCCCGCACCCGTATATTTATCCGCCGGTGTTCGACCCGTGGACCACGGCCGACGCCGACGAGGAACGCCGCGGCAACGGACCCGGCGACGCGGTGACCGCGATCGATGCACGCACGTTGCTCCACGCGACGGCGGGCGCGCTCGAGTGGACCGCACCTCCCGAGGCCACGCGGTTCCCCGATTACGGCGAGCCCGGCTGTGAAGACGCCGATTGCCAGGAGCTCGGCCAGGCGTGCGGGTTCAACCAGTGCTGCACGACGTTCGAGGCCGCGTGTCAGAACGGCGGCGTGCTGCCGCAGACCGAGGTGCCGTTCCTCCGCGGCATCGGCATCTTCCTCCGCAACAGCGAGCGCGGCTTCCGCGGTCTCGATTTCCAGGCGCGCCTCTCGTGGGAGGATCGCAACGGTGCGTGCGGTCGCCCGACCTGGGTGAGCTCCGACTTCATCGATCGCCTCGCGGGCTCGGCCGATGCCACCGCGACCGCGCGCGATGTGGTCGCGGCGCTCAAGGATCGCTTGATCGGCGAGCCCGTGATCGAGGAAGGCGAGGAAGCCGCGGCGATCTCGTCGGTCGTCGGGCAGCTCGAGAGTCCGGCGAGCGCGGTCACCGCGGATCAGCTGCGCCAGGTGTGCGGTGCGATCGTCGGATCGCCGCAGTTCTTGCTGCAGGGGATCTCTGGTCGAGGTGGCGAGCGCCCGCTGCTGACCCCCACCGACGTCGGCTACGACGCGGTGTGCGCCGACCTCGCGGCAACGGGGATCGGCGTCACGGGTCGGGTCGTCAGCTGCGGCGCTGGCGTCGCGACGCTGGTCGATGGACGCGCGAAGGCCTCGATGCCGGTCCGCGTGCCGGTGCTGCGGCTGCCGCTTCGCCGTGGCAAGCCGCCACTGCGCGAGCCCGCGCCGCTGCGGTAGATCCTCTGCGCCTCGTGAGCGTGACGTAACGGTGTTGTAAGCGACGACAGCGCCGTGCTCGCACCTGCGATGCGTCGGCTTCGTTCGCTGCATGTCCATGTCACGCGTGATCGTGCTCTTGAGGGTCGGGGTGGTCGGACTCGCATGCGGGTCACCGGCACACTCGCTCGCGATCGCAGCCCCGAGCCAACCGAAGCGCGTCAGGACCATCTGTCCATCACCACCCACGGCGGTGCCGCCATTGTTCTTGCCTGCGCTCGAGCCGGATCAGGCGCTCCGACTCGAGGTTCATGCACCGAACGGTGTGGTGCCGGAGGCCTGGAAAGGCCAGATGGTCGTCAACGGGACGCTGACGTCGGCGACGTGGCCAGAGCGGCCCCGGCCGCGCATCCGTTGTCCGATGGACGCACCATGCTCTACGACGCGTACAACGCCAACCTGAGCTATCTCTGGGATCCAACCACGCGCGTGCTCACCGAGCTCGGCAAGATCAGGATCGTGCGCGTCGCCGGGCGCGATCCGGATCGATGTCGTGAAATGTTCGAGTTCCGGGGGGATCGAATGTCTCGATCAACCAGCCGCGCCCGACCGCGCCTTCGCCGGGTGTGGGAAGCGAGGGGCGCGATGGCAGACCTCCAGATCACCGGTGTCGTCGATGGGGTCATCGTCGGCGTCGCCCGTGATCACGCGGGGGCACGCCCTGCACCCGAGATCACGCTCGTCTGTGTGCACGGCGCCGGTGCGGTCACCACCCGCCGGGTTGCGTTGGCTCCAAACCTCGCGATCGCGAACGACGACGCGTTCCGCGGCCATCGCCTGCTGCTCACGGGATCCAAGGACGCGGTGGCGAGAACCCCCAAGGAGTGGACCCAGCCCTTCACGGCGGGCGTCTGGATCCTCGACCTCGAGACCGATCGGATGCGAGCGATCGGGACCGCGACGGGTGGCTGGACGAGCGACACGGCCATCCCGCACCCGTACCTCGCGGTGAGCTGGGGAGACGGATCTCGTGCGACGACCGGCTGGACGTCGCACGCCACGACCGAGAACGTCGTCGATCCGATCACAGAGAAGGTCACTTCACGGTCGCGATAGCAGGTCGAGGCAGACGCGACGGTGCGCGCGATCTGGTGCGCGCCGATTCGTCCCAGGTGCACCCAAGGTTAGATCGCCGATGCGTGTCGAGCGTTCGAGCCGGGGTGCAACGGCTCCGATGGGCGATCGCGATCCTGACGATCGTCGTGGGGACCGCCGCTGCGGAGACCCCGACGACGGAGGTCGTGGCGTGGCCCGCGCGGTTGCGGGCGTTGTATGTCGGTGGGGGCGTCTCGTATCTGGGACATCAGTCGCTCGGTGGACCCGGCGTGACCGGCGCGCAGGGTTGGGGCTTTGGCCGCTGGCAGCTCGGCGCCGAGACGTCGGTCCGGTGGTTGCCGGGGGCTGGCGTGGCGGTACGTGCAGCGCTCGATACGAAGTGGCTCGCGCGCTCGTTTCGCCCCGACAGTAGCGGTGCGATCGAGCTGTACCTCGACGCGGGCATCGGCGCCGAGCTGATCGCCGCGCACGGGACCATGCTCGCGCGGCCCGATCTTCGGTTCGGCTGGGGGCTCCAGGTCCGCGACGTCGGACGGTTCCGGATCCGCCTCGCGATCCGGATCACCCTCGCGCCGTCGTTGTCACGCGAGGAAGCGGAGGGCCTCACGTGCCGCGGCATGTGCAAGACGACCACGAGCTCGTCGCCACCGCTCGACGAGGGCTTCGAGACCCTGGTTGGGATCGCATGGTGAAGTGGATCGTGCTCGCATCGCTACTCGTCGCGAGCACCGCGCATGCAAACGAGCTCGCGACCGATGGTGGACCCACGACGAGCCTGCTCGCCGTCGATCCACTGTTATTGTCGCCAACGATCGTGGACCGCGGGCCGCCGCGGATGCGGTCGCTCGGGTTCCGGTTTGGCATGGCGAACACCCAGGTCGACGGGCACGACCGCACGCTGATGACCTTCGGCATGCAGGGAGCGATCGAGATCATCGAGCGCCGGATGCGCGCGGTGCTCGACTACGAGTGGCTCATGATGCTGGGCACGGACGATGCGATGGAGTCCACGCGCGGGCGCGGCCACGGCCTGCGCGCCGGGTTGCGACTCACGCTCGTCGATAAGACGGTCCGTCATGACGGGCGGGTCCATGATAACGGGCGGGTCTACATCGATGCGGAGTCCGCGGTCGGCGCGGCGTACCTGACGGACAGCGAGCTCGGTACCACGGTGCTGCCGAACGTGATCGTCGGCGCGCGCTTGGGCTTCGAGCTGTACCCACAGGGCGAGCCGTCGCAGAGCAAGCTGTTCGACGCGCACGTGATGTTTCGCGCGCTGGTGACGCGCGGTGACGTCGGCTTCGTGTTCGGCATCGGCATGGAGTGGGGGCGTTGATCGGGTGCCGATGCGCTGCTGGCTGCGCGAGGCCGACGCCTACAGCCCCGGCGACTTGCGGCGAACGGGATAATTCGTCATGTTCCACGCGATGCGTACGACATGGCTTGTGATCTTGCTCGCGTTGGTCGGTTGCGAAAAGAAGGGCGGCGACAAGGCTGGCGGTACTGCGCGCACGCCGTCGGACGATCCCTCGCCAGCGGGCCGCAAGACGCAGACGGTCGAGACGGGTGACATCCGCCCACCGACCTCGGCGGATCTCACCGAATACACCAAGGACATCCCGGGCACCGGCCAGAAGCTGTTGAAGGACAACCCGGGCACCGAGAAGCTGTACGCCACGTTCGAGACATCGCTCGGCAACGTCACCTGCGAGCTGTTCCCCGACAAGGCGCCGGCGACGGTCGCGAACTTCATCGGCCTCGCCACCGGCAAGAAGGCCTGGATGAATCCCAACTCCAACGCCACCGAGAAGGGCAAGCCGTACTTCAACGGCCTCGTGTTCCACCGGGTGATCCCCGGCTTCATGGTCCAGGGCGGCGATCCGCTGGGGCAGGGCGTCGGCGGTCCCGGCTACCAGTTCGAGGACGAGCTGTCGCCCGACATGGACATGGGCCCGGGAACGCTTGCGATGGCGAACGCTGGTCCGCGCACCAACGGCAGCCAGTTCTTCATCATGGACAACGCGTCGCGCCCCGATCTCGCGAAGAAGCACACGATTTTTGGCATGTGCAAGGAGCTCGATATAATCGCCAAGATCACGGCGACGCCGAAGGGCGCGAATGACAAGCCGAGCACGCCCGTGACGATGAACGTCAAGATCACGAAGGGTTAGTGTGAGGCCTGGTCGTCGGCTTCGACGTGCGTCGCCCAACCGCAGAGAATCGTTCTCTTTCATTTCGGGGAGACGATCCCTCGTGACGTTCTCGCAGGCGTCGCCGTTCAGCTTCATCATGAAGCGACTCCTCACGGTTGCGGCGCTCCTCGTGCTCTCTCGTTCGGCTCGCGCAGAGCCAAAGGTCACGTCCACGGAGTTGCCCCCGATCACGATCGGACAGGTGACCGGCGGGCTGGTGCTCGGCGGTGTGCTCGCGATCGGCACCGGCACGTTGGGGGTGGTGATGATGGAGAAATATGCTGGGTGTAGCGATCGGGACTACGATGCGTTCGAAGGCCCGTGCTTCCGGCACACCGCGTACAGCTTGACCATCAGCGCCTCGCTCGGGCTCGGGCTCGGATTCTATGCCGTCGGCAGGCTCGCCGGAGTCGACAACTCGCTCCTGGTCACCGTTGGTGGAGCGGTCGTCGGTGCGGTGGGCGGCGCACTCATCTCCGAGCTCGTGATCCGCGACGGCGGACCCGACAACGTCCGCAACCTGGGCCTGGGCATGCTTGCGGCGGTCACCAGTCCAGTGATCGGGGCGCTGGTCGGCTACCACTACGCTCGGCGGTCCACCAGATCGAATCAGCCGGGGCTGGTGCGCTTCGACGCTGGCCGGCTGCAGCTCGGCGTGCCCGGAATCTCGCGAACCGAGAGGGCCTCGATGCTGTCGCTGGCAGGCGGCACGTTCTAGCGCTCCGGGAACAGCAACGGCGTCGCGAACCGCGAGCGGAACCGATCGGCGTACTTCCGTTCGGCGGAGCCCCACGTCGCACCGAGCCCGACGACGATCATCATCGGCTCGCGCGTCATCGGTTGATCGGTCGTGCGCATCGAGACCTCATCGCGGTCACGCGGCGCCATCACGCGCACGAACAGCCGCGTCTCGGCGAGCAGCGTCGAATCGAAGGCATCGCCGCCACCGCGCAAGCGCAGTGCGATGCCGCCGCCATAGTTGACCGCGGTGCCGGCGTCATCGAACCACGCCTTCTCGACGACGCCGTGGATCTCGAGCCCGAGCTCGAGGTCGCGCGGCTCGATGAACGATCCGAGGAGCTGATCGGCGAGCAGGAGACGAAGGCTGCCGGCAACCGTGATGCTCTGCGGAGCGCCGCTCTCGACCTCCCACCGGCGCGAGCCCTCGGCGGCGATGCCGATGCGATGCCACCAGTACGTGGCCTCGAGGCCAACCCCGACCGCACCGACCTCGTCGCCGCCACGCGCCGCGATCACGCCGCCACCGAACATCGGTGATCGCTCGCCTTCGGCAGCCGCGGTCCCGGCCTGGGTTGCACAAAGCGCGATGATGGCGGGCAACGTGCGGCGGACGGTCGACACGATCCGAGTATGGCGAAAATCTCGCCGGGTACAACGAGCGTTCTCGCGTGCAGCACAACTTCACGGCCGTCAAGGTCGAGCGCCAGCACGTCCGAGACGCCTGTACATCCACCGCGACGGAGCACCTGCTCGGCCTCGGCGGCCAGTCGTACGACGTCGATCACAACGGCGAGACCGAGCCGCTGTTCGTGCAGAGGACGGCATCGGCAAGGAGCCCGAGCCCGACAACCGCTACGACGGGCTGTGGTTCTTCGAGAGCCGCAAGCACTCGACACACACGCCGATGCCGATGTTGCTGTCGTCGAAGGGCTACGCGGTCGCGGTCGATACCGACGCGCGCGCGGTCTCGTCGATGAACGTGTTGTGATCATCATCCGCCGTGACGACGGGGCCGGTGGCAGGGGACAGTCTTCACTTGTGACACTTAGCTATCTCAAGCGCCCGAGATCACTCAGCGCTGTGGGGACAGTGTTGAATTGCGGCTGAACCACGCGCTTGGCCATGGGATTGTCCGCTATCCGGACAATCCGTTCTTCGTTCGACAATTCAACACTGTCCCCAGACGACCAAGCAATCTCGCGGACCTGCGATAGCCAAGTGTCACAAGTGAAGACTGTCCCTAGTGCCAGAAGCCGACGGACAGCCCGATGTTGCGATAGCGGCGCGCGATGTCGAACGTCGCGCCGAGCTTGCCGCGGCGAACGCCCCAGAGCTTGAACTCCAGCGCGCGGAGCTCGAGGCCGAACGTGCCGTGAATGCGGCCGCGCACGTCGTCGAAGCGCGCGGGCTCCCAGTAGCTGCCCGCGCGGAGCCGCAACCGACCGGGCAGGGCCTCGACCTCGACGCCCGCGCGCGGGGACACGGTGACGTGCGAGCCCGAGCGCTGGAGCTGTTGGATCGCGAACGCCTCGATGCCGTGGCCGTTCGCCGACGAACCGGTTGTCACCAGATCGCCGGTGACCGAGACCGAGAATTCGTCGCGGAACTTGGTCTTCACCTGCGCGTTCCACGGCGACGCCGCCCAGCGGTATGCGAGGCCGACGATCACGCGACCTGGCGACTCGACCTCGTTCGGGAGGATGTACGCGGTCGAGCTCGGATCGTCGTTCGCGCGACACATCTCGGGATCGCAGCCACCGGACTTCACCTGGTTTGAGATGATCCGGCTTTCGAGCGCGACCGCCGCGCGATAGCTCTCGCCGCGCGGCAACCACGTCGCCCCGGCGACCGCACCGGCGCCGGTGAGATCGAACAACGGCTCGTCGTCCTCGGAGCCGAGCCGAAATGCCACGGTCTGGAGGCCCGCACCGACGGCGAGGTCCCAGCTCTCGATCCAGCGCGCGGCCACGAGCTTGCCGCGCACCGTACTGGCGAACAGCGCCGGCATCGTGGAGCCGTCGACCGGCGAGCTCTGCCCGGTCACCGTGGCGGCGAACGACCACTTGCCACGCCGGAACGCGAGCCCGGCGGTGAACAGCTGCGCGCCTTCGGCCTCCGAGGCGAGCTGGCCGTTGTTGTCGTAATCGGTCGAGAACCGGCCGGTCAGAAAGTCGAGGTGGTAGTCCCAGCTCCAGCTGTCGTTGTCGGTGGTGCGGCGAACCGCCGGCGCCGAGGCATTGATCAGCACGCCCGCCGAGCCGTTGACGCGGGCGGCGCCGGCGCCCCCCATGCCGGTCAGCGACGAATCGCCGATCGCGATGCCCTCGTAGAGCTCGATCGCGTAGTCGCGATTGACGATCGGACCGTCGGCAGCAGCGGTCTCGCCGCTGGCGATTGCCAGCGCGACGGCACACACGACGCGACCCATGTCGTCATCATAGCGGTATCCTCGTTCACGATGTCCACGGTCGACGACGAACCCAGGAGCACTCCTGGTGACGGAAAGTCGGCCGACGCCACCGGGCCGGTGACCCGCGAATCGACGCGCGACGCCGGCATCGCGGTCTCGATCGCCGCGGTCCCGTTCAAGCGCCGGTTCTTCCTGCCGGCGATCACGCTCGCGATCGCAGAGGTCGTGTTCATCCTCTATCCGATCTGGGCGGCGTTCGATCTCGACGCCCTGCCGGGGGACACGGTCCTGCGCACCGCGCTGCCGGTCGGCATCGGCGCATGTATCGTCTGGCTCGGCGCGATCGGCACCTGGCTGCTGCCGCTGTACTCGGCCGTCGCGGCACGCCGCCGCGGCGAGCGCGTCGACAAGGAGCTCGCCGCGCGCGCCTATCGGATCACGCTCAAGGGACCAATCCGCGTGCTGCTGCTGCGCACCGCGTTGTGGTCCGGCGCCGCCGCGCTGACCGGCACGTTCTTCCACGTCTACGAGGGCTGGCCGTGGCAACGCGTCGCGGAGATCGCGGCGCTCGCAGCGGTCAATTCGTACGTGATCTCGTGCGTGCGCGCGGTGTGGTGGGCGCAGATCATGGGCGAGGTTCGTGCGCGGTTGTTCGCGGCCGGCTCGCCACTGCGCCGGTTCGACGACAGCCACTTCCGGCGGTTCACGCTGGTCGCGATGATCGTCGCCGGTGGCGTGCTCGCCGCGCAGATCGCGTTCTCGAAGTTCTTCCTTCCGGTCACGCCCCAGCAGTTCCTCCAGCTCGAGACCTACTTCCCGGTCGCCACGCTGATCGGCGTCGGCATGTGGGCGCTGAGTGCGAAGCTGATGACCGCCGATCTACGCGAGTACCTCGCCGTGTCGCGCGGCGAGAAGCGCGAGAACGCGCCACCCGCGGCCACGATCTACAGGCGCGCTCAGGCGCTGCCGTACCGGCTCGCGATGATGACGATGATCGTGTGGCTCGCGATCAGTGTCGTCGGTGCGCTGGTCGCTCGATTTCATCTCGGCTTCGAGATCGACGACACGCTGATCGTCGCGATCGCCACGTTGATCCTCGCGATCGCCGGCGCGATCTACGAGCAGCTCTGGCATCGCGACATCCTGCGCCCGCTGCTCGCGCACCTGACCCAGCGCTATCGCGTGCCGGTGCGCAGCATCGCGCCGGCGCTGTCGCTGCGTAGCAAGCTGCTGCTGTCCTTCGGCGGCGTCGTGCTGCTCGCGTGCGGCATGGCGCTGCTCTGGGGCTTCGTCCAGTACAAGAGTCTCGCGAACGACGCCGCGCAGAAGAAGGCCCAGCTCGGCGTCGCGTGGATGCGCTCCGAGATCCAGAACGACCTCACCAACCATCCGTCGCCGCCAACGTCCGACAAGGTGCGGGCGTCGCTGCGCCGGATCGCCGGCAACGCCGCGGAGGGCGCGGTGATGTACTACCTCGACGACGATGATGTCGTGACCGGGTTCGGTGGCGGCCTCCAGGGTGCGCCGAAGCCGCCGTGGTACGTGCGCGCGCAGTTCGAGCGGTCGAACCGTCTCGATGGTCTGCTCGCGATGCCGGGCGCCGAGTTCACCGGACGCGCAGGCCAGCTCGAGGCGACCTGGCGCGGCGTCCGGTATCCCCTCGGCAGTGTCGGGTTGTTCTATCCGTCGTATCGCGGTCGCGATGAATCGATGGCGAAGCCGCTCAAAGAGCTCGTCGTGTTCTTCCTGGTCCTGTTCGGTGCGTGCGCCGGTATCGTCGCGTTCACCGTCGCGCAGTTCATGGCACCGATCAAACGCCTCGAACAACGCGCCGACGCGATGGCGCGCGGCGAGCTCGCCGATCCGGTCGCCTCCGGTGGCGAGGGCGACGAGATCGGTCGCCTCACGCTCGCGCTCGAGGAGATGCGACGCGCCCTCCGCGACAAGCTGAGATCCACCGAGGAGGTCAACCTCGACCTCGAGCGCGCCGTGCAGATGCGCACCGCCGACCTCGCCCGCAAGAACCGCGAGCTCGCCGAGGCGATGGACAAGCTGACGCGCGCGCAGGCGCAGATCGTGCGTTCCGAGAAGCTCGCCTCGATCGGTCAGCTGGTCGCCGGCATCGCGCACGAGATCAACAACCCGGTCAACGCGATCGTCAACACGGTCGGTCCGCTCCAGGAAGCGATCTCCGAGTTCGACAATGCCGACGAGGCCGTCCGGATCGAAGCTGCGAAGGACGTTCGCGACATGATCCGCGTGGTCCAGCGTGGCGCGCAGCGCACCAAGGCGATCGTCAGCGCGCTCCACAACTACTCGCGCACCGACGACGAATCGGTCGTCGACTTCGACGTCAATCGCTCGCTCGATGACTCGCTCGAGTTGCTCCGCCACCTGCTCAAGCAGAACATCACGGTCGACAAGCACTACGCCGAGCTCGGCCGGATCCGCGGTCACGCTGGTCAGGTCAACCAGGTGTTCATGAATCTGTTAACCAACGCGACGCAGGCCCTCGCCGGTCGCGACGACGCGAAGGTCACGATCACGACCGGGGACGACCCCGATGGCGTCACCGTCACGATCGCCGACAACGGCGCGGGCATCCCGCCGCACGTGCTGCCGCGGATCTGGGATCCGTTCTTCACGACGAAGGATGTCGGCGAAGGCACTGGCCTCGGCCTCTCGATCGTGTTCGAGCTCGTACATCGTCACGGGGGCACGATCGATGTCGACACCAAGGTCGGCGAGGGCACGACGTTCACCGTGAAGCTGCCGCGCAAGGCGCCTGCCCTCGTCGCCCGCACGACGGATATGGGGGCGGTCAAGACGCGCGAGTTACGGCCACGCGAGTAGCTCGATCGCGGTCCTGGCGCGTCGCAACCGGCCGATCGGCGACCACGCGGCGTTGCGTGCGCGCCTCGGTGGAGCGCCGTGTTCGCCCACCCTGCTAACAACCTAAAATCCCTGCGCTGCCTTCCTGGCAAGCTGCCCGCGACACGCTGACAAACTGGCAAGCGAACCGGTCGCCGGTTCTAGACAATCTAAATAAAACCAAGATGTTAACGAAATCAGAACTGGCTCGCGACTTGTTAATCAACGCATGGTCATGTGGAACCAGCCCGGACAATCACCGTTTCGCCGTTTCCAGACTGCGCAGGTCGATGGCGGAGGCTCGTTCGCGACCGCACGCGAGTCGGACGAGCCGCAGGAGCTGCGCGCCGCGGCGGATGCCGGCATCGTGCTGGTGGTCGATGACGAGCCAGCGATCGTCGAATCACTGACCAAGATCTTCCGCCGTGAGGGGCTGCATGTGCTGTCGGCGACCGATGGCAACACCGGCCTCGATCTGCTCCGCAAGCATCGCGTGGGCGTGCTGCTCACTGACCTGATGATGCCGCAGACCACGGGCATGGATCTGCTTCGCGCCGCGAAGACGATCGCGCCCGAGACCGAGGTCGTGCTGATGACCGCGTACGGCACGGTCGAGACCGCGGTCGACGCGATGAAAGAGGGCGCGTACGACTTCGTCACCAAGCCGCTGAAGCGCGCGCATGTCGTGCGGATCATCCGCAACGCCCTCGAGAAGCAGTCGCTCCTCGTCGAGAACCGCAGCCTGAAAGCCTAGCCCTCCGAGAAGCGCCGCAAGGCCGTGATCGGCGCATCGGTCGCGTGGCGCCGCACGATGGACATCGGCATGCAGGCCGCGCCGAGCGAGGCGACC
>Ga0105049_10008510_pt1 | contig 11900 bp, 16 predicted proteins | sample MAT06_FD_78087 | JGI IMG/M metagenome (GOLD analysis project Ga0105049, IMG submission 78087) | Freshwater microbial communities from Lake Fryxell liftoff mats and glacier meltwater in Antarctica - MAT-06 | ecosystem: Environmental > Aquatic > Freshwater > Ice > Liftoff microbial mat | place...
CCGTGTTTGCGTTGACTTTGCGAACCTTGATCGTCCTCTTCTGAGTAGTAGAGGTTATGGCGTTGATCCTGGCTTACACCGCCTCGACGCTCAGAGCCATCGATCGGGTCGTCAATTTCGACTATCTCATCGCCGCTGCTTCTGGCGTTGCGAGCGGCATCTGCTCTACCAAAATCGCTCACGTTGTCGTAGGAGTGCTGGGAGCTGGTATCAGAGAAGCTGCCTTTTTGTTCCGGCTCCGCGTCTTGCGACCAAAAGAATTTTTTTGTCATGATTGGATCACCTCGGTATGGGGTACTCCAGGGGCTAAGTGTCAGCCTCTCCCCCTGGTCAGAAATTAGCCTTGAGCGCCTGGGAAGCCGCTAACCTTCCCGTTTTTGAACTCGATTGCCCGTTGCCCGTAGTACCAGATGTTGTCGTCTGTGCGAGTAGGTTTTCCTAAAACTTGCTGAACTTGCGCTTTCGTCATGCCAATGTTGATTTGATTGGCAATCAGTGTTGCTGGATTTTCTGCCAGTGCGGGTAAGGCTGGAATGCCTGTGAGTGTGAGTATCAGAATGCTGGTTGCTAGATTCATACTTTTAGCTGGTTCGGTGGGTAAGTTTTTTGAGCGTTTGCGAGATCAGCCGTCGTAGCCTTCGAGCCGCGCAGCGCTGGGGTCGCTGCCTTGTAATGCAGGTTGATGGTTGAGCGGTAGCGCAATGGCGCTACCCATTTCGGCAAACTGCTGCAACATCTGGGTGGTGCCTGTCTGCATCGTGCCGATGGCGGTTGCCCACATGACCTGTGTGAACCGCTGCCCGATTGCGGTGCCGATGGCGATCGCTTGCTGGTCATTGGCTGCAACCAACGCCTCCATACCGTTCAGCGTTGAGTCTTCGGCTTGGTTGTTTTGTTGTGAGAAATTCGAGGCTTCCGCGAAATTCTGAGAAACGCTTGCATTTCCTGCGTTTCCCGCATGGTTAGAGTCGCGTGATTTGAGAATTTCCCGCACTTCTTCAGCGTCGAAATAGGTGGTGCGTCCTTCTTTACGCCCGAACTTTCTCCCTAACCGCTGCTCGGCATCGGCGCGATAGATGTTTATCATGCGTGGGGTTAATCGCGTGGCTTCCGCGATGTCTTTAATGGTCATTAACAGGTCTGTGGTCATGGTGCTCCTTTGGAGAAATGGGGAAGTGGAGGAATTTCCCCGAAGTTCGGGGAAATTCCTCCACTTCCTGAATGATTGCTTGTCGCTTGTCGCTTGTCAAGTGACACTAGAATAACATTGCGCGAATAAACTGAGTGGAGAACTGAGAATGGAACTACTGATGCAAGTCACGCTAAGCGTGGATATTCCCCATCTGGGCGCAACGATAAAAGCCGCTGTAGACAACAGCGGCAAATCGCCAACCACGATCGCAGCGTTGGCTGAAATGAGCGTGGCGAACCTCTATCGCATCATGAGCGAAGACACCAAATCGATTCCTAGAGACACTTTGAAGCGTCTCTCTGAAGTTTTAGGCTTTGATTTTGATGCAGACGTGAAGGCGGCGCTGTTGAAAGCAAGCAAGCGATAGAAACCGATTCAGAACTGTTCTTTACCCTTAACCCATTCCAGAAGCTCACCAGGCTGAACTTCATAAGCACCACAAATTTTAGCCAGCACGGTAGACGACGGTAATTGCTCTGGCTTGTCATACAGGTCGTAAGCCGTGCGTTGAGCGATTCCCGTATCTTTTCTGAACTGATAACGAGTTATCCCCTTGCCATCAAGGAATTGTTTGACTTTGTTTTTCACTGGCATGTTCTCAACTTTACCATCGCTTTGATACTAGCATCTAGTTAATAGTGTTAGATGATTAGTATTATTTAACTAAATGGCTGATATTGATAAGTAATTGATACTGCTATAGAGATGACAATAGTATTATCTAGTTGATAGTATTAATACATCAACCGCAGCACCGCCCTGCACGGCAACCGCTAGATCCCTGAGCGCCGCCTGCGAACAGCGCCAAGCGATCGCACACCCAAACACGCCAAAAGCCGCCCCCACAGTCTGGACAACTTTCGGGAAGGCGGCTTAGGCGTGAACTCTTGAGAAAAGGTTCTTACCCATGATTACAGCACAAAAGACTCAGATTACGACAAGCGATCGCGTCTCGCCCTCGGAGATGTGCAGCGCTGGCTACCGCGACGCACTCAACCACCGCACCAATTACAAGCTCTACAACAAAAACAGCGACTACACCAGCGGTCACATCGCTGGCTACCGCGCCAGACCTGACAGCCTCTTCAACCTCGAACTGCCCACGCAGGCTCCTCTAGAGCGGGGTTGGGGTGACGAGTTGCTGAACGCCATCTAGGAGACGCTCTCAGAACCTGGCTTCTAAATCCCTTCCCTGTTGTTGACCGTTAAAGGGCGATCGCTCCTCCTGACAAGACTCGCGATCGCCGAGCCAGTAAACCTTACTCACTCAAAAACCATGCTATCAGTTCTACTTTCAATCGCTGTTTCCTCCCTCCCTGCTCAGCCTGCCTGCACGTTGGCTCGCATCGCTCCTAGCGAGAGCAAAGCTCTAATCGCGGGTCGCCGCACCTGTGGCGAGTGCTACATTTCCGGTCGCCCTGGCATCGTGGTTTGGGATGGCAAAATCTCAGATTGTTCTCTCTGTGGCGGCGGTGCCACTGAAGCGCCGGATCAACGCCTCGCGGGTCGTGACGGCTTTCCTGAACCACGTCGCGGCACCGGACAGGGATCGAGCTTTAAGCTCACACCGCAAGCTTAAAGACTTCTAACGCGATCGCCCCTCTCGCCAAAGCAGGGGCACTACACCAAAACCGCACTGAGCGAAAGGACTGGAAACGAGGATGAACGACGAAACGCTTAAAGAACTGCTTTCCATCCTTAAGGCGATCGCCAGTTGCCAGCCTCCCAACTGGCAACGCCCTTTGAAGCACTACGCCAAATTCGATTGGGCAAAGATTGGCGCAACGACAGTCAGTAGCGACAGCCACGGTGCTACCAAAGTTGTCTGGTGTGGACACATCTACACTCGTCGCAGCGGCGAAAACAAGAAGTTTGGGGCTGCCATCTGGTTCAGCCGTGCCAACGGTAAAGGCGATGACGACGAAACCAGCTATTTGAAACTGATCAGCTTTAAAGACACGGCTGAAGCCGAGCCACTGCCAGACTACGTGAGACTTCGTCTTTCAAGCGGAGGCTAAAACAACCCTGTTGATCTGGTTGATCTCTGTTGATCTAGCAGATCAACAGCCAAAATCCAAGCCTGCGCTGCTTTTCAAGCCCCAAAAAGGTGCCTGTTGATCTGGTTGATCTAATCCTTTAAAGCATCTGCACAGCACGGCGCTTGGCTTCTTCACCGCGTCGATCGTATTTCTGCGTCACACTTGCCGAAGCATGTCCCATGAGCTTCGATACGGTTGAAATATCCACCCCAGCGTCCAACAAATCGCTGGCGAAGCTCCTACGAAGATCATGTGGCGTACAGCGTGCAATGCCCGATCGCGCTACCAAGCAATCCAGCACATCCAGCACCGCCTGGTCAGTGAGTCGGCGGGTGAGAATCCGTCCTGATTTACTCACGGGCTTGAGGAGGGCACCGGGCGCGCTGCCACGCACAGAGAGCCATGACTCGACAGCAGCGATCGCCCACTGGGGCAAATAGCATTCACGGTCTTTACGTCCCTTGCCATGCACCAACAGCCCACCCGTTGCAGGCGTGTAGTCTGCCACATCCAGCGAGACCACTTCGGAGCGACGCAGACCCGCGCGGAGGATGCCCAGCATTGCCAAATCGCGCAAGCCTTGATTGACATTGGCAGCGCTCACACAGGCTTGCAGCAGCGCGTTGATTTCCTCTTTGCTCAGCGCGCGTCCGGCTGGCAGGGTTGTCGCGGTGATGTTGCTGATATCAGCAGCGCGTTGATAATCTTCTGCCGACAACTGCCCTAGCCGCCATGCTTCCTTGAGCACTCGCCTCAGTGCTGCCAGCGATTTGTTCGCCGTCGCCGGAGCATACCGTTCCATCAGCGCTGTTCGCAGAGCTGTAGTGTGCTGATATCTAAGCGCCGACCACTGAAACTCAGTCGCGTTGCAGTGCCCATTGCTGGCAAGCTTGGCGATCGCGTCCAGCGACCCGCGCATGGTGCGACGCGAACTGAAACCGAGCGATGCCAGGTAGACAGCAGCAGGGTTTGCGGTGAGGGTTTGGGGGGATGAGAGTTGTGGGATGAGGGATGACATACTCTAAAATTCCCGATCGCCAGCCGCATTAGCTTTGAAAACTGTCCTTCTAGTTGCTATCGGCATTTTTAGGCAGGGAAACGGCGGTTTTCCAAAGAACTCCGTGAATCAACTGTTCTAGTTGTGACAAAAAAGCGCTATCTAATAACTAGATGCCAAGTTTTCCCGCTCTAAAAGCGGTTCCCCTTATGGTCTGCAATACTTCGCCGCCAGCGGTTACGGATCACGCCCTCTTTCGGGGGCAGACATCGACTGTTTTATTTACGGCGTTAGTGGCAGCCAGAGCTGACGATCCAGCCAAGGTGAGGCAGTTGCGCGATCGCCTCTGCAACCTGCACCGCAACTTGGCGCGTAAGGTGGCGCATCGGGAAGCCGCACAATGCCCAGAGCCGTTTGAAGACTTGGCGCAACTCGCCATCATTGGGCTACTCAAAGCCATCGACCGCTTCGAGCCAGCCAAAGGCAACGCCTTCAGCAGCTTTGCCGTGCCCTATATTCGGGGCGAGATTCAACACTTTTTGCGTGACCATTGGAGCCATGTCAAAGTCCCTCGACGGGCGATCGAACTCAGCAGCCGGGTGAAAGCGACGCGTCGCAAGCTGATGGCGATGGGACGAGAACTAGACGAAGCCAGGTTGGCTCTCTTAATGGGCGTACCGGCTGCTAAGTGGCGGTGGACGTGCGAAGCGCTTGACCGGGAACCATTGCTGGATCTGGATGACGTGCAGCAGCCGATCGCCGAGCCTGTCTATCACGCCACGGAGTCTGACCCAGAGTGGCAGCAGCAGCTTTGCAGCCAGCTTGAAGCGCTGGAGAATCCTTACCGCATCGCCTTGATGGAAGCGTACATGGCGGGGTTGTCCATCAAGCAGATTGCCAGACGACATGAGAGCGATGACTTTCAGGTCAAAGTATGGCTACAGACGGGGCTAAACTTGCTCACCACTCAGAGGAAAATCCATGCCTATTACCGAGCAGATTGAGCTTGAGGATCGAGAGAGCCGGATTGAGTGTGGGCTGAAAGCCTTCTATGCAGTGGGGCAAGAGCTGATTGCCATTCGCGATCGCCGTTTATACCGCACTGCTTATCCCAATTTTGAAGCCTACCTACAAGAGCGCTGGCAGATGAGCCGCAGTCGGGGCTACGAACTCATGAGTGCTTCTGAGGTGATCGAGAATTTGTCCGACATGTCGGACAAACCTGCCAACGCAAGACAGGCGGATGCCCTTAGCAAAGCGCCAGCAGAGCAGCAGCAGCAAGCCTGGACGGAGGCGATAGCCACAGCACTAAACGGCAAGCCCACAGCCGCCCATGTCAGCGATGTGGTGAAGCGGCTCACCAATCCACAACCATTACAGCCAGAGCAAATTGCCACCGTAGTGGAAGAAACCAGCCCCTATCGGGGACAAACGGTAACAGTGAAACGGACAGAGGGCGCGATCGCGGTCTGCGAAACTGCCGATGGCGAGAGCTACCCATTCCTTGCCACTGAGCTGCAAGCCGACGCGGTTGAGCCTCCTACGCCTCACTCTCCACTCTCCACTCCCAAGCTCTCCGAGGCTGACAAGCTGCGATCGCTCCTCCAACGCATTCTCGCCGTTGCCACCGGCATTCCAGACGATCTGCTGACCGAAGCACACGCCGCCATTGCCAGAGGTTGAGATGCAAAGCTGCCCGATCGGTGAACTCTCTTTACGCATCGGCCTGGCTGTAGCGGCACAAGACCTAGCAGCGCTGCGATCGGTGCTGGCAGATGCACACAACCAATGTGATGATGCCAGCAGCAAAACGGCACTGTCACGGGCGATCGCTCTGATGTCGTCACGCCAGCAACAATGGTTTTACAGTGCTGTGATTCAAATCCAGCAAGGAGCGTAACGGGAACTCTCGGAAGTAATCACCAGAGCCGTCCTGTGTCTGAATTGCCGCCTGAGTGCCCACTCCATTGCCCTAACCGTAAGCAAGCCGATGCTAGCAGCGGTAAGGCAACTGCCTATGTGTTTGCGCTCATCGCCTCGCTCTTTTTGGGCTGGCAGTGCGTCAGCAACGATCGCCAGGGCAAAGAAGTGCCAGTGCTGGTCTGGATGCCGTGCCTGCTTTTGATCGGCGGGGCGCTAGGGGTGCAGATCGACCCATCAAGCTTGAGTGGACTTTTGAAAAAATAAGCCAGTCGCGTCATGTCTCTTTCCGACTGGATTCAAGATTTGGTGCAGTGGCTGCGCGATCGGCTGGGCGTTGAGGGTCAACCGTTTGCCGCGATCGCTCAATACACCACTGCCGACGAAACCTGCCAACTGTGGCTACTCTTCGATAGTCATTCAGAGACTCCACTGCCGGGGCTGATCTCGCTGTGGCTCTGCTCACAGGTGGATGCCAGCGCCGATCTGCTGCTGATTCTGGTCAATGTCGCCCAGACAAAAGAGTGGCGGCGACAGACCGTCAGCCATGCACGACTGCCAAAAGACTGGCACCGTCACTTTGAACTAGTGGCAATGACGGCGATTCGCCAGCAAACCAAAACGGTGGCTGCCACTCACCTCTTTATGGTGGGCTGGATCAGCAAGGAAGCCAGCGCACAGCGCTTTGTACAGAATCGTCTGGAGCGCTATCGCCACATCAGTTGCAGCTCGGTCTATGCCTGCGACCTGCAAGGCGATACGCGCGCCTGGGCTGGCGAAAACGAAAAAGCGCTCAAGATTGTCCGGGCGATCGCGATGCGCTGCCTCCATGCTAGGGCGCAAACCGCATCAAACTCCTGGGAGTCGTTGCTCCGAGCGTTGGACGGTGGCTATAGCGTCACCTGGCTGCAATGGCTGTCCGAGTTTGCCACCGTACATAAACAGACGCGGATCTCAACGGGGCACATTTTACAACCGGTTCGCTCTAGAGCCACGCTCAAACGTCCGAGTGAGGACCTCGGTTTATAGAAAAGGGAGAGCCTGAGAACCCGCAAAACCCATCGTGCTTTAGCCGTGGGATCGAGCTAGGCTTAGGTGAGACTTGCCTACCTAGACGGAGTTGAGAGCCCCCAGTGGAAGCGCTAAAACACCACCTCCTCGGCGAGCACTGCTGGATTGGTACCACCACCCATCCCGTTGCCCGTCAGCACAGCCAACAACCGTGCACCATTCTCGCGGTCTCGCATTCCGGTGCCGTCGTGATGGTTTCGATCGGGCTGGATAGTGGCGAAACCATTCGCGGACTTTTTCTCTACGAGTTGGAAGACAAGGAGGGGCGATCGCTCCAATACAGTCTTGACCGTTTTGGCTGTAGCCGCTTGAGAGGATAATCGACGAGATGACACGTACCGCGCCCTCAGCAATGGGCGCTTTTTGTTGGCAAAACCGCAGCCGCTGCGGTTTTAGAAGGGCGAGCGATCGCGGCAAACACCGATCGTCGCTTACCGCACCGCACCGCTCAAACTCCCAGTCGAGGGGAACCCTGGCAACATCATGCGGTATTCGTTGCGGTTTTAATTGCGGTCAATGGGCAAACCTAAAAAACCCTATACAGAAGCGTTCAAAGAGACAGTCAAGCAGGCGTATCTCGACAGCGGCGACTCCTTAGCCGCGATCGCTAAGCAGTTTGGCGTGGGTCAGCGCACGGTGGAGGGCTGGGCATCCGAAGGTGCCTGGGATGCGAAACGACGGGCACAGAAAGTCGTGTCGATCGGCGAGGCAAAATCGAAAAGCCAGCCACCCAAAGCCAAGACCCAAAAACCAGTAAACAGCGACCCGACCCCCCACCGCGAACCGATGCGAGCGCGAGCGTTAGGGCATCGAAACGAACTCAATGAAGTCGAAATTGTTGAAGACGCTATTTACAGCCTGTCGGCGCTGGTGACTGGCTGCCTGCGTGGCGGCATTACCGACGACGAAGAGCGCACCACGCCGATCGATACTCGTGGCATTGGGGGCACTGCCAGCGCACTGGTGCGACTGCTGGAATATCGCCGCAAGCTGAAGCCACCGACAGCGGCAGAGTTGGCAGAGTTGGCGATCGCCATGAATGTGCGCCCCGATGAATTCCTCACAGCCTTGAAAGATGCGTGGCGACTCAGAGCTTAAGGAAAGAATGGGAGGAGTGGGCGATCGCTGCCACTACCGAAGAATCTCAGCGAGATTTTGCGGCGTATGCTGGTGACCCGGTTGGCTTTATTGAGACGGAGCTGGGCAAAAGCCTGATGCACGAACAACAGGCGATCGCGGTTTCGGTAAGGGACAACCGGGAAACCAACGTGCAGGCGAGTCATGGGTGCGGTAAAACTGCACTTTCTGCCTGGTTAAGCATCTGGTGGATTTTTTGTGTTGAGGGGCTAGTGATCACTACGGCTCCCACCAAGCGCCAGGTGATCGAATTGCTTTGGGGCGAGATTCGTAAAGCTCATAGCAGGCTGAATCTCCCTGGAGAGCGAGGACAGAGCTTTTTGAGGTTGACCGAGGAAGCGAGGGGTTTTGGTTTCACTGCCACCGAGACAGACTCGAACGCGTTTCAAGGTGTGCATCACCCGAAACTCTTGGTGATTGAAGATGAAGCTTGCGGTATCAGCAACGAGATTGACGAAGGTGCTTCGTCTTGTGTTACAGGTGCCCAAAACCGCTTCTTGAGAGTTGGCAACCCGATCGAGACGGGTGGACCGTTTGAGAAAGCCTGCAAGCAGTCTCACATCCGCATTTCGGTCTGGTGTCATCCCAACGTTGCCTGGGCATACCAGCAGGAGTCAGACGGTGCGTATCGGCTCAAGCCGGACGTTGCAGTCGCCATCCTGAACGAGAAAGGGGAGGTCAAGCCGCAGTCAGAATGGGCGGAGTGGTGCCAGCGTGATGTGATTCCAGGTGCGGTCTCAGTGACCTGGATTGAGGAGAAGCGAGCCAAGTATGGCGAAGGCTCTGCCTACTGGCAATCGCGGGTAGAGGGGCTGTTTCCTGAAGATGCGGCTCAAAGCGTGATTCCCCGATCGTACTTCTGGGCAGCCCGTCGCCGCTATGATGCCAACCCTGCCTACTGGGATGAGCAGGCAAACGCGCAAAAGTCTCGCTTTGGCTTGGATGTCGGTGATGGCGTGGATGACCATGCCCGATCGCGCTGGCGTGGTCCCGTGCTGTATGGCGTGAAGTCTGTTGCTACCAAGGGCGACATGAAAGACTCCAGCCGCGCGACGGCACTGGCGATCGAGGGCTTAAAAGAGTATCCCGGTGCCATCACGGTCGATCGCAGCGGTGGCTTTGGCTCTGGACCGCTGGATGCGCTGTTGGAGCAGGGCTATCAGGCGGTGGGCGTGCATTGGGGGCAAGCAGCAGAGAATGCGGCGGAATTTCTGAACGCCAAGGCTGAAGACTTTTGGGTGTTGCGAGAGGCGATGCGAAAAGAGGAGGTGGCGATCGCGCCGTTGGGTGCATACGAAGACCGGGCAATGGAAGACCTGGCAGGTGTCTACTACGAGAGCACGGCGACGGGCAAGCTTAAGATGGAGGACAAAGAGAAGACGCGTAAGCGCCTGCACCGATCGCCCGATATCGGCGATGCCATCATCATTGGGTTTAGGAACCCTATCACTGCAAACTGGATTGGAGAGTGGTAAATGCCGATCGCCTACACTGATGCAACCGCCATGCTGACAATGGTGCGGAGCCTGACCACGATCGACAGCGCTACGGTCAGCAATGACCTGATAAACCTCTATCTGGAAGACTCTGCTGGCACGAATGCGTCAGGCGTGACGGTTTTTCGTCCGTATTTTGTGGCTTCCACGCTGATTCGGACGAATCGCAACGACCAGACGATCGTGAGTGCTGATGGTGCCACCTTTCAATCGCTGACTGTGAGCGAACCAAAGGGCACGGCACAAACGCTCTTTAACCTGCCAGCGCTGGTACAGGGCTATATGGAGCAACAGCAGAGGCTAGATCGATCGCTCAAGCTGACCATACCAGAAGGGTTTAGCGCGGTGCCAAATCCAGGCGGCGCGGTGATGTCAATTTTTACAGTTCCTTGAAGGTTTTTTAGTGTAAGTAGACACAATACAGAGCAGACATGGCGAGAGGAAGCCCAAATGCCGCTGCCCAAAACGACTGCGTCACCTGAATTGCTCAATGCAACCGATAGGCTCGGACACGATTGCTCCGAATCACGCGGTACACTACGCCGCTGTTGATGTACTCCACATACTCTACCGTCCAGTTTTGCAACATTTTTGCCGCATAACCTTCGCTGTGCGGCTCATACCAAAGGGGGTTAGAGGCTTGCTGCCACACGCGAGCACCAATGACTTTACACAGTAAGGTGAACTCGTCTGTTCTGGGGTTTGTGCTTGGTTGATGTGGTCTGGGCATTCTGGGGAGATGGCAACACTCCCAGAAATTCTAGCGGGTCAGGGCGAAAGCCTCGTCGTCCACAACCATCTGCAACAGATGATCACGTTCGCGCGCGGGTGGCGTGGAATTTGTGGCACAAACCGATAGTGAGGGGATGCGTAAGACATTCCTCGATCGCCTAGTGCGAAAAAACCGCCTGAAGACGCGACTGAAGGGGATGCTCGTCCGCATGATTAAGGGTGGGAAGCTGCTGCTGTATCTGCGTCCGGTGGCTGATAGCTACCGCATTCAAGATTATCCCTGCGACCAATACCGTGCTGACTATGACGCGAATGGCGACTTGGAAAGCGTCACCATCATTTACAGCTACAAGCAGCGTCAGGCATCCGGACAGACCCAAGAGCGCTGGGTGAAGCTGCGCCTGACTAAAGACATCATTGAGAAGCAGGAAGGCAAGGCGAAACCAGACCTTGACAGCGTTTACCAGACCAACGAAGTCACCGCGCCGATTGCGAACTCTCTCGGTTTCATTCCCTGCGTGGAAGTCCTGAACCCATGCCCCGCAAGCGATAAAGAAGGGGTAAGCGACTTTGAAGAAATCGGTGGGCGGCTTGAAGCGCATGACGACATGACGGCGGCGATCATCGACAACCTGGATTTTTACTGCCGTAGTCCGTTATTGACCACTAGAGAAGCCTCAGAGGTGACAGAGGCGATCGGGGACGATTTGTACGCTGGCGGCGTGGCTCATGCGTCGGGCTTCAGTCCGGCTGGCTCCGGTGTTACACCGCGTCGTCGTCGCAGTCAGCGGAAAATTAAGCGCGTCATTGGCGGCATCGATGACGGTGAGCTGTTCCAGCAGTTGCAGATTAACGCGGTGCCTGGAGACTTACTGAGCTATGCCAACCGCTACGAACAGCAACTCCGCGAAAGCCTCGGCGGTGTGTATGAAGGTGGCATTGAAACTGCCGCAGAAACGAATCTCGTCTACGGCAAAGTGCAAGCCTCCGCTGCGGAAAAGCAAGAAGCGCTTTACACGCTGGGGCTGTGCGAAATCATGGAGATGGCAATTTTCGCTGAAGAAATGCTGAACGCTGCCTCACTGGGGGGCATGGGGTTGCCTGACCTGGGCGATCGAACAGTGAATTGGCGGGCGGCTCCGGTGTTCGTGGAGTCCACCAATGAAATCAACCTTCGCACGATCAGCGCTCGTAACCTGATGAAATTCGTCGGGGTCAGCGCTAAAGAGGCGTTGAAATACGTCTTTCCTGGGAAATCTGATAGTGAACTGGATGCAATGGTAGGCGATGGCGGTTTCCCTAGTGACTACCTCTCA
>Ga0105049_10008512_pt1 | contig 11900 bp, 9 predicted proteins | sample MAT06_FD_78087 | JGI IMG/M metagenome (GOLD analysis project Ga0105049, IMG submission 78087) | Freshwater microbial communities from Lake Fryxell liftoff mats and glacier meltwater in Antarctica - MAT-06 | ecosystem: Environmental > Aquatic > Freshwater > Ice > Liftoff microbial mat | place...
AGTGGTTCGGCGCCGCGATCGAGCACCCTGAACGCGCCGGGTTCGACGCCGTCGTGCCCTCGCCGCTGATGCCGCACCTGCTGGCCGACTGGGTCGCGCACCGATTACGGGTGCATCGGCCCGACGGCGCCGTCGCGCGGGTGGCGATGCGCGTGGTGCCGGAGACCCCATGGCGGCGCGAAGGGGCAGATCTCGCACACTACGCGTCGTTCGCGACCTGGATGTGCCCGATCAACTGCATCGAGCCGCCACGCTGCCCCGAGACCCGTGGTCCCCGTGACTGGACGATGCCGTTAGCGGTGCGTGCGGCTGTCGCTGCCGCTGAAGCCCAGGGGGAGCCGTACCACGCGGTGATTGTCTTTCACACCACCCATCGGGTTTTTGGTGTGGGAATGTTCGACGTCGCCGACGCGATTGCGGCCGATGCTGAAGTGCGCGTGAAAGCAGTACGGCGAACGACGCTCCACACGCTCGTCGCCTCGGTGTCGCACTGCCACGGGGCGATGGCGGTGCTGAGAAGTGAGCAGGAAGCGATATAGCGGATCGGCTCCGGGACACATCGCGGAGATGCACGTCGGTTCCAATGCTCGACACATCTCACTGTGATGTCGACAAATTTCTGCTCTCCTCGCATCAGTGATTTCCGGCCTGACCCGTCCGTTGGCGCGCAAGTGGCGTGCGGCATGATCGAGCGGCCAGCTCCGCCCAACTCGATGCAGCGCGTTACAATCGAGCCGCAATTACTGGGGCTGTGATCGCGCCGTTCCTTTCGGAGGCGCCAGCGCTGTAGTACACTCGCTGGTTGCGCTGGGTTTTCGCCCGGTGTCGCAGTCTTGCCCCGGTGTGCCGCACCCAGCGATGCGACGATGCACCGCGTGAGCCACCGGGCCGCTTTCAACTCGCAGGAGTACCGAAACTTATGAGGCTTTTCAGGTCAGGTGTCGTTGCACTCACTCTGTTGGTGCTCAGCGCCACGCAGCTGGTGGCGCAACGACGGATCACGGGACGTGTGACGGAAGAGGGGAGTAACACGCCACTTGTCGGCGTCAACGTGGTGGTGGTTGGCACCACCGTCGGCACGCAAACCGGGCAGGATGGTTCGTTCGCGCTTCGAGCGCCCGCCGGCTCGCTGAACCTCCGCGTCCGTCGCCTCGGGTACAAGCCGCGTACGGTCGCCGTGAGTGCTACGGAAACAGCGATCAACGTCTCATTGCAGAAGGATGTGCTGCAGCTCGACGCCGTCATCACCACTGCGCAGCAGGGGTCGATCGACAAAAAGAACGCGGCCACTGCAACGGTGTCCGTGAGTGGCGACGACTTGATGCGTGTTCCGGCGGTCTCCGTCGAACAGGCCCTGCAGGGTAAGGTTGTCGGCGCTCGCATCAATCTGAACAGCGGCGCGCCAGGCGGCGGCGGTCAGATCCAGGTGCGTGGCGTGACGTCGATTCTAGGCAACGGCGAACCGTTGTTTGTGATCGATGGTGTCATCATGTCGAACGCGTCGATCGCTGGTGGCCAGAACTCGATTTCACGCGCCTCCGGCTTCCTCGGAAACGTCGCCAACGTTCAGGACAACCGCACCAACCGCCTCGCCGACATCAACCCGAATGAGATCGAGGATCTGCAGGTGCTCAAGGGCGCTGCGGCGTCGGCGCTGTACGGCTCACGGGCAACGAATGGCGTCATCATCATCACCACCAAGCGCGGCAAAGTTGGGAAGCCGCGCTGGAGCATCACGCAGCGCGCCGGCCAGACGTCGCTGTTGCGTGGCCTCGGTCAGCGGCGGTTCCTCGACACGACCAGCGCCATCGCGGCCGGTACCCTGGCAGCGAATGCGACGATCGCCCGTGAGCAGCTGACGGCGGCGCTCGCCGCCAACAATGGGCAGATGCCGTTCAACGACTTTACGAAGCAGCTCTACGGCCGCCAGGCTCTCTCCTGGGAGACGGGCATTCAGGTGAGCGGTGGCAATGACGCGACGCGGTATCTGGCGTCGGTCGGCCGCAAATTCGACACTGGCATCGCCGTCAACACTGATGCCGTTCGCGACAACGCGCGCATCAACATCGATCAGATGGTGAACGACCGGATGTCCCTCCGGCTCGATCTCGGGTACACGCGAAGTCAGGCCAATCGCGGCATCAGCGGCAACTCGAACACCCCGGTGACCAGTCCGCTCTATGTGTTCGGGGCTACGCCGAGCTTCTTCACGCTCGATGCCAAGGACGCACAGGGAAACTTCGTGTTGAATCGCTTTGGTGGTAACGCCAATCCGATCAACACGTCGAATCCGTTCCAGACGCTGGCCCTGGTGACGAACGAGGAGAACAACGATCGCTTCATCGGCGCCGCCGAGGTTCGTTACAAGATCCTCACCGGGTCCACGAATCAGCTCTTTGTGAACTACACACTCGGTGTCGATCGCTTCACGCAGGACAACCAGCTGTTCAGCCCGACCTTCATGCAGTACGAGCCAAGCGATGGCCTGCTCGGAACGACGGTTCAGGGTCTGGCGAACAGTCGCCAACTGAATCAGCTCCTGAAGGCGACCTACACCTTCACCCCGCAGTCGCTGCCGTTTCGACTCAAGACGGAAGCGGGATTGACGCAGGAAGAGCAGGGAATCAACACGACGCGCGTCCGCGCGATCGGCATCGTGCCCGGTATTCCGAACATCAATCAGGGCCAGCAGCTCACCTTCCAGTCGCGCGAATTGCAGCGGGATCAGGCGTGGTTTGCTCGCCAGGAGTTCCTCGGCTTCGACGAAAAGTTCTACGTCGCTGGTTCGCTCCGCGGTGACCGGTCGAGCAACAACGGTGATGTCGCCAAGTATTTCGTGTTCCCCGGCGTGGAAGCGTCGTATCGCATCGTCGATCTTGTTCCAATGGTGGAAGAGATCAAGCTGCGCACCTCGTGGGGCAAGACGGGAAACCGTCCCCTCTACGGCCAGCGTTTTTTGACGCTCGCCGGCACGGGGCTCATCGGCGGCGTCAACGGACTCGGCACAGCGGCGACACTCGGCAACCCGCTCATCAAGCCGGAGTTGAAGGAAGAGGTGGAGTACGGCGTGGACTTTCAGTCCTTCGGCCGTCGCCTCTCGGTCGAGTACACGTACTTCGACGCCAAGGTGCGGGATGCGCTGCTGTTGCGGAATCTTCCCAACAGCTCAGGAGTGACGACGCAGTTCGACAATGTCGGTCAGTTGGCGAACAACGGGCACGAACTGGCGGTGAACATCGTGCCGATTCAGCGTAAAGGGCTGACTTGGGTGTCGCGAGTGGCGTTCCAGAGCATCACGAACACGGTCGCGTCGGCGGTTAACGTGAACCCATTCCCGCCAAACGTCGGCTTCGGCGCGGCGTACGGCCGCCCGCGCATTGCACAGGGCGCCTCCACGACGGCATTGTGGGGTAATCGCCCGGTTTTCACCAACATCCTCGGCCGCGATACCGTCTTCGTGCGCGATACGATCATCGGAGAAGGCACGCCCAAGTTCGAAATGTTCTTCACCAACAACTACACCGTCGGCAACTTCAACCTCGGGATTCAGGTCGACTGGCGTAAGGGTGGAGACGTGTCGAACGTCGGCCAGAACGTCTTCGACCAGTACCGGAACGCACGCGATCACGATGCCCCCTCGCCGTGTCGTGGTGCGACGCTGGCGCGTCAGGACTGCGTCATTCTCACAGGCGGCCTGCCCACACTCGTGTCAACCTCGGATACCGCGACCCTCGGCGGCTATCGCTGGCAGAAGTGGAACGGTGGACAGGATGCACGCATCATCGTTCAGGACGGTTCGTTCGTGAAGCTGCGTGAAGTGTCGGTCTCGTATCTCGTGCCGCGGTCCGTCTCACGGCGCCTTTACGGCGACCGAAACGGCGATGTGCGACTCTCGGTCGTCGGCCGGAACCTCGCCGTGTGGACGAAGTACTGGGGGATGGACCCGGAGTCCAGCAACTTCGGCAACAACAACGTCGGACGTTTCGTCGACCTGGCATCGTTCCCGCCCAGTCGTCAAGTGTTTTTCTCCGTCGACCTGGGGTTCTAGACCATGACCCCGACACTCAAGCTTCCCGTGAAGAGCCTACGTATGCTTTGCCGCACTCTCCCCCTGCTGGCCGCGCTGGCCGTTGTGGGTGGCTGTAACGCTGACCGTCTCGCTATCCCCAGTTTCAACGATCCAGCGGTGGGTCCCTCGGATCGCGCACTGCTGCAGAACCTCACCAGCGGCATGCTCGGTGAGCAGCGCGGCGGAATCGGTGGTCTGATCAGCAACGTCGGGATCTTCGGGCGTGAATCCTACAACTACACGGGCTCCGAGCCGCGCAACGTGTCGTTCTTCCTCACGGTGTTCCCGCTCGACAACTCAGGGTTCACGAACGGTCAGTGGGATCCGCGCTTCCGGAACATTCGAAACGCGCTGAACCTGATCGATATCGCCGATGCCGCCACGTACCTCACTGATGGCGAGAAGAACGCCGTCCGCGGGTTTGCGAACACGATGCGTGCACTCGATCTCTTCTACGTCATCGCGACGCGCGACACACTCGGCGCGCCGACGGCCATCGATCTGGTTGGCAACTCGGCACAGCCGTTCGTCTCCCGCGATTCGGTGTATCGCTTCATCTCGGCGACGCTGGATCTCGCGGCGACGCAGCTTCAGGCGGGATCGACGGCGTTTCCGTTCGCGCTGCCGGGCGGGTTCGCGGGCTTCAACACACCGGCGACGTTCCGACAGTTCAATCGGGCTCTTGCGGCGCGGATGCAGGTGTACCGCGGCACGCTCGGCTGCAACGCCACCTGTTACACAGCAGCGCTGGCGGCACTCTCCGAGAGCTTCATCAGCTCAACAGCGGGCGCTGACCTTCGTCGCGGCGTGTTTCATCAGTATTCGACCGCTTCTGGCGATGCTCTGAACGGTCTGAACAACGCGAACAGCCCCGACATTCTGGCGCATCCGAGCATCCGACCCGACGCACAGCTGCAGGCGGGCGGTCAGCCTGATGCGCGGGTGGCGGCAAAAGTCAGGACTCTCACTCCGGTGCGTTCGGCGCCTGGCACGAACCTCGGCATCCCGACAGATGTGGCGTTCAATATCTATCCGGAGCAGGCGAGCCCGGTTCCGATCATCCGCAACGAGGAGTTGATCCTCCTTCGCGCGGAAGCGAACATCGGTCTCGGTAATTTGGCGACAGCGCTCCCGGACCTGAACTTCGTGCGTCAGGCTGCGGGCAACCTGCCTGCGATTGCCAGCTTCGCAAGTCAGGACGCGGCCGTGACGGCGCTTCTGTACGAGCGGCGCTATTCGCTCCTGTTCGAGGGGCATCGCTGGTTCGATGTTCGTCGCTACCGGAGAATGACCTCGTTGCCGTTGGACTTGCCGAACCATTTCCGTGTCTCGGTGATGCCGGTGCCGCAGGCGGAGTGCTTCTTCCGCGCGACGCTCACAGACGTCTCGCTCCGCGGGGCGGGCTGTCCGTAGGAACACGCCGGGCTGATGTAGGTGAAGACGGGGGGTGGCTGCCACTGAGCAGCACCCCCCGTCTTGTCTCATCGGGACTCTCGCTGCAGCGCCTCCAATCCTGAGCGCCGCATCTGCGGTTCGCGCGCAGAGTCGCGCCGGAGCGCCGCGCGCCCACCAAACGCTCGGTGCCCCCCGCTCGACCGTGGTAGATTACGCTGAGTCGCCGTGCGTTCCGACGCGGCGAGCCGTTTCACTCACCAGTGCGCCACATGCCCGCCTCCCCCATCGAATCCATCGCGATCATCGGCTCCGGCCCTGCCGCCTGGACCGCCGCGATCTATGCAGCCCGCGCAAGCCTCAATCCGATCGTCTTCGAAGGCGAGCAGATCGGAACGGAAGGGCCGGGGGGGCAGCTCATGCTCACCACCGATATCGAGAACTTCCCGGGCTTCCCTGAACCCATCACCGGCCCCGATCTGATGGATCGCATGAAGGCGCAGGCGCTGCACTATGGCACCCGTGTCGTCTCCGAACTGATCACGTCCGTCGACTTGAGTCAGCAACCGTTCGTCCTCACGCCGCACTACAGCCCACCGGTAAGCGCGCTCACGGTGGTCATCGCGACCGGCGCAGCGGCAAAGTGGATTGGCCTCGACAACGAGATTCGCCTGGCGAAGAATGGCGGGGGCGTTTCGGCCTGCGCTGTCTGTGATGGTGCGCTGCCGCATTATCGGGGCAAGCGACTGGCGGTCGTTGGTGGAGGCGATACGGCGATGGAAGAAGCGCTCTACCTGACCAAGTTCGCCAGCGAAGTCGTGATCATTCACCGCAAGGACAAGTTCCGCGCCTCGAAGGTCATGGCCGACCGCGTGCTGGCGCACCCCAAGGTGCGTGTGGAGTGGAATACCGTCGTGGTCGAAGTGCTTGGCGAGGCCGAGATCACTGCCGTCCGCCTGCAGCACGTGGAAAGCGGGGTTCAGCGTGATCTCGAGGTTGGCGGGCTGTTCGTTGCCATCGGACACGCACCGAACACCGGCTTCCTCGGCGGCCAGCTCGATCTCACGCCGTTCAACTACATCAAGACGGCGCCGTGGCGCACTGTCACCAGCATCCCGGGCGTCTTCGCCGCTGGCGATGCGATCGATGACTACTACCGTCAGGCCATCACTTCGGCAGGCACCGGATGCATGGCGGCGCTCGAGGCGGAGCGCTGGCTCGCGCATCACGGGATCGGTGAGTCTCCGATGCTCGAAACCGCCGTCGCGCCGGTGAATATCGCCGACTCGGATCGTTCGGTGGCGGTCTGATGCCGCTTCGCATCGAAGCGGTGCCGGTCGGTCCGTTTCAGGCCAATGCGTATCTGGTCATCGACGACGCGTCGCGCCGCGCCGTGATCGTCGATCCGGGCGACGAGGGCGATATGCTCGCCGCGCGCCTCACGGCGCAGCAGGTGACGCTCGAGGCGATCTGGGTGACGCACGGGCATCTCGACCACGTCGGTGGCATCAGTGCGGTTCGACGCGTGTTCGCGGATGCGCCGATCTGGCTCCACCCTGCTGACCGCCCGCTCTACGACAACGTCGTGGCACAGGGGCGCGCGTACGGGATATCGATAGAAGCACCGCCGCCGCCTGATCGGACGTGGGACGAAGGTGACTCTGTATCACTGGGCGACCATACCTTTTCGGTCGTGCACCTCCCTGGGCACGCGCCAGGCCACGTGGCACTGGTTGGAGCAGATGACTGCTTCGTCGGGGACGTCGTGTTTGCCGGGTCGATCGGCCGCACCGATCTGCCGCTCAGCGACCCGGGCGCGATGCAGATATCGCTCGAGAGAGTGTCAGCGTGGCCCGCTGCGCTCGTGCTCCACCCAGGCCACGGCCAATCCACCACTGTCGGCGCCGAGTTGCAATCCAACCCGTTTCTCTCCGGTCTCGCGCGCCCCCTCGGCACGTAGTGACACCACCCGCGATGGCACGCCACCCGTCGCGCACGTCTCCCTCTCTTCACGGATGAATCACGACATGGGCTCAACGATCGCTGCTGTCACCGCTGCCCGTCGGCGCAACGAGCGTGACGCCGCTGACCCGGTGGGCGCGTCTCACCGTAATCAGCTCCGCGCGCTGATCAGTGCGATCGTCACAGCGATCTGGGGTGGCGCGGCGCTGATCGTGGTCTCGACCGTCGCACCCGCCGCATTTCGCGTGTTGCCGAGCCGGTCCCTCGCCGGCGCTCTGGTCGGTGAGGTGCTGCCTGTGCTCTTCATCGCTGGACTGGCGATCGGCACCGTCGCCTTTGTGCTCGCTCCTCGCGGCTCGCCCCGTATGATCGTGCGGCGCGCTGGCGCGGCGGGGATGATCGTCGGCTGCGGGGTCGCGCAGATGGTGATCGCGCCAAGGATCGCCGTGCTGCGCGAAAAGATCGGCCCCAGCGTCGAGGCGCTTGCCGCGACCGATCCGCTTCGCGTGGCGTTCGGCCAGCTGCACGGATTGAGCGTGCTCGCGCTCGGCGTCGCGATGGTCTTTGCTCTGCTGACCGTGTTCACCTCGTCAGCTGCGGTGCGTGCAGCTCCGCTGCGCGACTGACCGATTCTTCAACTTTTTCTGGACGACTCATGACAGCCACGCGTATCGAAAAGGATCCACTCGGCGAACTTCCGGTGCCTGCTTCCGCACTCTACGGCGTGCAGACCGTGCGTGCGATGCAGAACTTCCCGATCTCAGGTCTCCTGCCGCTGGAACCGTTCGTGATCGCGCAGGTGTGGATCAAGAAGGCGGCAGCAATGACGCACAAGGAAACGGGGCGTCTCGATGCAGCGCGTGCCGACGCGATCATCGCCGCGGCCGACGAAGTCCTGTCCGGTCAACACCGCGACATGTTCGTCGTTGACCCCTATCAGGCAGGCGCCGGCACGTCGCACAACATGAACGTGAATGAAGTGCTGGCCAACCGCGCCAATGAACTGCTCGGTGGTGCTCGCGGCAGCTACACCCCGGTGCATCCCAACGACCATGTGAATATGGCGCAGAGCACCAACGACACCATCCCGACCAACATCCGGCTCGCCGCACTCCGACAGCTGCCCGCGCTGTTGGATGCCGTGACCGGGCTGCACGATGCCCTGGCCGCGAAGGGGCGTGAGTTCGACCACATCGTCAAGGCCGGCCGGACGCATCTGCAGGATGCAATGCCGATTCGACTCGGACAGGAGTTCACCGCCTATGCCGGTACGCTGGCACGCTGTCGGAAGCGGATCACCGAAGCGGCGGACTACCTCAACGATCTCGGTATCGGCGGCAGCGCGGTGGGTACCGGCGTCACGGTGGAGCCGCAGTATCCAGAGCTGATGAATACGCACCTGAAGAATATCAGCGGTATCACGACGCTTCGAATCGGTGCAGATCGCATTCAGCTGATGCAGAGCATGGGCGATCCGGCGGCGTTCAGCGCGTCGCTCCGCGGCCTGGCGCTCGATCTCTCGAAGATTGTCAGTGACCTGCGACTGATGGTCAGCGGGCCGCGCACCGGGCTCGATGAAATCGTGCTCCCCGCCGTGCAGCCTGGCTCATCCATCATGCCGGGAAAGATCAACCCATCGATCCCCGAGATGGTCAATCAGGTGTGCTTTCAGGTCATCGGTTGCGACACCACGGTGGCGATCAGCGCCGAACACGGCCAGCTGGAGCTGAACGTGATGATGCCGGTGATCGCGCACAACGTTCTGCTGTCGATGCTGATTCTGACCAACGCCATCACGACGCTGAGCGACAAGTGTGTGAAGGGTATCACCGCCAATGAAGCGATGTGTCAGTACTGGGTGGAGCGATCGGCTGCGCTGGCCACCGCGCTCATGCCGCAGATCGGGTATGCAAGGGCCGCCGAGATCAGCAAGCAATCGGTGAAGGAGGGCATCCTGATTCGCGAACTGGTGGCGCGGGATGCGGTGATACCCGCCGATGAAATCGCCGGCGTGCTCGATCTCCGGAGGATGACGGAAATCGGTGTGCCGCAGGGTAAGCACGCAGCGGTTGCCGGTGGCTGATCGGGTAAGTGGCGGGGCTGCGAAGTCGCCCGCCCCTTGTCTGGCCTCTCCCAGCTGGCGATCGTGACACTGTGAGAATCACCACCTGGGCCGAGTACGGCCTCATCAGCGCCTTACATTTGGCACGTCGCGCAGGCGAGGGCCCCGTTACCGGTCGCGCCATCGCGGCCGGCGAATCGTTGCCGGTCGACTATGTGGAGCAGATTCTGCTCCGGCTCCGACGTGCAGGTATCGTCGACAGTACCCGCGGCGCACGCGGCGGGTACGTTTTGGCGCGGCCCGCCGCTGACATTACGGTGAGGGATGTGGTCGCCGCGTCGGAGTTGCAGACGTTCGACATGCACTGCACCAGCAACCCGATCGATGCGGTCCGCTGCGCCGACTCCACCTCCTGCAGTATTCGCCCCGTGTGGGCGCTGCTGCAGAGCAAGATCGATGAGGTGCTCGACGGCATTCGCCTCGCGGACCTCCTGGCCAACGAGAAGACCGTGCGCGTGCGCGTGAAGCTCGACGTGCCCCCTGAACTGGCGGGCCGCATTCTTCCGGTGTTGTCCGTATCATGACCGGTCAGGCGAAGTGGACGGCCCAGCAGGCCGAACGGGAAGGGGAGCGCCGCGCCGCGTCATTCGTCTCAACGCTGATGGCCGAACCTGAGCCGGCATCGGTGGATTTGTTGGCTGCGCTGGGTGATCGTGACGCCGACCACGCGCGCTGGGAGCTGCGGTACCTCAGGCGCGCCATAGGGCTGCTGATTGCGGGGCGCGATGCGCTGGACGATTGGACCGCGTCACTGGTTGGGCAGGCGTTGGCCAAAGCCGTCGAACACGATCCGTCCGCTGCGCCGGCAATGCGCCCCGTCTCCGGTGCGCAGTTCAATGCGCGACTGCGATTGTACCGCGACCTGATGGGTCAGCGGGGCGCGTCGCGAACGCCGGTGGGCCAGATCGGTGAGGCGCTCGTCGGTTTTGCTGGTGGTCGTCCGGCAGTCGACGAGACCGGGTGGGCGGCGGGTTGGGTATCTGCCGAGCTGGACCGTGCAAACGAAGCGCTCCGACAGGAATTCGGGACCGTCGATCTCCCCGACGATATCGCACCGAGCGCGATCGGCGTCCTGCGGCGCTGACCGCAACGACAAACGGCCCCGGACAGTGTCCGACGCCGCTTATCGTCTGTAGTGCCGAAGGGGGGACTCGAACCCCCACGGGCTTGCACCCACTGCGACCTGAACGCAGCGCGTCTACCAGTTCCACCACTTCGGCAGAGCGGGGAGAATACCGATCTCGGGTGGCGCTGTCAACGTCATGCAACAAGTTGACGCGTCGCGGGTTACGTCTGCAGTCCCGACGCGGTCCACTCCGGAGCGGCTACGTCGGATCGACGGTGCGTGGTTCGAGGTTGCTCGCTCGTCAATCGCAGGTTCTTCCCGCTCTCCGATCCTTGGTTGTTGCCCCTCGGCGATCAACCTAGTTTCACCTGTTGCAACAGCGTCTCTCGCTGTTCACAGTCTCACCTCGAAACCACCTCATGTCGCCTGCCGCCGCCGATGACGCTCCGGTGATCGAATCGATCGCCAAGAATCGTCGCGCCCGCCACGAATACCAGATTCTGGACACGTGGGAGGCGGGCATCATGCTGACCGGGTCGGAGGTCAAGGCACTCCGGCAGGGGCGCGCGAACGTCAGCGATGCATTTGGCGTCATCAACGGCGATCAGATCTTTCTGCTCAACCTGCACATCTCGCAATACGAGCAGGCCGGGTACAGCGCCCACGAACCGACCCGCACCCGGAAGCTGCTGCTGCACCGGAAGGAGATCGAGAAGCTTATCGGCGCGGTGACGCGGCAGGGACTGACCGTCGTGCCCCTCGAGCTGTACTTCAAGAACGGACGAGCCAAGGTCGAGATTGCGCTGGCACGCGGAAAGAAGATGCACGACAAGCGCGAGGACCTGAAGAAGAAGGACGATGTGCGCGCAATGGCACGGGCGATGAAGAAGTGAGGGTGTTCCGCCGCATCGACGTTGCAGTGCGCGTCGGCATCGCGGCACTGGGGCTTGTGGCGGCGACCGTGACCGGTGGTGCGCAGTCCGACGGCCTGCACATCCGCACCGGCAACCGCGATGCGGTTCTGCCCTGGGTCACCAGCAACGGCGTGCGCTTCCTGCCGCTCACGGCAGTCGCGCGCGCGCTCGGTGGTACGGTTGTCAAAACGGCGCAGGGCGTCACGCTGGACGCCTGCGGCGTTCTGGCGCGCTTCACGGTTGGACAGCGCAGCGTCGATCTCGGCTCGGCGGGTCTCGAGCAGCTCTCGGTCGCAGTCACCAGCGGCAGGATCAGCGGAGTGCTCGTGCCCGCAGAATTCGTGACTGAGATCCTCCCGCGCTACGGGACCGGGA
>Ga0105049_10008513_pt1 | contig 11899 bp, 18 predicted proteins | sample MAT06_FD_78087 | JGI IMG/M metagenome (GOLD analysis project Ga0105049, IMG submission 78087) | Freshwater microbial communities from Lake Fryxell liftoff mats and glacier meltwater in Antarctica - MAT-06 | ecosystem: Environmental > Aquatic > Freshwater > Ice > Liftoff microbial mat | place...
GCCGTTGCGGATGCCTTCAAGACCATGGCTGTCGCCGACGCCGCTTGTCGCTCCAGCGATACAGGTGCGACGGCGATTGCCACAGCCTAGCGCCTAGACAGATTTTATGCCGATGTAGACGATCTCGAACAGAATGCGATCCGGCGTCTCAAACATGACTTGATAATAGGTTTGATCGGGCCCTTGCGCAAAGTCGGGGCGGTGTTGTGGCGTATCAAAGAGCAGTTGCATTTCCTGCTCGCGCAGATAGGTAGTTGCCGTATCAATCTCTGCTTGTGCGGCCACGCTAATCGCGATATGATTTACGCCCGGGCCATCATAGTCGTTTTGCACCGCTTTGGCTTGACCGACAAACCACAGGCTCGTGTAGTTTCGATCAATGACGCCAAGCATTCCTTCCATTTCGACAATGGTCTGCCATTCCAAAAAGGCGAACAAATCTTTATAGAATGGCAGATTGGCCGCTTGGACATTGATCTGGAGATGGCCGAGTTGGGTATTCATGGTGGGTTCCTTCCCGATTGGATCGCAGTGTATAGACTGCATCGATCATGGCTGATTTTTGCCGAGTTGACAAGGAACATCATAGCAGAAAACCCGACTCGCGTATAGTAAAAACACGCCAGAAATATTTCAAGTGAGCCAGACGCCCTTACCCAATTATGCGGCTGCGCGCGAATAAACCAATTGAGGAGACAGTGTCGCGACTGAGATAGGGACGTTCGTTAATGACTAGCGGCTCATCCAATAGCGTTTCCGCGGTCGCATCCCTAGACCAGGCAAACGGTCGGCGCGCCGAGGCAATCGCTTGCTGCGTATTCCACTGGAGTTGCATCGTTTCCTCTTTTCTAGCGAATTGTTGACAATAGACCACAAAACCCCAACCACACTTAGCGCCGCGTACAGCAGACCCCCGCCGGATCGACCAGTAACTCACTGAGTGACCAATATTGTCCCGCGCCACTGATACGCAATGGCTGTGGCTTGAAGTCAAACGGACTCACCGGCACCTGCGGCGCTAGATAAGCACCGTTCACGGCATGCACGCCCTGTTTCTGAAAGACTTCCGAGAGCAAAAGCAGATCGCGTTGCTGGACGTTGGTCGTCGGGTCGCGCTGGCGAAAGGCATCTGTGCCATAGCGGCTGTCCAGTGTAATCCGCCAATCGACATCGATAGTTGCACGCAGCGCGACGCTATGCTGCTCCACAATCGTATAGCTGCCTGGCTGGGCAAAGCGTGCGCGCGCCTGTAGAGTAAAATGCGTCAATTCGGGCAGGGTTGGCTCGGTTGGACATTCGATCCAAAACTTGCCGTGAAAGTTGGCGCTGCCAGCACCGACTTTCACCTGTTGGCGATTGTTGACCAGCGGACACTTGACGAGCGCATAACCCGGCTGTGGATTGCGGCAAGCACAGACAAGCAGAGCAGAGACAGACCATTATCCAAGGGGGGCCGGTGCGTCAGGTGTGTAACAACGGTCGTTGGATGGCCGTAGCCTTTGAACATTGGGGCCTTATCCAACGTATCGAGCCCAAACTGCTAGAGCAATTCAAAACCATTCCTCCACTGCCCGATCCGAAGCCCTGGTGCCTGAGCTGCTCGCCCACACTGATCGCCAAGTTCGACAGTAAGGCAAACCAGTTATTGGAACAGGAGATGCTGAAGGTCACAGAAAGTCTCAAAAATATTCAACGAATCCTCGACACTGTACCTGACTATCGGCAGTAACCCCCTCTGCTACGCCTATCCTCGATAAGCCAAGACTCAATAAGCTAATGGACAAACCATTTAAAAGTCATACAAATAAGCTTGATAATACACGAGAGCGTATCTATGACTTTTAAGGGTTTTATCTATAAGACTCGATCGGTAATGCTTGCCGGTCGAGTCTTTTTTGTGACAAGTATTCGAGCGTTCCGGCCAAGCTATGCTATACTGCCTCTAGCGTGAGCGCCTTGCGCCTGGCAATTTTTACCACGATTTGGGGAATATATGTTCGGGAACTACACCTATCTGGCCTGGCTTTTTTGCTTTATTGGCTTGCCATTACTAGCGCTGCTGCGCTGGCGGCAACACCTTTGGCAGCAACGGCGGGCATTAGCCTGGACTACGCTTGGCTCGCTGGTAGGTGGGTGGGCGTGGGATGCGCTAGCCGTGCGCGTTGGTCTCTGGCATTATGATCCGACACACATTGCCGGCATCTGGTTGATCGGGCTGCCACTGGAAGAATGGCTCTGGATCGTGGGCGTTACCTTGCTCTTTGGCAGTACAACAATAATCCTGGCCGAGCGCATGGGGGTGAAACATGACTGAACAACCATGGATCCAGGTGGGCATGAATGGCCGCTTCTTTCCGAGCAACTGGCGGCCAGCACGCCAGGAGATCGCCTTTGCCCAGGCAGCTGGCTTTCAAGCTATGCAATTCGCAGTGCGGGACGAGGAACTGCGCGAGGATAAACTAGGCGACCCGTTTGCCGTGGCAGCCGAATTATTGGCCGAGGCCAAACTCCATGCTGTGCTGGAAATCTTGGTACGAATTGACGAAACAGGGCGCACATTAGCGGGGTTGACACCGCTCGCCATTTTGGAAGCCAGCCTGCCTGCGATTACTGTGCTGCCTTGCCAGCGCGTCCATTGGCATCTGGCCGCCAGCCGGCCCCTCGACACGACCGTGGCCGCGTTGGAAGAATTGCTCTACCCACAGTTGAATGCGGGTGTCGCTTTGGCGCGCCAACATGGCTTTCACTTAGGGCTTGAGCACAACGAACCCGATCTACTGCTCTTTGGCACACCGGCCCAATGTGCCGCCGCACTGGCCGCCGCACCGGGACTACATTTTGTATGGGATTTGAATCATACAACAGCCGCGCATTGGGCTGGCTTTCTAGATCTGGCCCCACGCATGAGTATGTTGCACGTCTCGGACACCGCGTTGCCCGAGGTCAACTATCACTTGCCGCTTGGCCAGGGCAGCATCGACTTTGCCACCTACTTTACCGAGTTGCGGCAGCGCGGGTTTACGGGTCCTGCTATCTTGGAAATTGGCGGACAGCCCAAGTCGGGCGGCTTTGGGCGCGATACAGACGCAGCGCTTATCGATTCAAAACAGCGGCTGGCCGTGATTCTCGATCAATAAGGGACAAGGACGCACTTTGCCAGATTTTATCCCAACCCATTTTTCTCATCTCTTCATGCTCTGTGTGGCAGCGCTCATTTTTCATGCGCTGTTGTGGGCGCGCAATGGGCGCTTTCTGTGGCGAAATCGCGCCATTATCTTGGCCGTTGTGGCCATTGCCGAGCTATGGACATTGATCACCGATCCAATTGGCGGTCTCTGGCGCGCCTGGCTTTTCGCGCCCGAAAAAGTTTTGGGCATCTGGTTTTTGGGGGTGACGCCCATCGAGGATTTCTTCGGCATGGCCGTGGTCAGCAGCGCGGCGGCCTGCGCAATTCTAGTCTTTGGTTACAGCCGCCGCCGCTGGATCTAAGTTTTCATTTGTTCTTCCAACAACAGTAGCTGATGATATGTTCACCCTAGACCAGCAAAAAGCGATTGCTTTTCTCCAGCACGATCTGTTGCGCAACATTGTGCCGCTCAAAATGCTGACCGCCTATCCGACGGCGATCCAAACCAGTTATTGGGAAACGGCGACAGACGCAGCCGCGCTGCTGCTCTTTCCCACCAGCGCTTTTCCCTATGATCGCGCCACCTATCCCGCGCTCGATCTGGTGGTCTTGTTGTCGGCCACCACATCAGCTGCCGCCATGACCTTGCTACCCCACATTCCCAGCGACAAGCAGCTGATCTTCAAATTGATGGATGAAGGGATCCGTGACCAGTTGGTGCGGCACGTTGCTTTGCAGCGCGTGACGGCTTTTCTCTCCTTTACGGCAACAGTGGCAGAAAAATTTATACCGCAGCCAGATGTTGTGATTGCCGACCAGATGGATGAGCAACTCTATCCCGTTTTTGCTGCGCAAGGGCACGATCGCGCTGAGTTGACACGCTATTTTGCCAATGGGCAGGCACGATCATTCACGCTTTATCGCGCCAGCGCACCAGTGGCCGCCTGTTTTACCTATCAGAACTTTGCAACCGTGCATGAGATTGGCGGCGTTTTCACGCTGCCCAGTGAACGGCGCAAAGGCTATGCACAAAAGGTTGTGGCAACGGCGGTGCATTCGTTGTTGACACGCAATTGCCTGCCGCGCTATCAGGTACACGAACATAATCATGCCTCGATCGCGCTGGCCGAACATCTGGGCCTGACGCCGTTTGTCGCGGTGGAACATTGGCAGTACGCGCCACCCAATCCAGGGGTGGTCGTGTGAAAAAGCGCTCAGGGGGAAAGCCGATGCCGGCGCAAGCTAACCCGACCACCGCGCCAGCAACGAATCGGTTGCTGCTTTTTAACAAGCCGCACCTGGTTTTGACCAAGTTTACCGATGCCGAAGGTCGCCCAAGCCTGGCCGATTTTATCCATGTCCCAGATGTCTATCCGGCGGGACGGCTGGATCATGACAGCGAGGGGTTGTTGTTGCTCACCAACGTCGGCTGGCTACAAGCGCTGATCAGCCAACCCCAGTATAAATTGGCGAAAACCTATTGGGTACAGGTAGAAGGTACGCCCAGCACAGACGCGCTACAACAGTTAGCAAATGGGGTGCTGCTCAACGATGGCATGACCCTACCAGCCCAAGCCCGCTTGCTCGATACACCTGCCCTCTGGCCGCGCGTGCCGCCCATCCGTGTGCGCAAAAGTGTACCCGATGCGTGGATCGAGTTGACGATCAGCGAGGGTCGCAACCGTCAGGTCCGCCGCATGACCGCCGCCGTGGGCTATCCCACCCTACGTCTGGTGCGCTGGGCGATTGGGCCATGGACGCTGGACGGCTTGCCACCCGGCGCATGGCAAGAGCTTGCTTGTCCCCGCAATCCAACAGAGTGGCATCAGCTAGTCCAGCGTCAGGAGAAAACCCGATGACACACTTGATTCGACCTGTCCAGCCGAGCGATCACGCCGAGTGGCTCCGCTTGCGCAATGCCCTGTGGCCCCATGAAGTTGCGGAACACGACGCCGCCATTACCGACTTTTTCGCTGCCGCGCCAACCAATCTCACAACATTGGTGATCGAACGGCCCGATGGCACCCTGGGTGGGTTTGCCGAAGTTGGGCAACGACCCTATGCCGAAGGGTGCCATACATCGCCAGTCGGCTTCCTGGAGGGACTTTATGTGGATGCCGATCTGCGTAGGCTGGGCTGGGCGCGCCGCTTGGTGGCCGCAGCAGAGGATTGGGCCCGCCAACAAGGATATACCGAGATGGGGAGCGATTGCGAATTGGAAAACAGGGATAGCCTAGCCATGCATCTGGCACTCGGCTTTGACGAGGTGGAACGCATTATCTGTTTCCGCAAAGCGCTGACGTAAGAGACAGAGTTACTTTTCTTCGTCTTCAGGCGCGTCCTCTGCCGGCCACTCTTCGTCTTCAGCGTATTCGCGCTCATCTTCAGTGCTGTCGTCGATTGGCGTGCCGCTATAGCCCCCAATGACGACAATGAATTCGCCCTTGAGTGTGATTCCGGCTACTTCGCTCAGCAGCGAGGAGAGCGTGCCACGCCAGACTTGCTCATAGAGTTTGGTCAAGTCATTGGCGATGGCCGCCGGGCGATCGCCATAGGTTGCCAGCGCGTCTTTGAGAAACTCACCCAGACGATAGGGACTTTCGTAGAAGATGAGTGTGTGCGGCGATTGTTGATCCACGGCCAGGAAGCGCTGGCGTTGCCCCCGTTTGCGCGGCGGAAAGCCGCGAAAGGTAAAGCTGTGTACCGGCAAGCCCGAGAGCACCACCGCCATGATCAACCCCGCCGGGCCAGGAATCATGGTGACCGGCAATTCTTCTTCGACAGCACGCCGCACAGCGATGAAGCCGGGATCGGCGATGCCTGGGGTGCCGGCATCCGTCACGACCGCGACGGATTTACCATCTTTGATCAAGCCAATAATCCGCTCGACAGCTTTGCGTTCGTTGTGTTCGTGAAACGCGATCTGCGGTTTGCTAATGTCAAAGTGCTTGAGCAGACGCCCGGTCTTGCGGGTATCTTCGCTGGCGACATAATCCACAGTGCGCAGCGTCTCTAGCGCGCGCAGGGTAATATCTTCCAGATTGCCAATCGGTGTTGCAACAAGATAAAGCATGGAACTCGATCTATCGAATATGACTGCAGAATACAAATAGCGGATTGCCACCTGCTATTATGCGTTAAAAGCCCGATAACCGCAATCCTTACCTCAATTCAGGAGCTAGCATAGAGCGCACGGGTCATCAGACTAATCGCCAAGATGGTTAAGCCAAAGCCGATCCCGACGTACAACCGCGCGCGCTGCCCGTCGCCTGTGGCGGCTAGGTGACGCAGAACGGGACGCAATGCACCATCGCCAATGCCCATCAGCGCCACGGCAATGATGGCACACAACACAACGATCTACAGCGCTACGAGCGCGCAAACGAGCGCGCCTATCCTGCCGTAGCGCGCCTGTCGCTGGCCCAATTTGGCAATGATATTGATTATCTGGTACGCCGGATCGATGCGTTGTTGGCACAAGCCTTTGACAAGCAACCCAGCACCATCCCGTTGCCGGTGCTTGCCCAGTCGCTGGCGGGGATCTACAGTTGGGTGCTCCAAGCTTAGCTGAACGGACAATCTAGCATGACCGGTGAAGAAGTGGCAGCTTATCTCCAGCGGCTGGTAAGTGCGACAATCAAAGAAGCATTAGGGGTCACGCAAGAGTAGGCAGCGAGAGCAAGGTAGCTGTCCTATGTACGCCTGCATGACCTACCCTAGCGAAGTACGTTGCCGATATATTGGCCCGTGTACGACTCGGCACACCGGGCGATCACTTCGGGTGCGCCTTGCGCCACAATATAGCCACCTAGGCGGCCGCCTTCCGGCCCCAGGTCGATCACCCAATCGGCGCTTTTGATCACGTCCAGATGATGCTCGATCACCACCACGCTATGGCCCGCATCGACCAACTGATTGAGCGCGTCGAGCAGACGTTGAATGTCGGCCAGATGCAGACCGGTGGTCGGCTCGTCGAGAATGTAGAGGGTGCGGCCACCACGCTTGATCTTGCCTAGTTCGTGGGCCAGTTTGATGCGTTGTGCTTCGCCGCCCGAAATCGTAGTAGAGGATTGGCCGAGCCGGAGATAGCCCAAGCCCAATTGGTTGAGCACACCAAGTTTGTGCGCCAGCAAGGGTGAATCTTGAAAGAAACAGGTCGCTTCTTCAATCGACAGATCCAACACCTGGGCAATGCTCTTGTCGCGATAGGTGATCTCCAAACTGATCCAGGTTGCGCCAGGCACTCAGAAACGCTTCTTGGGCCGCATCTTCGGCCAAATAAAAATCGCCTAAAACGGCATAGGCGCAGCCAAAGGCCAGATCTTGGAAACGCTGGACGATCTCGGCAAAGGCAAGCTGTTTATCGGCGCGGGCCGTCCGTTCGGCAGCCGCCTGCGCAATCAACTGGGTAATGTCTTGCAAAGGTTTATCCATTCTCTTTGTAATAATCAATATGATAATCAATGTAATAATCAATCATCTACTGTTCTATGATCAGAGCCAAATGATGAGCAAAAGGTTACCAAAGGCAATTTCGTACAAGTAAAGGATATTACTTATTAATTGCTTTGTAATGAGATGACAAATTTAGCCCCGATCCTGACAGAATTGGCCCAAAATTTCCTATTGCCGCGCCCCTGGCAAGGTGATATCATCATATACCGAAGCAGTTAGCTGCAATTGTGCCCAATGGATGAATGGCAGGTCAATGGATTCTTTCCGAAATTTCGTACGGCCGATAACGATGCGATTCACACGGCACCGGCAACAGCCCCTGGGTTTCTATCGCCGGTTTGTCGTAGGTGCGGCACTATCAGTACTGCTGTGCGTCATCGTGGCTGGGTCTACGCTTCTCTGGCCAACCATGCTTGCCAATGTTACCAACAAAGTTAGCTATGTTGTCCTGGACTTTGCCTATCGCAACAACTTCTTCGCCGAGGCCATCACAGCGAAGTCGAATTTGGTGTCGGCAAGCGAACTGCGCCCCACCATCCAGACCAATGGGCCATTGCAGGTTGATACGACCAATCCCCGCTATTTTGCCGATGCAGATGGCAACATTGTCTATCTGACGGGCTCTCATACCTGGTCGACTTTACAAGACAACGGCGGCAGCGATCCACCGGTTGCATTCGATTACAATCAATATCTAGATTTTCTGGAAGAACATAATCACAATTTTTTTCGGCTCTGGACCTGGGAAGAGGCGCGATGGACGACCGAAACCAGTGACACAAATTATTGGTTCAATCCAGCGCCCCCCTTCCAACGTACGGGGCCGGGGGTTAGCCTCGATGGCAAAGCAAAGTTTGATCTGACCAAGCTGAACCAAGCATATTTTGATCGGATGCGGGCACGCGTCGAAGCAGCCGGGCAACGGGGCATCTATGTATCGATCATGCTCTTCAACGGCTGGAGTGTGTCGAACGCCAAAGGTGGCTTTGCGCTGAATAATCCATGGCAAGGTCACCCGTTCAATCGCAACAATAATATCAATGGTATTGACGGTGATCCCAACCAGGATCATAGCGGCGAAGAAAGCCACACATTGAGTATACCGGCACTGACAGCCATTCAAGAAGCCTATATCAAGAAGGTGATTGACACCGTCAATGATTTAGATAATGTATTGTATGAAATCAGCAATGAAAGCGCCGATAGTTCCACGGCGTGGCAATATCAGATGATCAACCTGATTAAAAGCTATGAAGCCACCAAACCGCTGCAACATCCCGTAGGTATGACTGTCGAGTATTTTGGGGGGGATAACGAGCGCCTCTTTGCCAGCCCAGCCGACTGGATTTCCCCCAATGGGCCGCTGTATGACCCAATCACGGCAGATGGGCGCAAGGTGATTTTGCATGACACCGATCATCTATGTGGCATTTGTGGTGATCGCGATTGGGTCTGGATGGCTTTCACGCGTGGCCTGAATCCCATCTTTATGGATGGCTACGATGGCGCAGGTTATGGCGTGGGCGGCAACGGCTTTGATTTTGATAATATTACGTGGGTCAGCTTGCGCCGCAATCTCGGGTATACACACAGCTTTGCGCAACGCATGAACATGGCCCGGATGACGCCGCAGAATGATCTTGCTTCTACCGGATATTGTCTGGCCAACCCAGCCAGTACGAATGCGGCGTATCTGGTATATGTACCAGATGGGGGCGCAGTTACAATCGATCTTTCGGCCACAAGCGGCGACCTGACCCTGGAATGGTTTAACCCAGCAACGGGCGTAAGTACCAACGGTGGCACCCTGCGCGGTGGCAAGCAACAAACGATCACCACACCCTTTGGGGACGACGCGGTCGTCTATCTCTACCAGCCTGTCGCCGGCGCAACACCGACGACGAATCCGCTGGGCACACCAACACCCACTCCAGCAGGCACCGCCACGACGAACCCCGCTAGCACACCAACACCGAATCCAGATGGCACACCGACAGCCGACCCCACTGCGGCGATCAACCCGACACTAGTCGCAACGGCCGCCTTAACACCAACCCCAGGCGGCCTAGCAACGCCCCACCACAAACTATTTTTCCCCACAATCCGCGGCAACGACCCCTGAACTACGTGACAAGCAACGTTAGGCCGTGAGTGTACCTTTGGTACTGGGTACATCGCCGCGCCGTGGATCGATCTGGGTAGCCGCATCCAAGGCACGCGCAAAGGCTTTGAAGAGCGCCTCTACTTTGTGATGATCATTGCGGCCATAAAAGACCTTGGCATGCAGATTCATACGAGCGTGAATCGCAAAACTTTCAAAAAGATGAAAAAGCAAATCCGTGCCGAGTTGGCCCACTTTGGGCGTAACAAAGTCAGCATCAAAGACACAATAGGGGCGGCCGCCCAAATCTACGGCAACCAAGGCAAGTGCCTCGTCCATAGGCACAAAGCTGTGTGCGGTGCGCACAACGCCCCGCCGATCACCCAGGGCTTGGTCGAGTGCTTTGCCCAGACAAATCATCACATCTTCGGCGGTGTGGTGATCATCGATATAGAGATCGCCCGTCGCCTGCACAGTGATATCAAAGAGCCCATGCCCGGCAAACAGCGTCAGCATATGATCCAAGAAGCCAATCCCGGTATTGACCTCGGCACGCCCACTACCGTCTACATTCAGCGTGGCAACGATCTGGGTTTCTTTAGTCTGGCGTTCGATCTTGCCTTGACGCAACATCAGGGTGTTTTTCATAGCGCTGGCTAGCCTTCTTTCTACACGAAAACAGGAATGAATAGGATACAGTCATCTACGCTGCTAGCCCGTTGTGCGGACAGCGGCAGAAGCACAACACGCAAATTGGCGACAACTCAGGCAACAGCATACTGGCAGACGGATGACGTGTCAATTTGGTGGGCCACATGGTGTATTTGAATTTTTGTACTTACGACCATATGTAAACATAAAGCAATCTTTGGGTAGAGGTTTGCGTTTCTTTTACTCCGCACTTTCAGCATACGGAATTTTTTGTAAGGATTTGGCAGCAAATGTCTGCTAGCAAACCCTACGTACAGACAAGGATTACTGGTTTAGAACTATTTCTAAAGCTTTATTTGCGTATGCCTTTTGCCAGTACGCAGGCGTGAATTTGCATACGCATTCTTCTATTATTTTTTGCTGCAGCAATTTTATTCGTAGACCAAGGAGTCGTTAGATGGGTACGCCCAAAGTTAGTATTGGTTTCGCAGTGTATAATGGCGAATCTTACCTTGCGCAAGCGATTGAATCGATCTTGAATCAGACCTTCACCGATTTCGAGTTGATCATTTCCGACAATGCCTCCACCGATCGCACGGCTGAACTTTGCAAGCGTTATGCCGCGCAAGACGCCCGCATTCGCTATTATCGCAATGCAACCAATATTGGCGGAGCCAACAATGAAAACCTGACTTTCCGCCTGGCCCAAGGCGAATACTTTCGCTGGGCCGCCCATGATGATGTCTGTGCACCGGAATTATTAGCCCGCTGCGTTGCGATCCTCGATGCCAGCCCGCAGATTGTTTTATGTTCGACGGCGATCATCAAGATTGATGAAAAAGGTAATCAGCTTGGCATATTGAGCCGTAACAAAAGTGTTGATCCCGAACCCCATGTGCGCCTGCGCGAGATGGCGAGTATGGATCACTGGTGTGAAGAGAGTTATGGGTTAATCCGTACTGCAATTTTGCGCAAGACAGCACTGCAACGCAACTATACCGATTCAGATCGGACGCTGCTTGCCGAATTAAGTTTATATGGCATGTTCTATCAAGTGCCCGAAACGCTCTTTTATAAACGCATCCATCCCACCATGTCCACCTTTGTCTATCCCAAATGGCGGGCGCGCATGGCTTGGTTTAATCCAACATTTAACCTGGCCGAGAACATTACCTGCCCCCATTGGTTACAATTCTTTCACTATCTGGGTACGATCAAAGCTGCGCCCCTAACCGTGTTTGAACGCTTACGCTGCTACCAATATGTGTTAGGACGCTGGCTTTGTTTGGAAGGACACGGTCGCTCTATGATTTCTGATCTGGTGCTTGCCGGCGTGCGCTTGCCCAGGTTTTTATACAAGCACATGCGCAATGCATTGCACCACGCACAACCATCTGTCTTATCGAACTAATTGAATCAGGCTTGCGCTTGATGAGGAAAGTATCTTGCAGACAACCGCACAACGTATCGCACTTTTAGGACTCTTTGGAGTAGGCAATTTAGGCAATGAAGCATCATTGACCGCGGCGCTGTTGCACCTGCGCGCGGCGCAGCCCGACGCACAA
>Ga0105049_10008515_pt1 | contig 11898 bp, 13 predicted proteins | sample MAT06_FD_78087 | JGI IMG/M metagenome (GOLD analysis project Ga0105049, IMG submission 78087) | Freshwater microbial communities from Lake Fryxell liftoff mats and glacier meltwater in Antarctica - MAT-06 | ecosystem: Environmental > Aquatic > Freshwater > Ice > Liftoff microbial mat | place...
GATCGCGTGGAGATGTCCGGTGACCCGGACCGCGAGATCGTCAAAGCGCTCGGGCGCGTCGTCTGACGTGATCGTCTTGGTCTTCGGAGGTGACGAGCACGCGAGCAGCGCGGTCGATAGCAGGACCCAGCGAACCATCGCGAGAGCATACGCTTGACGTCGACGTCCGGGGGCCGGACACACCGTCCGGGATTCAGCCGGACACGGACAACGTCCGCCAGTGATTCCAGCGAGCTGGCGCGGCACATCGATTGCGATGGCGCCGGGCATGCAGTGTTTCATCTGGATCGCTTCACCCATCGCTTTCTCCCTCGTGTTCTGGGCCGCGTTCGCCGCGTGCATCGACGCGCCGGTGCCGGACACGCCACCGGCGGCTCGGATCGTCGCCGCGTGGGATCCCCTCGCGTGTGGATCACCACATCGTGTGGTCCTCGAGCTCGAGGACGACGCGGGTGCGATGATCGCGGCGTCCACCCAATGCTCCACCGGGATGCTGACCCTCGATGCGCCGCACTGGGGCATCTATCGCGGGCGGCTTTATGCGTGGGAGCTCGAGGACGAGGTCGAGATCCGATCCGTGATGACGATCCGCATGACAGTCGACGAACCGATCGTCCGCTGGTGGGTGGCAACGCCTCCATAGCGGTATCGTGACGCCGTGATTCACACATGGATGCTCGTCGCGCGGAGCTTGGGCTGGAGCGCGACCCCGACCGGCTTCAAGGCGACCGCTAGTCGGCGCGCGGATCGAGGCCGCGCGCGGTCAGCTCGCGCACGAGCGCGGGCTCGACGTGAAATCGATCGAGCACGGCACGCAGCCGCGCACGTGCAGCCTTGCTGAACTTGTTGACACGCTTGCCGAGGATCAGCTCGTTCTTCGCCGAGTGCTCCCAGCCGACCAGCTCGGTGACCGTGGTCTTGTAGCCGTGGGCCTCGAGCACGAGCGCGCGGATCACGTTGGTGAGGTGACTGCCGAGCTCGCGGCGATGGAGCGGATGCTCGAACAGCGCGGCCGTCGCGTCGTCGGAGGACTTGCTCTTCTCGAGCTGGCGCGCGACCTCGGCCTGACAGCACGGCACGACCGCGACGTGGTCGGCGTTCGCGGTGATCGCGAGCGCGAGGGCGTCGTCGGTGGCGGTATCGCACGCGTGCAGCGCCGTCACGATCTGCGGACGCGAGGGCAGGTCTGCGGCGGCGATCGCGCCGGCCTTGACGACGAAGCGTTGCTGCGCGAACCGCTTCGCGCGCTCGGCCGCGGCGGCGGAGAGCTCGGGACGCGCTTCGATCGCGAGCACCGTGCCCTTGCCGGCGGGACCGAGCACGAGCTCGTAGAGCAGCGCCCCGAGATACGACTTGCCGGCACCGCAGTCGACGATCAGCGGATCGCCGCGGCCGAGTGCGTCGTCGAGCGCGGGCTTCAGGAGGTTCACGAGATGACGGATCTGCTTGAGCTTGCGCCGCGCATCGGCGTTGAGCTGGCGATCGCGCGTCAGCAGGTGGAGCTCCTGCAACAGCTCGATCGACATCCCGGCCGGCACATCAGGATCGGTGCGCGGATCGTGCGGCTGCTTCGTCACGCGCGAACTCTACTCGGAATGCACGAAGCCGGCTGCGTTGCAGGCAGCCGGCCAGGTGGATCGGGCAGGCGGGTGTTTGAGGTCCATCCAGGTTGGACCGGCGGAGGTGTTGCCGGTCCAACCAGGTTGGACCGGTGGGGGTGTTTGAGGTCCAACCAGGTTGGACCGGATCGATCAGCCCTTCGTCTTGTTCCACGCCGCCGCCCAACGCGCCTCGACGGCGGCGTTGCCACCGCCCGAGCCACGGCCGGGGATGGCCATGTAGCGACGGTTGTCGTTGGTCGTGATCGTGACCGCGCCGTCCTCGTCGGCGACCAGGCGAGTCACAGCCGTGACCGCCGCGAGCTCGTCCGCGAGCCACGACAACCCACCACCGAGCTCGAGGTCCTGATCGGCGATCGGCGCGATCTCGAGCGCGGTGACCTCACCCTTGCGCGTGGTCGCGACGACGCGAAACACCTGCTCTCCGCGATGGATCACGAACACCACCCGCGAGCCCTTCGCAGCGATCGAGTGGATGCCGTCGGCGGTGCCGAGCACCTCGGCGAGGCGCACCTGCGCGACGCGATCGGTCTCGATCTTCTCGATCTTCTCGATCTTCTCGATCTTCTCGATCTTCTCGATCTTCTCGAGCTGCACCACCGGCGGTGCCTCGCCGATCACCGCAGAACCACCGGTCGCGAAGAAGCGGAGAAACGAGATGACGAAGACGGTCAGCATGCCCGGAGGTACTGCGACCGCCGGACCAACCCAGAACCCTCGGGGCTATGCCTAGTTGCCGGTGTCCGTGGGCAGGGGCCCACACGGCGGAGGCCGATTCGGACACGGGCGCAGGGACCGCGAATGATCTTGTCGATCGAGTTCGCGTTCGGAAATGGATCGCCGGCGATCGACAGGCGCTGGTCTGGGGCCAAGGACGTTCGCGCGCTGAAGATCGAGAGAGAGCGGCCCCTAACTCCGGTAGATCTCGGCGAATGGCACTCGCTCGAGGCTGTCCCGGTTCCGGTAACTGAAAACCGTCGCTCGCGGGCTGAGGGATCTTGGGCGGTCGCGCGACCTGACGATGGCAACTGAAAACCGTCCCCATCAGCGGACGAGCAGTGTGCGCGTGCGGGTATCCACCTTCGTCCCGGCGGCGTTGCGCGCCACGATCGTGAGCGTGCGATTGCCGAGCCCGGAGAACTTGTAGCGGACCGCCTTGCGCGTCGATCGCTGCAGCCCGCTGTCGAGATCTGTGAGCGTCAGCCCATCGACGATCACCTCGACCGTCGCCCAGGTCGACGGCGCGCGTTCGAGCCCCATCTCGTACTCGTGATCGCCGGTCTGCCGTACGAACACGGCGGTCGACGAGACCGAATCGATGATGCCGTTGCCGAGCGCGACCACCGTGCCGTCGGCAGCCACACCACGCGCCTCGATCACGCGATTCGGGGTCGCGACGTTGAACGTGTAGGTCAGCAGGCCGCTGCCATTCGGCGTCGCCGGCGCACCGATCAGGAAGTCCGCGACGCGCAGCTCGACCTTGGCGACCCCCGCGCCGGGCTGGACGTTGAACGAGTAGGTGCCGTTGGTGTTGCGTTGCCAGCTGAACGGCAGCGGCTTCGGCGGCGCGCTCGCGGCAAACGCCTGGAGCTGCGCGAGCGAGCCGTTGAACCGGTTGGTGTCGACCGGGCCCGCGATGCCCGGCACGCTGCCCGAATCGGTGTACTGCCAGAACGTCCACTTCGCCCATGGGCCCGGGATGTCGGGGCAGAGCGACGTGTATTGCGCGATCCATAGCGCGTTCGGGGCGAACGATGCCGGCGAGCCGACCTCGTCACGCCAGAAGTACTTGCCCGTGTAGACGATCGGCTTGACGCCGAGCGCCGCCTCGACGCGATCGACCCACGTGCGAACACGGGTGGCGACCGTCGTCGGCGATAGCCCGCCATCGTCCTCGACGTCGATCACCGGCGGCAGGTCACCCGGCGTGTACTGGCCACCGAGCTTTTCGATCATCAGGTCCGCCTGCGCGGTCGCCGACTGCGAAGGTCGGAAGAACTGGTAGGCACCGCGGATGATGCCGACGCTCTTGGTCGCCGACCAGTTCGCGGCGAACTTCGCATCCGGCGTGTTGAGCCCGTCAGACACACGGATGAACGCGAACGCGTAGCCCGCGCTCTTCACCTTCGTCCAGTCGATCGTGCCCTGCCACTTCGAGACGTCGATGCCCTTGGTGGTGGCGCCATCGGCACACACGCGAGCGCGGAGCGTTCCGGCGGTATCCATGTCCGAGCCGGCGTCCTCGTGCTCATCCGACAGGTTCTCACCGGCCACGGAGTCATCCTCACCGAGCTCGGCGCCACATCCGGCCAAAGCGATCGCGAACACAGCAGCAACAGCGCGCGTCATCATGCGTGCACCCCCAGCGCGAGCTGGAAGCAAGATGTGGTGCACGTTCAGACGTCGTGTTTGGGGCACTCAACTACGTGCTCGTGCACAACTCGCGCACGCGACTGCAATCGCTCGTCTGCACTCTTCAAGCTCCACTGCACGATGCCGATGTGCAGCTACAGGGTAGAAAGATGTGTGCTCTCAAGCGCTGACGTGTGCTGCTTCGTCGATGAAGAATCACGATTCGTGGTCGACGAATCGCGATTCATCCGACACGTCAGACCGCGAGCCGAAGCGCGGCGACCGCCGCCTGACGGGCACGAAACGCGCGCGTCTTGACCGCCGCGATCGAGAGCCCGAGATCCTTCGCGATCTCGGTCTCGGTGCGCCCCTCGCCGTAGCGCTTCCAGAACACGGCAGGATATTTCGCGCCGAGTGCAGCGACGGCTTCCGCGACCATGGTGCTCTCGGCACGTGCGATCACCTCGCCACGTAGGTCGCCCGGCGCCGCCTGACGCTCGAGCAGCCCGGTGCCTTCGTCATCGAACGTGCCGCTGGACGGGATCTCGCGAGACAGCCGCCGCTGCTTGCGCAGGAACATCAGCGCCGCGGTGGCGGTGACGCGGTACAGCCAGGTCGAGTACCGCGACTCACCGCGGAACGAGTCCTTGTAGCGGTGCGCGAGCAGCATCGCGTCCTGGGTGACGTCCTCGGCGTCCTGGTCATCGCGCACGTACTTGAGTGCCACCGACCGTACGTATGCGCGGGTGCGATCGAGATCGTTGAGCTCCGGCGTTCGCATCGTTGTTCCCCTCCTTGCGGCAATCAGTCACGCACCGAATGGGCCAGCTCCCGGCACCGCATTCCAGGCTGCAGGACAAGTGGTTACAAGTACTTGGATCTAAGGCAGACCGCTTAATGGTCCAGCTAAATAGACACTGTCTAGACGGCTGGACAAGCTGCTAGGCTCACTTCGTGAAGGACGGTTTGCGCCACGTACTGATCGTCGATTCGCACGAGGACGAGATCTCGCGAGCCCGCACCGCGCTCGCCGGCATCGAAGTCCAGGCCGTCGATTCGGTCGCGACCGCGTTCGAGCGGATCGTGGAAGCGACGTTCGATCTCGTGCTCCTCGATCCCGAGCTGGTTGGCGACGAGGATGGCGCGCTCGCGATCCTTCACCGCATGCGGACGGTCGCGCAGGATGCGGTCGTCGTGATCTGGATGGATCAGCCGACGGTCGGGTTCGCGGTCCGCGCGATGCGCGCCGGCGCGCTGGACGTGCTCAAGAAATCTGCCGAGCCGGTCGAGATCCGGTCGGTGACCGAGCGCGCGATCTCGCACGGCGCCCTCGCGCGCGAGGTTCGCCGGTTGCGCGGTGAGGTCGAGCGCGCACGTGGCCTCGGCGAGGTGATCGGCTCGTCGCCACTGATGCGGCAGCTCTTCAGCATGATCGATCGCGTCGCCGCCAACGACGCGACCGTGCTGATCGTCGGCGAGTCGGGTACCGGCAAGGAGCTGCTCGCGCGCACGATCCATCGCGTTGGCCCGCGCAAGGAAGGGCCGTTCGTGGCGTTCGATTGCTCCGCGCTCGCACCATCGTTGCTCGAGGCCGAGCTGTTCGGGCACGAGAAGGGCGCGTTCACCGGCGCCAGCCGCGCGCGTCGCGGGCTGTTCCGCGAGGCCAACGGCGGCACGATCTTCCTCGACGAGATCGGCGACATCGACGCATCGGTGCAGAACAAGCTGCTCCGCGTGCTGCAGGAGCGCGAGATCAAGCCGGTCGGTGGCGATCGCCCGGTCTCGATCGACGTCCGCGTGGTTGCCGCGACCAACAAGGATCTCAAGGCCCTCGTCGCACGCGGCGTGTTTCGCGAGGATCTCTACTGGCGCCTCGCGGTGGTGCCGATCCAGGTGCCGCCGCTGCGCGAGCGCAAGGAGGACATTCCGCTCCTCACCGCGCACATCCTCGCCAAGCGGCGCGGTGCTGCGAAGAGCTTTGCCGGTAGCGAGGTGCGCTATCCGACGCAGGTCACCGCGAAGGCGCTGCAACGACTGCAGGCGTATCGCTGGCCCGGTAACATCCGCGAGCTCGAGAACGTGCTCTCGCGCGCCGCGATCCTGTGCGACGGCGAGATGATCCGCTCGCACGACCTCGACCTGATCGGTCTCGATCGCGCGCCGCCGGGTGCATCGGTGACCTCTGAGGCCGATCGCGTCGAGCTCCCCCCAATCGAGCTCGAGCGACTCGGCGATGGCGAGGGTCTCAAGGACCTCACCGAGCGTGCGGTCCGCGCCGTCGAACGCGCCGCGATCGCCGCCGCGCTCCGCCGCGATCCCAACCCCGCGGTCGCCGCGCGCAAGCTCAACATCAGCCGCGCGAGCATCTACACGAAGATGAAGACCTACGGCATCGGCACCGACGGCAGCCCGTCGGAATAACTGGCGAGACGGGCTTCAGGAACGCACCACACCAGACCCCGCGAAGCCGTTCGCGACGGGTTCGCCGCGAAAGCTGATCAGCGAATCCCGAGGTTCGCTGTGACGTCGACCTTGCCTCGTACGGTCGGGCGGCCGGTGCGGACATCGACGTTGACGTTCGCGTCGATGTTGCCGTTCACGCGTGCACCGACCCGCGCACCCGTCGCCGGCGCGAGGAACACTACGTTGCCATCGCGCGCGAGCTGGAACGCGTACTCGACGTAGAGGTCGTCGTTGATCGGTGCCGCTCCGATCGCGACGCCCATCAGCGCGCGCTGGAAGCAGTGATGTAGCGGGCCCATCAGGTCTGGGTTGGTCAGCTGGGATTCGCCGCTTGGCTCGACCATGTCGACGCGATCACCACTGCGCGGTACGCGGATCACGAGCCGCATCGTGCCTTCCATGCCTGCGTCGTTGACCAGCGCCTGCGTGTAGCAGCGGTGCAACGGCTCCTGATTTGCGTCGATCGCGGTGCGGAGACGGAACTGCGAGTTGTCGACGCCGACGCAGCCGACGAGTGCAAGGACGATCGGGTATGCGAGCTTCACTGGTCACCTCCAAACGAAGACACCACGGTCCGAGACGAGCCGAGCTCGTCAGTACGGTCGAGCACGGTGAACGCGACGCGGCGATTCTTCGCGCGGCCGTCCTCGGACTCGTTGTTCGCGATCGGGTTGTCGGGGCCGTAACCCTCGGCGAGCAACCGCTCGGCATCGATGCCCTGCGTGATCAGATAACTGCGCACGGCGATCGCCCGCCGCCGTGACAGCGAGACGTTCTCGTCGCGCCTACCGACGTTGTCGGTGTGACCCTCGACACGGATCATGATCAGCTCGGGGTGACCCTTGATCTGGTTCGCGACGTCGTCGATCACGGCGAGCGACTCCTGCTTGATGGTGTCGCGGTTGGTGTCGAAGTGAATCGCGTCGCGAACGACGATCGGTTCCTTGACGGGCACCGGTACGGGCACGGGTGCCACCGGTGGATTCGCGGCAACCAGGATGGGGGTGGTCTCGTAGAGAACGACGCCTCGCGAACAGGCTCCCCCGAACCCCAACGCGAGCGTGCCGAGCAGTAGAACGTTGCGCATGTGCCTTCGCCATGTACAAGCACCGCGCCACCGCCAAGTGCCTGTGATCGCTGGACCAGGTGGCGGGCTACTACGCAACTTCTTGCGTATTCGTGCAACGGCCTGCCGTGTACCATGCCGGCGGCATGAGCTGGCGCGCCGTCGCAAAAGTCGGAGACGTCCACACAGGCGACGTCATCCCGGTGGCGATCGATGGCCTCGAGCTGGTGCTCGGCCTCGACGGTGATCGCTACTTCGCCACCCAGCGGCGCTGTATCCATCGCGGCGGTGATCTCGCCGATGGCATCGTCTCGCGAGGGTGCGTGATCTGCCCGCAACACGGCTGGCGCTTCTCGACCACGACCGGACGTGCGCCGGAATCCGGCGACGCTGTAGCTTATTGTCTGACCACCTACGCGGTTCGCGTGATCGACGATCGCATCGAGATCGATCCCGAGCCGCTGCAGAAAGACCAACCATGACGACACGCACGGTGACGCTGATCGAAGGCGACGGAATTGGTCCCGAGATCTCTGCTGCGACGGTTCGGGCGATCGAGGCCGCGGGCGGCAAGCTCGAATGGGAGCGTGCGGACGCGGGGCAGGGCGCGGCGGAGCGCCACAACGATCCACTTCCGCAGGCCACGCTCGAATCGATCAAGAAGAACCAGCTCGCGCTCAAGGGCCCGCTCGGCACGCCGATCGGCACCGGCTTCCGCTCGGTCAACGTGACGCTGCGACAGCACTTCGATCTGTACGCGAACGTGCGGCCGGCGAAGACCATCCCCGGCGTGCCGGCGCGCTACGAGAACGTCGATCTCGTGATGGTGCGCGAGAACACCGAGGATCTCTACGCGGGTGTCGAGCACTATGTCGATCCGCGACGTACCGCGGCCGAGTCGATCGCGATCATCACGCGATACGGCAGCGAGCGCGTGATCACGTACGCGTTCGAGTACGCGCGTCGTCACGGTCGCAAGCGCATCACGCTCGTGCACAAGGCGAACATCCTCAAGCTGTCGAACGGGCTGTTCCTCGACTGCGGCAAGGAGATCTCGAAGAAGTATCCCGAGATCCAGTTCGACGACATGATCGTCGACGCCACCGCGATGAAGCTGGTCGTCGCACCAGAGCGGTTCGATATGATCGTGACGATGAATCTGTTCGGCGACATCCTCAGCGATCTCTGTGCCGGGTTGATCGGCGGGCTCGGCGTCGCACCCGCGGCGAACATCGGCGATGGCGGCGTGGCGATCTTCGAAGCCGTGCACGGCACTGCGCCGGATATCGCGGGTAAGGGCATCGCGAACCCGAGCGCGCTGATGCTGTCGGCGGCGATGCTGCTCGACCATGTCGATCAGCTGGACGCGGGGAACCGGCTGCGCACCGGCGTGCGAGCCGCGCTCGCGAGTGCCGAGTCACGTACTGGCGATCTCGGCGGCAAGGCGAACACGCAGCAGTTCACAGACGCCGCGATTCGCGCGATGAAGTGAGAACCAGGTGGACCCGTGGTGTCAGGCTTCGATGGTCTCGAGGCCCTGGAACCGCTGGAACAAGCGCTCGATGACGCCGATCGGCGCATAGCCGAGCGCGGCCGCGGCCTCGCCAAGACGGACACCGGGCAGTCGGTCCTGCATCTGCAGCGCGCGGAACAGCTGGAAGCGATCGAGGATTTCCTGATCGACGAGGTACTCGCCGAACGCGATCTCCTTGAGCCCGTCCTCCTCGAGGTTGACGCCAAGGCTCGAGTACTCGAAGTAGTGCTTCAGGTCGGACTTGTTCTTCGCGTTGGCGTATCCGGGGTGGATGGACAAGGAGGTGACCTGCATGGCTGAGAAGTCTTCGAGCATGGGGTATGCCATCGATGGTGGAAGGACTCTGGTCATGAACCGTCGTCGAATCGAGGTGTTGGCCATGGCAACGATCCGCAGGATCCGATGCCCAGACATCGCGGCAACTCGATTAGCCGGCAGGGCGCCATGAGGTTGGCTAACGGAGTGGCCCGTGGCACGTCTGTACAGACTGTGGTGTCCGTCTCCTTCGGCGTGCGCTTGACGATCCTGTTCGCGGCCCTGGCGTGTCGGCGCGAGCCCGATCGAGCGATGACTCACGTTCCGGTGCTCGCCGACCGGGTGGCTCCTCTTGCACCCACCGGACCGGTCCCTGCGCCGATTCCTCCGACTCCAACGGAGCCGTCCTGGCCACCGCGGGGCAATGACAAGGTCGTCGCGGTTCCGGCCGACGTGGTCGCGAAGGTCGAGCTCCGCGAGGTCATCCGTGGGCTCGCACGACCGGTCGCGCTCGTCGCCGCACCGGGTGATCCACGCAAGCGGTTGTTCATCGTCGAGCAACACGCGGGGCGAATCCGGATCCTCGAGAACGGCAAGCTGTTGCCCAGACCATTCGTCACGCTCGAACAAGATCTCGCGACGGGTGAGGAGCAAGGGCTGCTCGGTCTCGCGTTCCATCCCAGGTTCGCCGACAACGGCAAGCTCTACGTCAACTACACCGCGCGCGACATGGACACGCACGTCGTCGAGTTTCGCGTGTCGCGGACCGACCTCGATGCGGTGGATCTGTCGACGCGTCGCGAGATCGTCGAGCTCGATCAGCCATACTCGAACCACAACGGCGGCCACGTCGTGTTCGGTCCCGATGGTCAGCTCTACGTCGGCATGGGCGACGGCGGCTCGGCGGGCGATCCGAAACGCGCGGGACAGAACCCGGCGGCGCTGCTCGCGAAGATTCTTCGCTTCGACGTCGATTCCGACAAGCCGGTCCCCGAGATGATCCACCTCGGCGTGCGAAACCCGTGGCGGTTCACGTTCGACACGCAGACCGGCGGCATGTACATCGGCGACGTCGGCCAGAACCTGTGGGAGTACGTCTGGGTCGCGCCGATCGGCGACAAGCGTAACTTCGGGTGGAACGTCGTCGAGGGCAGCCACTGCTATCGCGCGCGCGATTGCGAGAGGGCTGCATTCACGCCGCCGGCCGCCGAGTACTCGCACGACGAGGGCTGCTCGATCACGGGCGGCGTCGTGTATCGCGGCAAGGCGTTGCCCGCACTGACCGGGCGCTACTTCTACGGCGACTACTGCACGGGCTTGCTGCGCAGCTTGACGTGGACCCGCGATACATCGTCAACGACGGCCGCGGGCTTCGTGCGCGATCACTGGAACTGGAAGCCTGCGATCGACAAGGCGGGCGTGCTCTCGCAGATCTCATCGTTCGGCGTCGATCACGAGGGCGAGCTCTACGTCCTCAAGCTGACCGGCCAGATCCTCAAGCTCGTCCCGAAGCCCTGATTTGATGGAGTGTCCGATCTGCTTGCTCGCGACCGAGGCGCAGCCGTGCGAGTGCGGCTACGACTTCGACACTGGCGATCGATCACGTGCGGCTCGTCGCGCCGCGATCGTGAAGCGCCGCGCGACAAGGAAGGCATGGATCGGGTTCGGCCTGCTGTCGACGATTCCGATCTCGGTGGTGCTCGTCCAGCACTTCGAGATCGTGGCGCTCGCCACGGTGCTGTTCTTCACGATGCTATTCCAGCTGGTCGCTGGATTCGGCGCGCTGACCCGCGGCCTCAGCTGGCGACACGCGGCGCAGCGACGTCTCGCGCGCGCGACCCGACCTGGCGAGCTACCGATGGCTCGGATCGTCGAGTAGTCGACACCTCGACTGCGACGCTGCGACCTGCGACATGAGGTGTGGTCTCGCAGTCCTACCGGGTGTTGTCAGGCATCGCTGTCGGCCGTCGAGGCCATCCGTTACACCCGATCCATGGGGCGACGGTTCGCGATCGGAGTGCTGGTGCTGATCACGGTCCTCGCGTGGCAGGTGGGGCGGGATAGAATGGCGGCCGCCGCGCAGGAGGTGGCGACGATGTCGAGGCGCGATCCTGTTGAGCGGCTCGCTGTCGCCGTCGAGCGAATCACGATGCGGCATCTGGAGGAGGTGAGTCATTTCGAGATCGAAGAGATCGAAGAGATCGAAGAGATCGAAGAGATCGAGGAAGAGGTCGCGGACGGCGGTGACGGCCTGACCGACTACCAGCGCTGGGAGGGCACGGTCGCCACACTCGAGGACGGACTCGCGCCCACCAAAGGCGCGATCCACGGCCGGATCACCGATGCGACCAGCAACGAGCTCCTGGCTGGGGTCACCGTGGTGGCGACCAGCCCGAGTGTCACCGGAACGCAAGTCGCGATCACCGACGACCAGGGCTATTTCCTGATCACAGACCTGCCAGCCGGCGACTACGCCCTGACGTTCTCCTACCTCGACTTGACCGTCGAGCGCAGCGGGCCCGCGATCGCGGGCGGGCGCGCCGCGACAGTGTTCCAGCGGCTGCAGACCTCGTTCCCGACGTCCACGATCACCGACCCGATCGACCGCC
>Ga0105049_10008516_pt1 | contig 11898 bp, 9 predicted proteins | sample MAT06_FD_78087 | JGI IMG/M metagenome (GOLD analysis project Ga0105049, IMG submission 78087) | Freshwater microbial communities from Lake Fryxell liftoff mats and glacier meltwater in Antarctica - MAT-06 | ecosystem: Environmental > Aquatic > Freshwater > Ice > Liftoff microbial mat | place...
GGCTTTGGTGCGTTTTCTAAAATTCCATGAAGATTTTCGGATTGACCGGGAAATGGATAATTGGTCGCTTGAGGAGGATTAGGGTTTCCGTGGGGCCTTTTGCGGGGTGTGGCGGGGTGTACGTACGTTTACTAAACCTTGGAGGTTTAGTAGACGTTCTCGCCTAAAACCTCGGAGGTACGTTTACTAAACCTTGGAGGTTTAGTAAACGTTCTCGCCCAAACCTCTGGTAACGTTTACTAAACCTTGGAGGTTTAGTAAACGTACGCGCCCAAATCCCTACTTTTGCGCCTCTTTTTCCAACTATGAACATCGTCTCTACCCTGCAAAACGCCGTTGCGCAAGCCGTCGAACAACTTTACGGCGAATCCACCGACCCCGCCAAAGTACTGGTCAACCCTACCCCACCCGATTTCACGGGCGATTACTCGGTGGTGATTTTTCCGTTTGTCAAAATTGCCAAAAAATCGCCGGATGCTGCGGCAGCGGAGATTGGGGAATATCTGGCCAAAAACGTGGCGGATATCAAAGCCTTTAACATAGTCAAGGGCTTCCTGAACCTCGAAATCAACGATTCCTACTGGCAGGCTTTCTTGCAATCCGTTGTGACAGATTCGGCTTACGGCCAACGGCCCCGCAATGGAAAAAAAGTGATGGTGGAATTCTCTTCTCCCAACACCAATAAGCCCTTACACCTGGGCCACATCCGCAATATACTGTTGGGTTGGTCCTGTTCCAATATTTTGCAATCAGTTGGTTATGAGGTGGTTAAAACCCAGATTATTAACGACCGCGGCGTGGCGATCTGCAAAAGCATGGTCTCCTGGCTCAAGTTTGGAGAAGGTAAAACACCCGAATCCACGGGTATCAAGTCCGACCATTTTGTGGGCGATTGGTATGTTTTGTTTGAGCAAAAAACCAAAGCAGAATACGAGACCTGGCAACAAACCGCTGAAGCAAAGACCCTTTTTGAAAGCAAATCAAAGCCCGAGCAGTCAGAAAAGGACTTTTTTAAAGACTTCAAAAACAAGTGGTTCAATGAACACTCTCAATTAGGCGCTGAGGTGCGCGAAATGCTCCTGAAATGGGAAGCGCACGATCCCGAAACGCTCGCCCTCTGGAAGAAAATGAACGGTTGGGTGTATGCGGGTTTTGATAAAACATACGGTGATCTCGGCGTATCTTTTGACAAATTGTATTACGAAAGTGATACTTATATGCTCGGCAAAGACATCGTGGAGGATGGTCTCGCCAAGGGCGTTTTTTTCAAGAAAGAAGACGGCTCTGTGTGGGTAGACTTGACGGATGCGGGTCATGACCAGAAAGTGGTATTGCGTGCAGACGGCACTTCGGTGTACATCACGCAAGACCTTGGCACAGCGCGTATGCGCCACCATGAATTGAACTGCGAACGCTACGTTTATGTGGTGGCTGATGAGCAGAACTACCACTTTCAAGTCCTGTTCGAGACCTTGAAACGCCTAGAAGAGCCTTATGCCCACGGACTTCACCACCTTTCCTACGGCTTGGTGGAGCTCCCTACCGGGCGCATGAAAACCCGGGAAGGCACGGTGGTGGATGCCGACGACCTGATTGCCGAAGTCATCCGAATTGCCACCGAACAATCCAAAGACCGGGGCGAAGCAGAAACGCTATCGGAGGCAGAAAAACAGGAAAATTTACGCCGGGTGGGCATGGGCGCACTCAAGTTCTTTATCGTGAAAGTGCATCCGAAAAAGAAAATGATCTTCAACCCCGAGGAATCGGTGGACTTGCAGGGACAAACCGGGCCTTATATCCAATACAGTTATGTCCGCATCAACGGATTGATGCAACGGGTTGAAAAAGAAGGCATTGACTTGTCGAGTGCAACACAATACGCCTCCATTGAGCCCCAAGAAAAAGAATTGTTGGTGGCCTTGCTTGACTATCCAAGCGTAGTTCAGAAGGCCGCAGAAGAATACGATCCCTCCCTGGTGGCAAATTACAATTATGATTTGGCCAAGAAATACCACCGTTTTTGGCATGATCTCTCGGTGTTCAGTGCGGAGACCCCAGAGGCTCGTGCATTCAGACTTACCTTGAGCCGGGCCGTGGGCCAGGTGCTGAAATCCAGCATGGGGCTTTTGGGGGTGGAGATGCCGGAGCGGATGTAATTAAAAGCATCTACATTTGGCCGTGCAATCCTCCTATCACAACTTCCGGCTTTTCTACAATCAAAGCATTCACCCAGAATTGCTCAACATGGAGCAGCGACGGCGACGGCTTATGCGGCTGCTCCTGCTATCCGGGCTGATGCTGGTGGGTGTGGTGGTGGTGCAGGTTTACCTTTCCATTTTTGCGATCACACTGGCGTTGTTAATCCCGGTCGGGCTTTGGATCGCCTATTTGGCGTTCCGGGTACAGGTTTTTTTCAAAGAGTTCAAACCGCGTGTGGTGGCGCTTTTGCTCGATTTTATTGACAACGATGTCAATTTTTCTTTCGAGGGCTACGAACCTAAGGGCTTTATACCCACTGAAAAATTTTTGGAAAGTCGGATTTTTACTACCTGCGACGACTACTTTGGGGAAGATTTGATCCGAGGGCAAGTACGCGAAACCCCCTTTGAGGCTTGTGAATTGCGGGTAAAAGAGTTTTCTGAAGTGCGCAGCCAACTCGACCTTGTCTTTTCAGGCATTTTCCTGGTGGCCGACTACCAGCGTTGGGATATGCATGGCGGCGTGTTGGGCCTTCCAGATGCCTACCGCAAATACCTGAGTCGCAGCGAACGAGCCTTCCACCTCGAAGGTGGAAGAAGGGTTCGCGAAGGTATTTTGCCAGAATTTGAGGTGTTTTTTGATACTTATGCCACGCCTGAAGTAAGGATTAAAGACGTGATTTCTGAGGATTTTCAAAAGGCTATCCTCCTTTTTCGACAGCGTTTTCAAGAAATTGGTCGCGAAAAAGAAATTTACTTTTCCATCATAGGCGATAAAATCTACCTCGCTTTACGACAAGATCGCGACCTATTGGAGCCCTCCCTTTTTAAAAGCAATACGAGTTTTGAAGTGGTACGCGAGTTTTATGAAGACCTAAGTCTGCTCCTGGAGTTGGTTATGGAAGTGGATGCCATGAATTAAATCGCAATCAAATTTCAGTCAACTGCGGAAACGAGGGAAAAATGACCTATACCTTTGGCTAATTCTTTGGCAAAATGCCAGATGAAACAAATTAAAGCCCACAAAACCCATGAAACCCATCCCTCTACTACTTTTGGCAATTTCGTTATTGCCAAATAGTCTTGCCGCTCACTGCTTTTCGTATTCTGATGGCGCATTCCTTCCTACAGAAAAAGCAGATTCCGATTCACTCCTACGTTTGGCTTGTAGCGTCAGCCTCAATTTCAATCTGAATAACAAGCGTTCTTCCAATTATTTTTTCAGCCTGGCGGTGGGCGCTTCCTACCAGGTCAGTTGGAGAAAAAAGGATCCGTCCTTTCTTCAGCCTTCTACACAACTGACGGCCAATTTTTATCAGGGCACCGTAGGCACCTCTATCAAGCCTGACCAACGGATGAAGTATCAATTCGAGTGGGTCGCCAATGCGGCGCTGACCGCTCGAGTGGGGCCGGATTTTTATTTTGATGAAAAACCAGTGCGCACGTTCAGCAATTTCAACACGGTGGCCGTGACCCATAAATATAAAAATTCTGTCACGCTCGCCACCAATTTTGTCATCAATCCAAAAAACAGCTCCCGAAACCAGCAGGTAGGTTTTGGGGGTTTCAGCACGGGAGATTTTGCATTGGGGTATTACAATGATGGCACACCCTGGAATTTTATCGGTCTTGGAGACGGGTTTGACCGTTGGTGGACGGGAGGTGGCTTCTTTGAGATTTGGTCGCTTCGTGCTTCAAAACGACTGGGGATTTATTACGACAACTTTACAGGCGGCAATGATGATGAGGTTGTGGAAGCCTTTGAGTTGGCGAATGTGCTGGGGCTTGCCCACGTTGACTTCCGTGATCCCGACCTGACGTATTTCAATCGAGGCCAAATCATGCTGCGTGGGTCCTTACCCAGTGGCCTTGGCATGAGCCTTATCCTCAGCGGCGACCGCTATATGCTGATCCAAAATCTTATTCACCGAGCCATGGATCAGTCATTTTATCAATCCTTTGCGAACGACCGCGTGCACGCCGGTTTCTTCTTTGCCAAACCCTACCAAATCTTCAAGCCATGAAAACTGCCTATCTTTTAACCATTCTCATTTGCCTGCTCCAAATGTTGGCATGCAAAACACCACCAACGCTTCGGGGCGATGCGCTTGTGAACGCCGAGCCTACAATACGTTCCAATATCAAAAATGATTGGGACAGACGAATAGACACCAGCCATGTCTATACTTTATACATCGTGAAATGTAAAGAATGCGTCCACAGTCTTAGTGTGCGCCGTTATAAAACGCCCATTTCTTGCGATTTCTCGTCCTGTACAGTCAAAGACGAGACGGACTCTACCGGCTTGAACAACCTGACCTTTTCAAAACAAAGCCCGGCAAAATTTGATACAGTTGGTGTCCACTACCTTCGTTTTTTGGATGAAAAAAGGGTGGTCTATGGTGTACGGAAAGGGAATAGTTTGCCCGAAGGTCTGGATCTGAAAGATCGCTTTCGAAGATTTGCTGGCAGCAAAAAGTTTGCCAGGGGATATTACTATACCATTAATGGCAATCTTTATGTCCGGCTCCAGGATCGCCGGAATCACAAGATTTATGATTGGGTGTTCAACATACAAGGAAGCGGCAAAGACCTGAAACTGAATATGGTTACGGCCTATAATGCCCAAGAAAACGACGTAAACTCTGCCGGATTTGAAAAACGTTTCGATCTGGGCCACATGTTGAGCTACAATTTTACATTCCATCGAAATGAAACAACAAGTATCCCGGTGAAACCCAAACTTCCTCCATGCTTAGGTCTGCCACCAAAAGACTGTACTACATGGTAATCAAGCGTCCAGGTATCAATGGCCGTTAAACAAATCAAAAACAACACGACTGCTACGCATTTTCCCAACTTTGCAGCGTTTTCTCGCAAAGTTTCTCTGACATGCACACCGCTCGATTTCCACTTCTCCTGCTAATTGCACTATTAGCCCTTAATTGCAGCCCTGTAAAAGCTCCGACAAAATCTAGCCCTAAGAAACCTGCAAAGTCGGGCGCCTACACCGAGGCTGTCCCCACGCCTTTTCGTAAAAAGGTGGTGGATTATGGCAAAAAATTTGTGGGCACCACCTATAAATATGCCGGTCAAAGCCCCAAAACAGGTTTCGACTGTTCCGGTTTTACGAGTTATGTTTTGAAGGAATTTGGCGTAATGGCCTCGCCGGCATCTGCCATACAAGCCACCGAAGGACGCTATGTTTCAATAGAAAAAGTAATGCCGGGTGATTTGATCTTTTTTGGCGAAAGCAAAAACAAAATCTCCCACGTGGCGCTCGTTGTAAAGCGCGGCTCGGATGGCATTACCTGCGTCCACAGTACAACCAGCCGGGGCGTAATTGTGGAAAATATCAGTCAATCTACTTACTGGAAGACGAAGATTTTGTTTGCACGCGATATAATCTCGGAGGATTGAGTTTCGGTATTTGGAAATTTTGATATTGGGATGTTGACCGTTAAATGTCAGGATGAAGAACGCCAATATCCGTTAAGGAACGGGTGAATAATAACTTATTCCTAAAACCGGTCGCGAATTCGTTCTAAAAATCGCTGCATTTCTGCTTTCCAAGCCTTGCTGCTTCCCGCAAAGTTATTGTGCATAAAACTGAAGATCAGCACTTTACCGCTTTTGCAAACGATATAGCCACTTAGACATTGCACCCCGCTCATGCCCCCGGTTTTGGCAAAAACGTAGGGTTTGCCATCCTTGCCAGCGTATACATCGGCAATCGTCCCGCTAACACCTCCAGCAGGAAAAAGGGAGAAAAGCCGTTCCCGAGGCTGTTCTTGCCATAGCTTCAGCAACACTTGGGCGATGCTATGGGGAGTCATCAGGTTGTAGCGGGAAAGGCCGGAGCCGTCTACCCAACGTGGCTTTTGTTGCAGCGATGTAAGCGAACTGTCGAGCATCCATTTTATCAGGGTGTCTTGCTTTAGCAGATCGAATTTTACGCCTGCACATACCAGCAGCATTTGCTCCGCGATGAAATTGTCACTTTGGTACATCATGCGGCGAAGGATGGTGTCTAAGGGCGTTGAATAGAGGGATTGCCACGGATAAGTGGGTAATTCAAGATAGGGGTGCTCCTCAGAAAAAATTTCAGGTACAGGTCGTTTGAGCGTGTCGCTAAGCAGCTCGCCAAGCAATGTAGCAGGGTTAGTATCTTCGAAGGTATCAAAGAAGGTATCAAAGCTTTTTGATGATGGGCGGAATGGCACTTTTCTGACTTCCTGATCCGCCAAGGAATCTACTGCCCAAGTATTGGCGTATTCATATCGTTTGACCTTAACTTGCTCCTCAATTTGAGCGCTTTCTCCCAAAGAAAAACGAAGAAAAAAAGTGGGTTCAACATGAAATTTGTAGTTGGGTTTCCCGCTCACTTGAAAACAGTTGCCATAGATTGGCATCGAACTCCGCTCAGGTTGGTATTCCTCATTATAATCATCCCATGCCCAGCCAGCACCAAACCGCCCTTCATCAAACCTGCGGTGGATATACAACAAGGATACCGGAGGGCGATAAAGCAATCGTCTCGCTTTCTGCCAAGCCTCAAATTTAGGATGTAAAAAAGTAGGGTCGCCAGTGCCTCGGAATACGATGGCATCTTCAGTATAAACATACTGCAATCCCGGCACCGAATCGCCCAAAACCTCCAAACAAGTCGCCAGCGTCAGAATCTTCGTGTTCGAGGCGGGTATGAAATAGTGATCTCCATTAAAATCGGCGAGCGTTTTCCCTGTGGCAGGATCAAGAAGCGTAAAACCAGTGAATGCTTTTGAAAAAACAGGCGAATTGGCCACTTCGCGCTTGATTTTCAGCGCAGAACGGGTGTCTCTGCTTTTAAAAACTGCACAAGAAGTAAGCAATAATAAAACCAGGAAAATTGGGCGCATTGTTGGTGGTTGGTGTTAGATGGTGGTTTTCACGCAACGACGCAACGAGTGAATGAACTCGTTGCGTCGTTGCATTAAAAGCCCCTGTCAGCATTATTTACCCGTTTCATCGGTACTAAGCCTGTTTTTTCGCCAGCTTACTATTAGAATACCCATACCCAAAATATATCACCAAACCTGCCGCCAGCCAAATGAAAAATCCTAACCAGCTCTTGGCTGGAATCTGCGCCATCATGTATAGGCACGAAACAAGCCCCAAAATGGGAATCAGCGAAAGGTTGTGTTTAAATGCCAGCCAAGCCATGATCAGGCAAGTGAAAATGAACAGCCACATCGGGATTTTGTGCTTGAATAGATGCCAACCGGATTCATATTTAGCCTCCTCCGGCATCGGCAAGGCAGCCACTGTTTGGCTGTAATCATCTCCTTTCAAGCCCTCCAGGTAATCTGCAACAACCCCACCCGCGCCTGCAAATCCTATGCTGTCACGCGTTGTGAGAAATCTTTGTACCGCTGGCATGTCCGAATCCGGAATGTTGTGCAGCAAATTTTCTACCCCATTCATCTGCCGCTCATTGGCCAGCCATGCTTTAGTATCTGCCTCATAACGCGAAAACAAGAACGCAACCCCAGCGATTAATCCAAGCGGATAAATCCATTTGGCATTCATATAAGGTGTACGGAATTTTCCGCGCGGTGCATTGGGCTGCACCTGCAATTTCAAAACTCCCCCGCATACCAACACGAAGGCAAATAAGGTTCCCATACTGCACAGATCAAGCACCGTGTCGCTAGGAATGAACAACATTGGTACTACTACAAAAAAGCCTGTGACCACCGTTGCGAAGGTTGGCGTACGGAATTTCGGGTGGATGTACGAAAAACGTTTGGGCAACAAACCATCGCGGCTCATCGTCATCCAAATACGGGGTTGACCGAGCTGGAACACCAGAAACACACCCGCCATTGCCACTACCGCACTCACCGCGATGATACCGGAAAACCATTTGAGGTTTATTTTTTGAAATACATAAGCAAGCGGGTCGTTGACATCCAACTCTTTGTAACTCACCATACCTGTGAGCACAAGAGCGATAATGATGTACAGCACCGTGCAAATAATGATGGAATACAGCATTGCACGCGGTAAATCGCGCTGCGGGTTTTTACATTCTTCGGCAGTGGTCGAAAGTGCGTCAAAACCAATATAGGCAAAAAACACGGAGGATACCCCCGCCATGACCCCACCAAAACCATTCGGCACAAATGGATGCCAGTTGTCCACGTTCACATACCCTGCCCCAACAATGATGACGAGGAGCACGACGATCAATTTCAGTACCACCATCACGTTGCCCGCAGTTTTTGATTCTTTCATGCCGATGTACACGAGCGCAGTAATCAGAATGGACATCACAATAGCCGGAATATCCAATATGGTACGCAAGGCGCCAATACGAGGCGCAGACTGCCACGCTTCATAAGATTCTTGTTGTGACTGGGAAAAATCAGCGGCCGTTTTGCCTCCTTTGAGCATGGCCGAAGCTTCATCAAACCCGGCATGAGCAGACACATAATCTGTTGTAGCCCAGGCGGATATATGCCAGCCCGCACTTTCACACAGGCCCGTAAAATAGCCTGACCACGACACCGCTACGGTGATATTGCCCACCGCATATTCCATCACCAATGCCCAGCCAATAATCCAGGCCATTAATTCGCCAAAAGCCACATAGGAATAGGTGTAGGCACTGCCCGAAACAGGTACCATGGAAGCGAATTCTGCATAAGCAAAAGCCGCAAAGCCGCAAGCCAGCGCCGTGAAAATAAAAAGGAAAACAACCGCAGGACCGCCATTGAAACTCGCTGAACCAATGGTGCTGAAAATACCTGCACCAATAATGGCCGCGATACCAAAAGCGGTTAAGTCTCGAACACTCAGGTTTTTGTCCAATCCACCAGCGCCGTGGATTTCTTCGTTTTGCGCCGTCTTAATGGCGTCGTCAATAGTTTTTTTACGAAAAAGATTGTCAAGGAAAGCCATAAGGATAGGTTTAGGTTCTGCCGATTTGGACGGCAAAGTATGGCTTTGTTCAAAAATCCTTACACTTTCAAAGTTGTCTTTTTCATGATCGAGATTTCTGAGCCTTCTGCCACAAAAACAGAGGTCGGTTTACCCGCCAAAATCTCCCCAAATTCCTTACCGTATAAACTTCCGAAGTCGCCGGAAATTTCATGGGAACGGACTGGATACACATCCCAACGCGGGTGTTGCACCTGATATTCGTTCGCTTGGCTTTTGCCTGCACGGGCATAGCCCCAGTAATGTTCGGTGATAAATTCTTCCTCGCTACCGAAGGCAATTGGCTGTGCAACCGGTTCTGTTACAGCAGTCATTTTGTACCATGCTCCTTTAAAAAACGGCTTCCATTCGTACGAAATTAGATGCTGCTTCTCACTTAAATCCCAGGTATGGCGCATTCGATGGGTTGCGTAACTTTCCCGATATATCACATTGGCAACCAGGGATATAGCAGGCTTTGGCACAATTTCTTTGATAAAAACGGCACCCCGTCGCCACGCGTCCCCTACCCTTCTACGCACGTAAAAACGAAGATTGGCCTCTTCAAAATCACGGTGAAATGGGATGGGCACGCCCAACAATTTGGTCTTCAAAAACATAAACCCGACGAGGCTGACGTAACATCGGCCCTGCCAAAAGTCTAATTCTGTTCCAAATGGAACAAAAGGTGCAAGCAATTCAGGCGGTACAACATAGTTCGCCATCATGAGCTTGCGCCATTCTGCGGTGAGGAAAGTCATAGGTTTAGGGTTTAGGGTTTGGGGTTTAGGGTTTAGGGGGTAATTGACTGGAATTGATAGAGAGTGTTCAGAAAACTATGTCAGCAAAAATCAATGTGTTTTAAAGGCATCAATTCTGGTTTTAAAATGAATGTTGAGTTGCAAATAAATACTGTTCCTAGACATGATGGATTTACTCCAGCCCGCTACAATCCTTCGTCGCGCCTAGTCTCATCTCAAAATAATCTGACCAAACTATCAAAGACTTCGTGCCCCTGCCACTAGTTATCGCGCCAAGATTTGATGACCGGAGGATACTTTCTGCCCCATTTTTCTTCCAATTCATCCATTTTTTGGCGGGCTTGGGCTTCGTCAAGGGCAGTATAAACAGGCTTGAGGTCTTTGGCAAATGGGCGCATGTCTTTGTTGGTGACGAACTTAAAAGAGTGTCGAATCTGCTGTACGATACATCCCTGAACTTTGGCTTGGGGAAAGATCGTACGGATGGCATCTTCAAAACCTTTCAAGCCATCAACAGACACAATTAACATGTCTTCGACCCCTTGCAAGGGGCGCCGTCGCCATTGCTCCATCATCGGCAGCACCTTGTCCGTCAACGAACTGATGAAAGCAGGAGAGGCTTCAATCCCATATATCTGATACAATTCCTGCGAAATACCTTCGTAACTCATCCCTTTGGACGACTCAACATGGGATTTGACTTCCGCATCAAGGGCAGCCTCCAAAAACTGCTTCAACAGTGGAGCAAGAACCCCATCTGGACCGTCAATCCGTTTCTTCCCAGACAGCAAGTCTTCTACTGCCTGTTTTTTGTAGTGCTCGAAATCAAATTGCTTTTCCAAATGTCAAACCTACTTGTTTTGTCTGACACAGTTCCCTAAACCCTAAACCCTAAACCCTAAACCCTAAACTCTAAACCCTAAACCCTAAACTCTAAACCCTAAACCCTAAACCCTTATCACTCTTAAGCGTACGCTTCCATCGGTGGACAAGTGCACACCAAATTCCGATCCCCGAACGCCTGGTCAATACGGCCCACGGTAGGCCAGAATTTGAATCCATGGTGTAGGTATGGCAGCGGGAACGCCGCTTTTTGACGAGAATAAGCCCGATTCCATTCATCTGCCGTAACTTCCTGACAGGTGTGGGGCGCGTTGTGCAATGGATTGTCATCGTGATCAAAATCGCCGCGAGCAATGGCATCCAACTCCTCACGGATCGCCAGAAGGGCATCGCAGAAACGGTCGAGTTCTGCTTTGCTTTCGCTCTCCGTGGGCTCAATCATGATCGTGCCTGCCACTGGAAACGACAGCGTGGGCGCGTGGAAACCGTAGTCCATCAAACGTTTGGCAATGTCTTCTGCGCCTGCAAGGGCTTTGAACGGACGCATATCCACGATCATCTCGTGGGCGCAGCGGCCATTCTCGCCAGTGTACAGGATTTCATAAGCGCCTTGAAGGCGGGCTTTGATATAGTTCGCATTGAGGATGGCGTATTTTGTAGCATTTGTCACACCTTCTGCACCCAACATTCGGATGTAAGCGTAAGAAATGAGCAAAATGCTGGCACTACCCCAAGGTGCAGCAGAAATTGCATGGGTACCTTGAGCGCCGCCAACTTCAGCAAAAACGTGGTTGGACAAAAAAGGCGCAAGGCTGTCATTGCAACAAATTGGGCCCATGCCAGGACCGCCGCCGCCGTGTGGAATGGCGAAAGTTTTGTGCAAATTGAGGTGACAAACATCCGCGCCAATGGCAGCCGGGCTGGTGAGGCCTACTTGAGCGTTCATGTTTGCGCCGTCCATGTACACCTTGCCGCCGTGTTGGTGGATAATGTCGCAGGCTTCCTGGATGCTGGTCTCAAACACACCGTGTGTGGATGGGTAAGTCACCATCAGGCAGGAAAGATTGGCGGAATGCTGTTCAGTCTTGGCACGGAGGTCGGACAGGTCAATGTTGCCGCGTTCGTCGCAGGCCACC
>Ga0105049_10008520_pt1 | contig 11895 bp, 6 predicted proteins | sample MAT06_FD_78087 | JGI IMG/M metagenome (GOLD analysis project Ga0105049, IMG submission 78087) | Freshwater microbial communities from Lake Fryxell liftoff mats and glacier meltwater in Antarctica - MAT-06 | ecosystem: Environmental > Aquatic > Freshwater > Ice > Liftoff microbial mat | place...
GCTTTAAGAATGCCGACCTGCCGAGTTTGGCGGATATCTGGTGTATTCATCATTCGATTTACCGGAGACCGCCAGCAGTCAATTTGAGTGTTTTTGAGCAAGCGATCGCCTCACGGCTGTTTTTCGAGCCCTCTCGCCTGCTTGTCGCAACCGTTGGGAAAGAGGTCATGGCTTGGGCCCAGTGGTTTCCTGGCGACAACCGCAGCGCCGCTCTTGCTGCACTCTGCTTCCGGACTGATCCGCTGGCAACGAATGCAGTTCATGAACTTTTGGGACACGTCGAAACCGATGCGTTTGCCTCAGGAATGACGGCAATTACTGTCGGAGTCCACAGTCACAGCAATTGGGGTTACCAAGGCCTGGAACCGATCGGTCACGGCTTTGGCGTCGACGTCGCCGATGATCGGACCAATACGTTACTGGAAGCTTTGGGTTACCAGGAAACCAAGAGAATCGATCACTGGGAAGTCGGCACCGCAGGCTATCGGCCACCTGTCAATCGCGACCTGCTGATGCTGCGGAGATCGACTCGCATTCGCTGTGATAAAGTGCCCAGTCCGACACCAGACTTTGCCTCCGCGATGGTGCATTTGGACATCGAACGCCATCTATTGGCAGATGCTCGAACGAGCGCACCGCTCGCTTCCATCGATCTCTGGACCAGTGATCCTGCGGCGCTGGTAATGCCCGTCAACCATGCGATCCTGGCCGCATTGTCGCTACCCAATCCGCCGACAGTTGAACCATACAACGACATTCCGTTGCGTTACCTGATTGCAACCGTTGTTTCTGAACTCGCTGAACGGCGCATTCGAACGCTGCAGCGAAGTGTCGAAACCGACAATATTGCTGAAGCGTCGATCTTAATCGCCTCCAGTTTCTCTCGAACAAGTGTGGGACGTTTGTTATCAAAAAACCTAACGGACTGAAGCCTCCCTCGGGTAGTTAGTTGGCGACTACTTCTTCGCAGCACATCGCTAAATTGGGTTTGAGGACCCTAGCATCCGAAGTAATTCGAAATCAGACTGAGCCGGATAAATTCTGTCGTCAGCCTTGATTCGTTTTTTAAACGCTTGCCAGGACCGCATCCATGATCGAGTCCGAAGGTCTCACGTTCAACCCAGCCGAGCCGGGTAACGAGACAAGAATTCGAGCCGTCAAGTCGCATGAGACACCTCGCGCCGCTGATGAGCTAAATATTGAGCCAGCGCGGTGGAACGTTGGCGATGATTTAGGCGACTTCGAGATTGAGGCCGCAATCGGCTCGGGTGTCACCAGCTCTGTCTATCGGGTCCGCGAAAAGGCGACGGGACGAAGTTTCGCCATGAAGATCCTGCGAACTCGATCAGAGGAAATGTTGACCGCAAGCCGAGTGGGCTTTCGCCGCATTCAGAAGCTCTGTCATCCATCGCTGGTACGATGCGATCGGATGCTTTTGGTCGGTGACAATCTTGCCTTCACGATGGAAGAAGTGGTTGGGAAGCGGCTGGTCGATGTCATCAACGAAGCCCGAGCAGACGAGCGTGCGGTGACCTATGAGCTGGCAATCCAGTTGCTTCACGACATCGGCGGCGCGTTGCAAGCGATTCATGCCGCCGGCTTGGTTCATCGCGACGTAAAGCCAGACAACGTGATGATTGATCAACAGGGGCGAGCGAGGCTGATCGACTATGGGCTTGTGGGAAGCTACGACCCAGTTTCGGATCCAGATGCCAAGCGGGGATACCTTGCTGGTACGTATTGGTACATGGCTCCCGAATCGATTACCAAACAGATCTACCCGCCTGCCTGCGACGTTTACTCACTTGGTTGCATGTTATTGGAGTTGGTTGCTGATCGCAATCGCTTGCCATCGGTGATCGACGGTGGCTCGCTCGGCCAGTCTTTAGGTTCCGTGCAAGCGTATTTGCCCGTCGATATTCCTGAAGAATTAGCGGACCTGATCTGTGATATGATCGATCCATTGCCGGAAAACCGCCCGGTCGCAGCACGTTTGGTCCAAGTTAAAAGACGGCCCGAGCCTCTCGATCGAGCACTCTCTAACTTTACGGATGGCCAAGTCCATGGCCGTGCAAAAGAGTTGGAAATTGCTGAAAACTGGATCCATAGCGTGGTTGATGGCAAACCGAAACGTTTGCATATCAGCGGAGATTCGGGAGTCGGAAAGACGTGGTTTTTGCAAGAGACATAGCGCCGGCTCCGGTCCAGCGCCTGGTTCCAGGTATTTGATTCCACCTGTCGAGAACGTTCGGATGTTCCGTTACAAGCATTTGACGCAATGGCGGATGCGATCGCGCGTCGATACTCACGTGATGATCGCGAAAAGCTCCGACTCGCACCGCGACATGCGGCTGTTTTGCGTCAAGCGTTTCCTTCACTACGCAGCGTAATCACGGAACCGCACTTCTTAGCGGACGACCCTAAGCCTTTCAGAGACCTCGGCTCACGAACAAACCAGTCAACCGGCAACGTCGCGAATGCTGATGACATCGCCCGGTCAGACGCCTTGCTCGCCGGCGTTGAGTTGGTGGATCGAATGTGTGAATACGGACCGGTATTTTTGATCGTTGACGATATCCAGTGGGCCGATGCGGATAGTATCAACGTACTCGGTAAAGTTTTAAGCAATGCCAATGGCAATACCGGCGTCATTACCGTCGGACGATCGAAAAACGATAGATTCCGCGACCCGGCAGATTGCTATATCGAACTGCAGCCGCTGACAGAATCTGATTCGATCGCATTGCTTCGTCACCTGCTCTGTAACGGCGAATTTCAATGGTCTGAGCTGGCGCTAAAGCGATTGGCAACGCTGGGGGAAGGCAATGCCCACTGCATCACACAATTGGCCGCATGTGTCGGACAAGATGAAGCCATCCGATGGCATGATCAACTGCTCTCAATGGACGTCAACATTGAGGACATCTGGCAAAGTCGAGTAAACCAACTTAGCGATGTCGCGAAAATCGTAATTGAGTTTCTCGCCGTCGCCGGTGGCCCAATTCGGCGAAGCGAGCTGGCATGGGCAAGTAACCTACGCGATCAATGCGAAGTTGCACTGAAAGAGTTGATCGAAGTGCGTTTGGTTTATGATGAGGCACCGAGGCGCGACGCCGTTAATATTGTTCACCAACGAGTGGCGCGAAGCATCGTTGGGGCCATCGACCCACCACGTTATCTTAGTCTTCATAATGCTTGGGCTCTGCATTTGATTCAAGGAGCGGAAATCCCCTGGCGCGCCGCAAGAATTGCCGGGCACCTGCTCAAAGCAAATGAAGCTGAGTCTGCCGTTCCCTACGTCATTCAAGCGGCACGGGACGCCGAAGCCCGTTTCGCATTCACCGAGGCCGCACGCTGGCACCATCGCGCGGCCAGTCAATTGACCGGGACTGACTCGGCAACTCACTGGATGAAGACGGTCCAGTGCTTCGAAGAAGCTGGCTGTCCAGGCGAAGCCGTCGATGCTTGTCGGACACTGCTGTTACATCCGGAGGCGGCGAAGGTGAACTGGTCTGAAACGACGATTCGCCAGCACCTTGCCGAAAATTCGTTTCGATCCGGTGATATCGCAGCCGCAATACAGATCACCGAATCAATCGCCTCGCGATTTGATTCAGACTGGAATCTCTGTCCGCCTGCGACACGTCGGCAGAGAATTCGGCGGGCAATTCGGCAGGCAATTCGGCAGGCAATTCGGCAGGCGTTCCAAGTCGAACGTCATCCAAGCAGCAGCAATACTCAAGAATCCAACATTGCCATCGCCAAACCTTCGCGTTCGCAAGTTGATTTAAGGTGCGAAGCTATGGATGCGTGCATCGCATTGTACCGCCCATTGCAGGTGGTTGATGTCGGCAGCGCTTTCGAACTGTTGGTTAGGATTGTGGCAGCGACTGGCGACTCAACCTGCCCCTCCATCAACCCAGGAATTTTATTGGATGTACTCGTAGTCGGATGCAGAAACCCTGGCCCGCGCCGTCGACGAAGTGCCGAACACCTGAACCGAGCGGTTGAAGACAGCGAGTCGGCGGGCAATGCTGCGATGATCGCTCAAGCGAATTGCGCCGTCGCGTTCCGCCATCTAGCGGCCTGTGACTGGGCATCTACCATTAGCCCGTCCTTGAAATCTGTCGCTGCATTTCGATCACAGAGCCAACAGAATCGGTTTGGCGATGCGTTGGCACGCCTGCCGATGAACTGGTCTTGCCTATGGTTAGGTCGATTTCGTGACCTGCGTTCAAACGTCTTGGCCATGACCTGCGACGCGGATGAGCGAAACGATCAATCGGTAACGCAACTCGTTCATCTAGGACTCGGATGCGCTGCCGACTTGATGAACGATACCTATCAACTTCAACAACAAGCGCACCGATCCGCCTCCGCGTCTAGTTCACCGTGGATGCAAGTACTGAATGGTTTTTCGCGACTAATGAAATGGCAATACGACGGCGAAATCAAGCGTGCCGCTCGCTACCATCGCATTCTCGTCAGTGGCCAACGGAAAACACTGATCAAACAAATTCAATTACTGCGAGTGCTCGACTTTCAGTTCGAAGGCAGTATTCACATTGGAATGGCGTTTCAGTGTCCAGCCGATCGCGACGACTCAATCTCAATTGTGCAACGCGTTTGCCAGGACCTGCAGAAGGAACGAATCGAATATGCCAAGGCCATCGGCACGTATTTTCAAGCACAAGTTTTAGAAGTTGCCGGCGATCAAGATCAGTCCGCGACTAAGTTTGCTCAAGCCGCCAGCATCGCGGACTCGCTAGGCCTGATTCCAATGAAACTTGCGGCCAAAGATCGGTGTAAGGTTGTCCTTAGCGAAAACCAGCGCAAAAACCAGCCAAGCGAACTCGACGACTTTCTGGCATCAGAAGGCGTTAAAGTTCCTGGGAAATTTGCTCGTCTGTACTGTGGCTTGCGTTAGCTGGACAGTCTGACGGAGTGGGCTCTTGCGCATATGTCACTTGTTGAAAGCTCTGTTTTAGACTGGGTAGATTCGAAGTCAACGCATTGAAGTCACGACGTCGCATGGAAAGTACCGTCATCGCTTTCTTACACCGCACCGTCGCCGAGCGTCGGAGATTGTTCAGCAACGCCAATTCTCCGAAGTACTCGCCGGCCGAAAGCACTGCGACGAGTCGCGACGAACCTTCTGATTCCACAAGCACCTCCGCTTCACCCTCGGTGATAATATAAAACGCGTCGCCAAGATCGCCCTGGTTGAAGACCACGTCCCCAGCCTCGAAATGAGCCTGCGTTACGCCAGCCGCACCATGAAGCTTTAACTCCACTGTATCTGGGGGAATGATCAGGTCCAGCAACCACGCAACTCCAACTCGAATTTTGCGAGCCGTTCCTGGCAACTTCGCCCAATACACGCTTCGCCACATAATCCAAGCGAAGAATCCTGAAACTCGAAAGCGATTGAATAGCTCAGCAACTGCGCTGTGGTGTCCGATCGAACCCATCTTGCCAAGCCCCTTGAAACTGAATGTCTGCTTCTTGGAGCCGGTGATGCTTGCCGCGATGTTTACCGCAACCGTGGTTGCTTGGCGAATCGCGTGCTGCGCCGTAGGTGGGCAAACCTCTCCTTCGCCGCCCATCGGCACCATCGCACAATCTCCCAGAGCCCAGACGCTGGGATGGCTTGCCATTTCCAAGAAGCCGTCGACGACCGGCCGGCCGCGATCCTTGAGCACATCAAGCGAGTCGATCAGCGGATTGGGTGATGAAGGAACCGTCGAGACCAAAGTACGAGTGGGAATCCGCTGACCGTTGTCTAAGATGGCGGCATCGCGACTTGCCGCTTTGAGCTTGCGGCCGAGCATCAACTCGACACCTTTCTTACGTAGTACATCGGTAGCGTATTTGCTCAGGCCCGCTCCGAGCTCACGGTGCAAAACTTGATCGCCGTTGTGGATCAGAATCACTCGGATCGCGCGCGGGTCTACTTGTCGGTACTCCTTAGCAATTCGACGCAAAAAATCATTCATCTCGGCTGCCACCTCGACCCCCGAAAACCCGCCCCCAGCAACAACAAATGTTAGTAAGGCAAGACGTACTTCTGCATCCGTTTCAATGCTTGCCTCCTCTAATGCGTGTAACAAGTGGTTGCGCAGTTGCACAGCGTCTGCGAGCGACTTGAAAGCCATCGCGTGCTCAGGCAAACCGGGAATTCCGCGAAAGTCGGTCACGTTGCCAAGTGCCAGTACCAAATGGTCATACTGGAGAATGTCGGGGCGAGGGCGAAAACCAGGCGTCAGCGTAACCGTCCGAGCCTTCAAGTCGATGCTATCGATTTCACGCACATATAGTCGCGCTCGCTTCAATAGTCGGCGAATCGGATTCACTGTATCTAATAAACCGATGTTACCGGAAACGACCTCAGCAAGCAGTGGCTGAAAAACAAAATAGTTCTCTTGATTGACAAGCGAGATCTCAGCGTTCGGAACATGCCGTAAACGTTTCTCCAACTGCATCGCGACATTGACGCCTGCAAAGCCACCACCCAAAATCAAGATCCGTTGAACCGCAGCGTGCTCAGTTGGCGTTACCATGACATTACCCACGTCGAAGCGAGAAAGGCGATCACGAAAGCACTGTTATGGTAGCAACTTATCGCAGCAGTTGCTGGTGTCAGGGTTTCATGGCCAAAACCGATTAGAAAGGCAAGCGATAGGGCACGACAGTCCTATTTGTAGAATTCGGGTTTCTGCGGAGAAATTTTCAATTTCTTGTAGTCAAAGCCACTTTCCGGCGGATTGTACTGTCCAACAATGTCGACGCAGGATCGCTTGTCGATTGCGCTTTCAATCTGCATGCACCAGTAGGTCGCATTCACAGTCATGCGTCTAAGGCCGTCACTTAGAAAGTCCTGGGCGCTTCCCATTGTTATATGGAATACTCGCGCTGATTGGCCCGCATTTCCAGTCCACGATTTGACCCAAGCTACCGGCAATGCGACAAGTCTTGGATTCACGGCATCGTCATGCTGACGCCCCATCAAGGGCTGACCATCGACAAGCGGTGTACAATCCTCAGGCAGACTGGCTCCTTCGGCAAATGTACGGTATACGTCCGACGTTCCCCAAATGTCGGTTACGCCAATCAGCACAGGATGATTGGCGTTTTGTTCTACAATGATTCCACGAGTGGAGTCCTGTTGCCAGCGGCCATGGTGCCCCATGAAGGTGCCTCCAAGAATGTCTCTACCAAAATCGATTTTTTTTTCATCCTTCTTGTACTCGAAATCAATGAAGCCGTGGTTTGCCGTACGGATTCCGATAATTGGCTTTCCGGAATCAAGGTATCGGTAAATGTGTTCCAGTTGTTCAAGCGGCAGAGAGATGAGTCGGCTAAACAAGATCACGAGGTCGCAGTTCTCAAGATGCTCCAAGCCGGGAATGTTGTGACTCGCTGATTTGTCCTCCCAGCGAATTTTCTTCGTCGGGTCAACTTCGTCGTCGTTATTCAAACTGAATAGGACCGTACAATGAAACCCATGATGCTTAGCCAGGATTTTCGCAAGCATCGGCAGTGCGTGTTCGCTTCGGTATTCTTGATCGGCTGCGATCAGGACGATGTGCTTCCCTTTCCCTGGCCCTTGCTCACCGGAATAGGTAAGCCAAAGCGGGCTTTCAGGTACCGGGTGATCAGCGGCATACAACCGCTCAACGTTCACCAGTGGCAGGACCAGAATCAACGCGAAGGTAATCGCGATGACCGAGCGAAGGAACCCAGTGCCGGTGTTTAGATGCGACGATTGCATTGCCTGAGGTCCACCAATCTTGCTATTCATTTGGAATCTCATTAACCGTGTAGTATGCACTGCGATGAAGTAGGGATTCCATCTCTTTTGAACGTAATTGGATCAGATCGAACTCGTAGACAAACCCCTTGGTCAGCCTATCCAGAACGATCTTTGCCGACAGGCAATCATCGGCGAGCGAAACCGATTTTACCGTCGGCTTCGTTTGCTCAACTTCCGGCCCACCGTAGCCGCCGTGGTAGGGGTGTGTGAACGTCGAGATGGACCAAGCAGCCGGTGAGCTACCCGTTGCCTGGTCAACGGGTTTGGTGAACGTGACCTTGAAGCCATCTGGCTCGATTGTGATTCGGTTGATCTCGAATGGCATCTTGCCACTCCATTGAAGTCGTTCTAAAGCGAAAGCTTTGATTCCGCGAACTGGCCATCCACGATTCGTACCTCCACAAAGGAGATTCCCGTGAGGCGTAAACTCGACATTCAAAATTCCCGTCGAAAGCCCTTCGCGAAACGGATAGCACGCTCCTTGCCAAACGCCGTTGACTTGTTCAGTCGTAGCTCGCATCACGATGGAAAGCGTATAGTCCCCAAGAAACATCTGGTTGTCGAACGGACCAAACTTTCCGTTGGTGTTGTTGACGCTGAACGCAGTGATTGACCGGCCCATCCGAATGTACGGAAAAATCACCGCATAAGGCGTCAATTGTTTGACACGTTCTTTTTCGACCACAATTCGCGAACCCGACTTGGGCATTTCCGGAACGGCGCCCAATTCGGGAGCGAACTTGTACCATTCGAAGCTCGCCGGGTGACCATGAAAACTGTTTTCAGCAACGGCTTTCAAACTACATGAGCAATTCCAGGGCCCCTGACTTTCAACGTAGAACAGCGCCCCATGCTCATCGAAGCCTATACCAGCGGGGCTCCGTAGTCCGCTTGCAAATGCGGTTGTTTTTCCATCGGGCGCAACCTTCATAACAAAACCGCGAAACAACGCGTATGAGTTATACGACTCGGACAAACCAAGAGCTACGAACTGGTTACCAGCGGCGTCGAATTTCGAACCGAACGCGTACTCGTGATAATTCGCATAGCCCCACTTATCGGAGATTGTTTCGAAACGATCTGCCTTGCCATCGCTGTCCGAATCGCTAACGCGCGTCAATTCGCAGCTCTGTGTAACGTAGAACGCATTGTCTTTCCAAGCGAGGCCAAAGATCTCATCGAGCCCGGTTGCAAACAAGTGAAATGCAGGGCTCGGTTTCTCGTCATCGACGCCATCGATCAGGTAGATCTCGCCATGGCGAGTCCCAACGGCGACTCGTTGGTCAGGCAACACCACAAATGCCCCTGCTTCGATCACCGTATCCTGAGGAAGCGGAACATTGACGATCGGGTAATATTCGCGTTCACGTTCCTCAGTTCCCCATCGATCGCCGACCTCCTCGGCGTTGGTCAAGCGCTGAGCAGCAAAGATTATGAAAATCAAAACGAAGCAATGTTGTAAGCGACTACTCTTTGAGTGGTTCATAAACTAACTCCAAGGTCGATTTTCCTTGAGGAATTTCCAGTCTTAACAACAACTCTGACGACTTCGGATCATCCGACACCAACCGCAAGTTCGTTTCTGCTTTCGGAATCTGGAGCCGCAATCTGCCGCTTTTGAACGTCCCATCGGCTTCAATGGTGATATCGCCAGCTAACGCCCGAAACCAAACCGATTGTTGCAACGGTGAACTGAATGTCAGATGACGCTCTAACAACAACCGTTCGTCAATCTTGATGGCTACTGATTGATCTTCAATCTCAACGGTTCCGGTTTGATACATGAATGTCGGAATGGACGATTCGCCAAGTGAATACCCTCGAAATTGATAACCGAGGTTCTTTGGATACAAAGGGTTGGGATTAACGCGAGCTTCCTTCGTCATCACCGGACGTAGTGGCCACGGCGAGTTTTCATCCGCAAGGTTTGCAAACGAAACGTCGGGAGCCAGTCGAATCGGTTCGCTCGCTGGATTGAATCCGCCGGAACCCTGGCCGCTTCGATCAACTCGAATGAAGTCTCCTGTCCAGATCGCCGTCAGCGTTCCCGTTTCAGCGCTGAAGGCGTAGCTAAGTTTCTCTGGAAAGCCGACTGCGATTTCGCGAAAACCCGCCGCACCGCGCCGTCCTCGATAGGTTCGAACTTCATTTGCAACCGAAAGTTTTGCGTCGACCGGCTGCAAACCCGGCGGATCGGCTGCGGACGTCCCCAGGGACAAATAGTACCAAATCGCTTCGATCTGCATGTCCGTATTGCCGTCCAGAATAGTTTGGTGCGCCGCGATCCCATTTGACCAGGAATAGGGCATGATGATTCGTGGACGGTAGGCACCAGGATTGCGCACGAAGTTGTTAAACCAGCCTGGCTCAAGTCGTTGGTACGTCGTCATCAAGTCAATCCCTTTGTTACCAGGCGAAGGCTTGCCGTTGAAATTATGACACGCGATACAGTTCAACCCCAGATTGCCAAGTAGTTCTCGACCTGCGGAACGAAGCTTTTTTTCTCGAGCTCGATCGTTTTCCGAATCGCCTTGTGGGCTGGGAATCGTCATATCCGTACTTTTCAAAACGTCCAGACGATCCAGTTGCTCCGGCAGATGTTGTAGATTCGACATGCCATACTGCGGCATTCGTGTTGCCATGTAAGGCCGAACACTTTCGCCATCGAACAAAACCTTTTTCAACCAAGCTGGCCGAAGCTTCGCGCCTACCAATGTCAACGGAGGCGGAATCCGACCGTCGTCTCCCAGATTCTTTTCGCTGGTCAAAAAATACGGGTTGAGGTCTTCTGCCACTCCACCAAAATCGTCGCGAATATGGCAAGCAATGCAGTTGAACGTCGTCAAAGTTTTCGCAACCAACGCTGAATCCGAGTCCGCCGTTTGCTTTTGTTTGATCGCCGCACTGATGGCCTGAGTTTGAGTGTCATCTAAGTTGAATCGAGGATGGTTACCACTGGTTTTCGACAAGCAACCACGACTCAGGTCGGCTTTAAATAGCGAGTCCAACGGAGCGGCAGCGGGTATATCGGCAAGTGCATGACAAGCTGCGCAGTTGAGTTCCTGAAAGTACTTTTTACCCAACGCAACCAACGAATCGCTGGGTCGGAGTGCTGGGCGAACTTCCGATTGCGAACCAAGCAAGTAATTTGCGATGGCGTGAGATTCTGAATGAGTCAGCTTCATGTCCGGCATTCGGCCTGAACTTCGAACGCGCAGTGGCTGAAACAAGAAATCGCTGAGAGAAGTCGAGCTGTACTTGGTCGCGACGTGAGCGAGATTGAAGGCTACCGGTCGGGTCACTTCTTTTGTGATCGTATTCTCGCTAGCCTCAACATCATCTTCGAAATCGTCGAAACTCTCGACTTTCTTAATGACTTGATCTTCGCTGGGAGGTTCCTTGGGTCCATGGCAAGCGATGCAGCCGATCGAGTGATAAAGCGCCTTGCCGTCCGGTAGGTTCAGTTCTTCGGTCGCTTCAGGTTGAAAACTTCGCTTCGATTGAGCGACGAGAAAGTGCGTCAGCGCTTCGGCAATTTGCTCTCGCTCAATGTTGGATCGTGACGTCAATAAGTCGGGCATCGTCGTGCCTGATTGCGCCGACGATGGCGAAGTCAAGAATTGAATCAGATAATCGGGCGAAATCCTGGCACCAACTTCCAACAGATCGGGTGCCGATTTCTCCGACAAGGAATTCCGTTCGATGCCTCCGTGGCATGCTGCACATCGCAGCTCTGCGACCAATATTTCGCCAACCTGCGACTGGGTCAGCGAATGCTTGTTCGAGAGCCCCGGCACGACGGGCCCCGGCACAACGGGCCACGCCGCTGCGGTCCCAGCGATCAACGCCAGGATCAAGCCTCGACAATACCCGTACCCAAGCAATTTTTTGACCGATTCTCTTTTGCGTATCTGATCCATTGAATCAATTGTTCATCGCTGCCGAAGCGCGTCGGTGATCTGCAAGCGGATCGCGCGAATCGCCGGAAACAGACCCCCGACCAAACCCATCGCCAAAGCCAAGCTCATGCCCTGGATCAAGACCTTCGGACCGAACCGAAACGAGAAGGTAATTTCACTAAA
>Ga0105049_10008521_pt1 | contig 11894 bp, 9 predicted proteins | sample MAT06_FD_78087 | JGI IMG/M metagenome (GOLD analysis project Ga0105049, IMG submission 78087) | Freshwater microbial communities from Lake Fryxell liftoff mats and glacier meltwater in Antarctica - MAT-06 | ecosystem: Environmental > Aquatic > Freshwater > Ice > Liftoff microbial mat | place...
CCGCTGCTCAACTGGAAAGAGGCCGACCGCGCGCCGTGGGGCGTGATCATGATGTTCGGCGGCGGCCTTGCGCTGGCGGCGGCGATGACGGCCAGCGGGCTGGCGACCTGGCTGGGCAATGTGCTGGAGCCATTGGGCACGCTGCCACTGTTCATGCTGGCCGCGATCATCGTTGCGTTGACCATTGTCATCACCGAATTTGCCAGCAATGTGGCGACCGCCAGCGGCATCATGCCCGTGCTCGCGGCGCTGATTGCAACGACGGGGATCGACCCGGTGCTGCTCGCCCTGCCAGTCGCCTTTGCCGCGAGCTGGGGCTTTATGCTGCCTAGCGGGACGGGGCCGAACGCGATTGCCTGGGCGACGGGGCACATCGCTCTGCCCCGGATGTTGACGGCGGGCGCGGCGCTGGATGTCGTGGGCGTGCCGCTGTTGATCCTGACGATCTGGGCGGTGGCATCGATTTAGCGCAGGATGCCGGTGATAGATTCGGGAAACCCGTTTCATCCGAAACTTTCTTGCGCTAGGGTGCAACTTTCAACTGCCCGCTTCTGCAAGGAACCCGCTGCATGTCCGACGCCACCCCGCCGCGCAAACCCAAACCCTCGGTGCGCGCCATCGGCAATCGCCAGCTGTCGCCCGCGACGTTGATGATGGGCTATGGCTTTGACCCGGTACTGTCCGAAGGCTCGCTCAAGCCCCCGATCTTTCTGACCTCGACCTTCGCCTTTGAAAGTGCGGCGGCGGGCAAGCGGCATTTTGAAGGGATTACGGGCAAGCGTCCCGGCGGCGCCGACGGCCTGGTCTATTCGCGCTTCAACGGTCCCAATCAGGAAATCCTGGAAGCGCGTCTGGGCGTGTGGGACGATGCTGAGGACGCGCTGGTCTTTTCCAGCGGCATGTCGGCCATCGCCACGTTGCTGTTGGCGCATGTCAGCATGAACGATGTTATTGTCCATTCGGGGCCGCTCTATGCGGCGACCGAAACACTGATTGCCCGCATTCTGTCGCGTTTCGGCGCGACCTACCTCGATTTCCCGGCAGAAGCTTCGCGCGCCGAGATGGATGCGGCTCTCGCATCGGCCAAGGCGATGGCAACGGCGCAGGGCGGCAAGGTCGCGATGGTCTATCTCGAAAGTCCCGCCAACCCGACCAATGCGCTGGTCGATGTGCAGGCAATGCGCGCCGCCGTCGATGCCGCTTTTGCCGAAGACGCCCGACCGCCGATTGCCATCGACAACACCTTCCTGGGCCCGTTGTGGTCAGCACCGCTCATGCATGGCGCCGACATTGTGCTCTATAGCCTGACCAAATATGCCGGTGGTCACAGCGATCTGGTCGCGGGCGGGGTGCTGGGGGCCAAACGCTGGCTCGCGCCCATTCGCATGATGCGCAACACCATCGGCACCATCTGCGACCCGAACACCGCGTGGATGTTGCTGCGCAGTCTGGAAACGGTGGAACTGCGCATGACCCGTGCTGGCGAAAATGCCGCGACCGTATGCGAATATCTGCGCGACCATCCCAAGGTCGAAGGGCTGGGCTATCTGGGCTTTCTGCCCGATGGGCCGCAGCGCGACATTTTTGATCGCCACTGCGCGGGCGCCGGGTCAACCTTCTCCTTGTTCATCAAGGGCGGCGAAGAGGAAAGCTTCCGCTTTCTTGACGCGCTCCAGATCGCCAAGCTGGCGGTCAGCCTGGGCGGCACCGAGACACTCGCCAGCCACCCTGCTGCAATGACGCATTTGTCGGTGCCCCAGGAACGCAAGGACCGGATGGGCATCACCGACAATCTGGTGCGCATTTCGATCGGAATTGAGGATGCAGGCGACCTGATCGCCGATTTCGCGCAGGCATTGGAGCAGGTATAACTTCGTCATTGCTAGCGCAGCGGGCCTTCGGCACGCTGCGCTAGCAATGACAATGGCTATTTCCAGTCCACAATTGTCCAGCCGCGCTGGCGGGCCAGGCGCCGCAGTTTTGGTGATGGCGTCGTCGCGACCGGTGTTCCGGCCAGTTCCAGCATCGGCGCGTCCGACACATGATCCGAATAAGCACGGATTTCCGCTGTTCCGGGCGCCACACCCTCACGCACTAGCCACGCATCAATCAGCGCGCGCTTGTCCAGACCATAGCAGTTCGGCCCAGCCAACCGCGCCCGGCCGGGGACATTGTCTGTCGCAATGACATCGGCGATCCCCAATTGTTTCGCGATGGCATCGACGTATAGCCGGAATGAGGCGGTCGCGAGCACGATGCGGAATCCCGCCGCGCGATCCATCGCAATCTGCGCCAACGCCTGCGCATGAATGTTGCGGCGCACCACCCGCCGGGCATAGCTGTCGGCGAGTGCATCGAGCCGTGTGGCATCGAATCGCCGTCCGACCAACAGCGCCAGATTAATCGCCTTTAACCGCCGCCGGTCAACCAGCCGCACCGCATAAGCAAGGCCCGCAAGGCCCATCAGCGGCACCAGCACAACGCGCCAGCGTTGCCTTCGCGCCAAAACGTGCAACAGAAAGCCGCTCATCGTCCCGTGCCGGGTGATGGTGCGGTCCATGTCATAAATGGCAATGCGTGAGAACGAAGGGTCGGCCATAGCCCCATGATAATGCACGCACCCGTCGATGAGAAGGGCTTGCCGACACAGGGAAAGTGGGACACTGTCTTGCGCATGGTGGAAAGGGCAAGTTTTGCAATCGTGCCCGGCGAGGGAGGAGACGATCTGCGACTGGCAGGTCGGCTGACGCTGGCTCGCCTTGGCGAACTGCCCCAGCAGCTTGAAGCCATTTCGGCGGTGCGCCGGATTGATCTGTCGGCAATTGAACGCATTGATACGGTCGGCGCCTGGCTGGTCCTGCGCACCGCGGCGGCCCATGGTGCCGTTATCACCGGCGACAGCGGCGATGCGAAACGGCTGCTGGATGCCGTGCGGCGGTCACAGGAAAGCCCGCCTGCCGAACCGGTCCGCGAATCCGGGTGGCGCAGCAGCGTTGGCGAAGTGGGCACAGGTGCGCTTGCCGCAATGCACGAGCTTGTCGGCATCATTGGTTTTTTCGGAGCCACCATCGTCGCCTTTTTCCGCTCACTGGTGGATCGCCGCCCGATTCGCTGGACCGCAGTGACGATGCGAATCCAGAATGTCGGCATCGATGCGCTGGCGATCGTCGGCCTGATGAGTTTCCTGATTGGCATTGTCATTGCCCAGCAAGGGGCGGTGCAACTGCGCCAGTTCGGGCTGGAGATATTCACAGTCAACCTGGTCGGGCGCGCCTCGATCCGTGAGCTTGGACTGCTGATGACTGCGATCATGGTCGCGGGCCGGTCAGGCAGCGCCTTTGCGGCGCAGATTGGCACAATGAAGCTGACCGGAGAAATTGACGCGATGCGCACCATCGGCGTGTCGCCGATGGAGGCGATCGTATTGCCACGCGTCATGGCGGTGACGTTGATGATGCCGCTGCTGGGGTTTTATGCCAGTATTTGTGCCATCATCGGTGGCGGCGTTTTTTGTTGGGTCGGACTGGAAATTACCCCCGTCACCTATATCCAGCTGCTCCAACAGATCGTCCCGATGACCGATTTCTGGATTATGCTGATCAAGGCGCCGGTGTTCGGCATGCTGGTCGGCGTCACCGGCTGTTACGAAGGCATGCAGGTCGACAAGGATGCCGAAGAGGTTGGCCGCCGCACAACCTCTGCAGTGGTCGCCGGTATTTTTCTGGTCATCGTGCTTGATGCCTTTTTTGCCGTTTTCTTCTCATCCATCGGATGGAATTGATGTCCGCGCTCATCAATCCCGAACAGCATGACATCGCAATCCGCGTGCGCGGGCTTGTTAATGCCTTTGGCGAAGCAGTGATCCACGACGGACTGGATCTTGATGTGATGCAGGGCGAGGTGCTGGGCGTGGTCGGCGGGTCGGGCACAGGCAAATCGGTGCTGATGCGATCCATCATCGGCTTGCAGCAACCGAGCGAGGGCAGCATCGAAATTTACGGGCGTGTCCATACAGAGGCTGAGGACAGCGCCGCTGCCCGTGACTTGCGCCGCCGCTGGGGCGTGATGTTTCAGGGCGGCGCGCTGTTTTCGACATTGACCGTGGCCGAGAATATCCAGGTTCCGCTGCGCGAATATTATCCGCAATTGACCATGACGATGCTGAACGAGATTGCGGCATATAAAATTGCCATGGTCGGACTGCCGCCCGATGCCGGGCCAAAATATCCTGCCGAACTGTCCGGCGGGATGATCAAACGCGCTGGACTTGCCCGCGCGCTGGCGCTTGATCCGGCGCTGTTGTTCCTCGACGAACCGACAGCGGGGCTGGACCCCATCGGCGCAGCAAAGTTCGACCAGCTGATACGCGCGCTGGCCGATACGCTGGGACTGACAGTATTTTTTATCACGCACGACCTCGATTCCCTCTATGCCACTTGTGATCGGGTTGCGGTGTTGGCAGAGCGCCAGGTGATCGCCGTCGGATCGATCGCCGAATTGCTGGCAACCAAGCATCCCTGGATAGCCGAATATTTCCTCGGACCGCGCGGCAGAGCCGCCGCGCAATCGCGCGAAGCGGTCGCATCTTCCAACGCCTTGGCCTAAGGACGCATTATGGAAACACGGTCGAACAATGTGCTGGTGGGGTCCGTCGTCCTGATCATGATGCTGGCGCTGGCCGGTTTCATCGTCTGGCTGGCGAATGACAGCGGGGGGAAAAGCCAGGAATATGACATTTTCTTCAAACAGTCCGTCGATGGCCTGAACAAGGGATCACAAGTCACCTATTCGGGTGTTCCCGTAGGCGAAGTGACCCAGATTGCGCTGTGGCCCGATGACCCCGCGTTTGTCCGCGTGCGGATCGAGGTGATGGAGGAAACCAATGTTGCGCTCGGTACCAGGGCAACGCTTTCGGGGGTGGGCTTTACCGGCGTGACCCAGGTCGCGCTTGATGGCGCGGTCAAGGGCGCGCCGCGCATCAGTGACCCCGGCCCCGCAGGCCGCCCGGTCATTCCGACCCGCGTTGGCGGATTAGGCGAACTGCTGAACACTGCGCCGCAGCTGCTTGAACGCCTGTCGACATTGACCGAACGGATCACCGAACTTGCCAATGACAAGAACCAGCAGAGCATCGCCAGCATCCTCGACAATGTCGAAAAGGCGAGCGGGACGCTGGCCCGCAATGGCCCGGCCATCGAAGCGGCACTGGCCGACACGCGCGCGGCGCTGAAACAGACCGGCACGGCGGCCGAGCGCGTCGGCCTGCTGGCACAAAGCGCGCAAGGCACGATTGACCGCAACATTGACCCCGCAATGGCCGACCTGCGCAAGGCACTGGGCAGCGCCAACACGTCGATGGCTCAGCTCAATAAGGTGCTGGCCGCCGCAGAACCGGGCTTGCAGACTTTCAGTGACACCACGATACCAGAGGCGAATGCGCTGATCCGTGATTTGCGCCGGACATCGTCCACCCTGTCCAACCTGACCGATAAATTGGACCAGCAAGGCGCAGGTGCGCTGATCGGTGGCGGCAAGTTGCCAGATTATAAGGGCGGGGAATGACCATCATGACCATGTTTCGCACCAGCATCATCCTCGCCGCTGCGCTTGCGCTGTCTGCTTGCATCAGCCTGGGCGGTAAAGCGCCGCCGTTCCTGCTGACGCTTGATGGCGATGCCGTGCCGCCATCCGGCGTTTTGCGCAGCAACGTCGATGCCAAACCGCTGACGGTCCTGATCCCCACAGCACCCCAAAAACTGCGTACCCAACGGATTCCAGTGCAACAGGACGACGGCAGCATCGCCTATGTCGTCAAGGCGCAGTGGGTAGAGGCACCGCAGCGGTTGTTCCAGCGCCTGCTGTCCGACACCATAGCAGCCAAAACATCACGTCTGGTGCTTGATGAAGGCCAATATCTGACGGCTCCCGGCGAGCAACTGGCCGGGCAATTGCTGGAATTTGGCATCGATGCGCGGACGAACGAGGCGGTCGTTACCTATCAGGCAATGGTCGTTGGCAATGGCGGCAAAACGGTGCGCCAGCAACGCTTCGAAGCACGCGAAGCAGTGGCAGAGATTGAGGGACGCGCCGCCGGAACCGCGCTGTCCCGCGCCGCCAACCAGGTGGCAAGCGCTGTGGCCGCATGGGTGGACCAGTAGCCGGGCCTGCCGCTTACCCCGCCAAACTCTTGCTCGCCTGTTCCGTCGTGTCGCGAGAGAGGCCGGGCTGCATCAGGATCCGCTCCAGCGCACTGCGCATCATATCCTGCCGCACCGGATTAAAGCGTTGCCAGCGGCCGAACGGCGGGATCATCCGCGCCGCCGTCTGCGCATTTTTGGGGTCAAGCGCGATGATAAGGTCGGCCAGCAGGCGATAACCGGCGCCGTCGATTTGATGAAAGGCCGCCTGATTACCCGCAAACGCCCCGTACAGCGACCGCACGCGGTTGGGGTTGGTAAGGGTGAAGTCTGGGTGCTGTGCCAGCATCGCAACCGCCGCCACCGTATCATCGCGCAGTGACCACGCCTGCACCTGGAACCATTTGTCCAGCACCAGCGGATTGCCGCGATAGCGCGCATAAAACCCATCCAGTGCCGCCGCGCGCTCAGCGCTGTCACCGTTCGCCAGCGTGGTCAGCGCGCTCATCCTCACGGTCATCCCGTCAGCCTGGATAAAGCGATCCATCGCCAGCGCCGCAGCATCCGCAAAGCCCGCCGCATTGAGGAAGGCCAGCGCCGTCGCCACCAGTCGCCGTCCGCCCTTTGCCGCCGGGCTCAGGTCGGAGGCCGGCGGGATAGGCCGGGCCAGCAGGGTGCGCCACTGGCTTTCCAGCGCCCGGCCAAGCGCGGCCTGTAAAGCGGTCCGCGCACGGCGGATGGCGGCGGGATCGACCACCATCATCTGATCCCCGACAAACGCCTCGCTGGGCAGCAGGATCGCCTCGGCGACAAAGGCTGGATCACGGTCCGCATCGTGCAGCAGATTGGCGACGGCATCAACAACCGGTGCAGTATCACCCCCACCCGCAACCGCCGCAACCAGATGATCGAGCATCAGTTGTTGCAGCGCTTCATAGCGGGCAAACGGGTCGTCATCCTGGGCGGCAAGCCACGCGAGTTCCCCAGGTGCACGGTCGAAATCGATAATCACCGGCGCCGTGAAGCCGCGATTGACCGACAGCGCAGGCCGCGCAGCAAAGCGGCCAAGCGGGATGCGCGTCACCGCATCCCGCAATTCAACCAGCGTTTCGACCAGCGCCTGATTGTCACCACCGGTGCCATAGGCTGCGATGCGTAGCGGGATATGCACTGGCTGCTTATCCCGCTGGCCCGGCGTTGGTGGCACATGCTGTTGTGCAACCAAGGTCCAATCGCCGTCCGCTTGCTCGACGGCCAGTTTTAAGCGCGGCGTTCCAGCCTGTTCATACCAGCGGCGAAATTGCGCCAGATCAACGTCGCCGCCTGCTTCAATAGCGCGCACGAAATCTTCGCAGGTCGCCGCTTCGCCGTCGTGGCGCACGAAATACAGGTCGGTTCCGCAGCGGAACCGTTCCGGACCGATCAGCGAGGCCATCATCCGGATAACTTCCGCACCCTTGTTATAAACAGTGGCTGTATAAAAGTTGCTGATTTCCTGAAAGCTGTCCGGACGGATCGGGTGGGCCAAAGGCCCGGCATCTTCGGGAAACTGTGCGGCGCGGAGCAGGCGCACATCCTCGATCCGCTTGACCGCGGCCGATCCTTGGTCCGCCGAGAAACATTGGTCGCGGTAAACCGTGAACCCCTCTTTCAGGCTCAGCTGGAACCAGTCGCGGCAGGTGACGCGGTTGCCCGACCAGTTGTGGAAATATTCATGTGCAACCACACCCTCGATGCCATCAAAATCAATATCGGTCGCGGTGTCAGTATCGGCAAGGATATAGCGGCTGTTAAAGACATTCAGCCCCTTATTTTCCATTGCACCCATGTTGAAATCGGCAACTGCGACAATGTTGAACACGCTCAGATCATATACGCGGCCATAGACGCGCTCGTCCCACGCCATCGACGCTTTCAATGCCGCCATTGCATGGCAGGTACGTTCGACATCCCCGTCGCGCACCCAGATGGCGAGTTCAACATGCTTGCCGGTCATTGTGGTGAAACGGTCGTGGTTCGCCACCAGGTCGCCTGCGACGAGCGCGAACAAATAGCTGGGTTTGGGCCACGGATCTTCCCACACCGCCCAGTGCGTGCCGTCGGCGTTATCGCCCGCGTCGATGCAATTGCCGTTCGACAGCAGCACTGGAAACTGCGCGGCATTGCCGGTCATGGTAACGCGGTAACGGCTCATCACGTCGGGGCGATCAGGGTGGAACATGATGCGCCGGAACCCCTCGGCCTCGCACTGGGTGCACAGCATGGCGTTTGAGGCATAAAGCCCCATGAGCTGGCTGTTGGCGCTGGGCGCGATGTCGGTGTCGATGCTGACCATGGCTGCGGTTCGCGTGCCAAGGTCCAGCACCAGATCGGGGCCGGCCATGCGCCAATCGGCAAAATCCACTCCGTCCACTCGAACAGCCAGCGCGGTCAGCCCATCGCCGCGCAGCACCAGCGGGGCGCTGGCCTTGCCCGCCGGATTTCGTTCAACCGTCAACTTGGCCGAAACCCGGGTTAAATCGATCCCCAGCGCAAAATCCAGCGTCACTTCGGGCACCAGCCAGTCGGGCGGCTGATAATCGCCGCGATGGATGGTAACGGGCATGGGCGGAATCGCAGAAGCATCGGTCATGGTATGATGCTCTATGCGGCGACGCAGAGCTGCGCAATAAGGGGCAAATGAGCAAGCTGTTGATATTTGGTCTGGGCTATACCGCATCGCGCTTTGCCGATCGGATGGCGGCGCGCGGGTGGGAGGTGTCCGGGACCACCCGCGATGGCCGGTCAGGCAGCTTGCTGTTTGCGGATGAAACAGCGGTCCGGGCCGCAATTCGCGGTGCCACCCACATATTGTCCTCAGTCCCGCCTGATGGCGACGCCGACCCGGTCCTGACACGCTATGGCAATGCACTGGCGCACGCCCCTGCGCGCTGGCTTGGCTATCTCTCCTCCACGGGCGTCTATGGCGATGCACAGGGGGCGTGGGTCGACGAAAGCGCGCCTGTCGGTATCGGCCGACGGACCGCCCGTGCCGATGCTGACCTGGCTTGGCAGGCGCTGCGCAGCGACATCCACGTCTTTCGCCTGCCCGGCATCTATGGCCCCGGTCGCAGCGCGCTTGACCGCGTGCGTGCAGGCCGGGCGCATCGCATCAACTTGCCGCAGCAAGTGTTCAGCCGGGCGCATGTCGACGATATCGTCAGCGCCCTGATCGCCAGCTTTGCCGGGCCAGCCGGGGTGTATAATATTGCTGACGACCAGCCGTGCAGTCAAAATATGGTGATCGAAGGTGCGTGCGACCTGCTTGGCCTGCCATGGCCGCCGCTGCAAACCATCGACGCCGCCGGCCTGTCACCAATGGCGCGTGGATTTTACGCCGAAAACCGCCGCGTCGCGAACGGCAAGGCCAAACGCCTGCTGCGCTGGACACCCAATTTTCCAACTTGGCGCGAGGGGCTGGCCCAGTGCCTGGTCGCCGATCGAGGGCAATTGTGACGGCAAAACCAGCAGCAAATTATTTGGGTGGATAAATCTGTGGCTGCCCGCCCTGCCTCGATCGCCTTGCCTCAATCGTCTCGTCTCAATCGCAACCGCAACGATCAGACAACAACCTCCAACGTATGGATCAATAGACCCACCAGTCCGCCAACCAATGTGCCGTTGATACGGATAAATTGCAGATCGTCGCCAACTTCGCGTTCCAGCCGGTCGGTGATGGTGCGCGCATCCCAATCGCGGATAGTGTCGGACACCAACCGCAGCGCGGTTTCGCCATAACTGTCCGCCATGCCGACGACGGCGCGGCGCGAATAACGGTTCACGGTGCGGCGAATGCCCGGATCTTCGCCCAGCGACGTACCCAGCTGGCGCACCAGTTCGCCGATGCGGCCCGCCAGCACAGTTTCGGGGTCGTTCGCCGCGCGCAGCAACGCGCCGCGCCCCTGTTCCCACAATCCATCAAGCCAGCGTTTGACCGCTGGGTTCGCAAGCAATTCGTCGCGCACCCGTGCAACCTGCGCCTGCCGGTCGGCGTCGTGCTGCAAGTCAAAGGCAAGCCGTTCGAGGCTTTCCTCCACGCGCATGCGGATGGGGTGTTCTGGTTCGGCGGCCATATCCGCGAGCAGTTTCTGCAAACCCGCGACGATCCGGTTCGATATCGCTTCGTCGATCCCGGTCAGGCGGACGATAGTGCCCGAATTGTCGTGGACCATCTGGTGAATCAGTGCGGCGTTGAGATCGAGCGTCTTTGACCCCCATTTGACCATGCCGTCGAGCAGAGGCTGGTGCCGCCCTTGGGCAATCGCGGCGCTCAGCGCCTGGCCCAGCATCGGGCCAAGATTAACCTCACGCAGGCGGTCGGCCAGCGCGGATTTCAGCATTCCGCCCAGGCGGTCCTGATCCAGCGCGCCCAGCGCCTCTGCCAACATCCGCGATGCGCCAAGCTTTAACCGCCCGCCGCCCTCTGCCGGTTCGGCCAGGAAACGACCGACTGCCCCCGCAACATCGACGCCGTGCATCCGCCGCGCAATCAGACGCGGAATCAGGAAATTCTTGAGCAGGAACGCCGCCAGCGCATTGCCAATCCGTTCCTTGTTGCGCGGCACGATGGCGGTGTGCGGGATCGGCAGTCCCATCGGATGTCGGAACAGCGCCGTGACCGCGAACCAATCCGCTAGCCCGCCGACCATCGCGGCCTCAGCAAAGGCGCGGACAAAACCAATCGCCGGGTGAACATCGGCCCAGGGTTTCAAGCCAAAAAAGATGATCGCCATCACCAGCAACATGCCGGTTGCAACCGCCCGCACATCCACGCCCCGCCGCACGGGGATCGATACACCAAGGGGCCTCATGCTATTCGATGATTCGTTCATTCACCTGAAATGGGGAAGGATGCCCGGCGGCGCAACCGCGTGTGTTCCTTATTCAGCCGGTTGCGGGGCCGTTTTGCCCGCTGCATCATCACCGTCACGATAGGTGATGAACCGGCCCGAGAAGCGTCCGATGCGCTTTTCTATGCTGTCCGCCAGGCTGAAGCCCGCCGGCACGATCAACAACGTCAACAGCGTCGAGACGATCAGTCCGCCAATCACGACAACGCCCATCGGCGCACGCCACGCCCCGTCGCCCGTCAGCGACAGCGCTGTCGGCACCATGCCTGCGGCCATGGCCACCGTGGTCATGACAATCGGCTGCGCCCGCTTGCGTCCGGCATCGATCAGGGCAGTATATTTATCGACGCCGCGCTCCATCTCTTCAATGGCGAAATCGATCAGCAAGATGCTGTTCTTGCCAACAATGCCGAACAGCATCAGCAGGCCGATAAACACCGGCATCGAAATTTCCATTCCTGCCAGGCCAAGGCCGATCAGTCCACCAAACGGCGCCAGTAACAGCGACAGCATGTTGACCAGCGGCGACAGGAAACGGCGATACAGCAGAACCAACGTCGAAAAGACCAGCAGCAGGCCAGAGACTAACGCAATGGCAAAGTTGATCATCAACTCCTGCTGCCATTTCTGGTCGCCTTGCACGATCTTGCGGATGCCATTCGGCATCGTTTTAACTGCTGGCAACGCGTCGATTTTTTCCTGCGCGTCGCCCGTCACAAGCCCGGGGGCAAGGTCGGCGCCGACGACAACACGCCGCGTCTGATTATAGCGGCGAAGCTCGGTCGGCCCGGCGCCAAAGCTGATCTTGGCCACCGATTTGAGCGGCACTGTTGCCCCGTCTTGCGTCGGCACCGGTAAATTTTCAAGG
>Ga0105049_10008525_pt1 | contig 11892 bp, 12 predicted proteins | sample MAT06_FD_78087 | JGI IMG/M metagenome (GOLD analysis project Ga0105049, IMG submission 78087) | Freshwater microbial communities from Lake Fryxell liftoff mats and glacier meltwater in Antarctica - MAT-06 | ecosystem: Environmental > Aquatic > Freshwater > Ice > Liftoff microbial mat | place...
CCGACGATCGCTCACAGTGCGACCCCGCTTGCGGGGGGCTGCGTCGAGGCTAGTCGAGGCTAGTCGAGGCTAGTCGCAGATCCTCAACCGGCAAGTACCGCTGCGACACTCCGAGTCGGACCTGCACGCCTCGCCCCGCGGTCGTTCGTTGGCTTCGCAGCGCTTGTGGCGGCAGTTGTCCGACCGGCAATCGCTGTCGATCGTGCACGCGGCGCCATTCGCGCTTCCACGCTTCAGCAAGTCCAGCACCCCGAACCGGTCGAGTGCGAAGTAAAGACCCACGGCGAGCGCTGCGAGCACGAGGAGGGTGACGTAGCCGCCGACCGTGCCCAGCAACGTCGGCTTCTCCTTCGGCTTCAGGGTCTCGCCGCTCTTCGGTTGAACCATCCCCGGATCGAGCCTCGGATCGGGCGGCAGGTTGACCGCAGCGACGAGCGCGACGCGCACGGCGTCGTCGATCCGCATCCAATCCTGGTCGCTCGGGAGCGCTGGGTTGGTCTGCAGCTGGGAGGTCGACTGGTCATCACTCCACGTCGCGGTCGCGATCACGACCTCGTTCTGCCGATGATCGAATGCACGCACGACGATCTTGCCGGCGGCATCATGGTTGACACGCCACGCTCCGACCTGCGTAGCGACATACCGCATCCTCGAACCCTACCAAGGATCGGGCACGCATTCGCAGTCACTCGACAACACCCGCTAATCGTCGTCGATGTCGCGAACACGCGGCTCGCGCCACCACCCGTGCGAGACCGGAATTCCCCACGGGCGAGCCTCAGCCGGGCCGAGCTTGGTCAGCAGCTGGTCGATCGTCGTGTAGTCGAGCCCGAGCGGGACGTCGAGGCCCCGGCACAGCTCCTCGAGGAACTCGAACGCCGAGCGCCGGACGTGATGGTTCGGACGGTCTCGCTCGAGGATGGGTTGCAGATGGACGAGCTCGTTCGCGTGCGAGGCGATCCAGTCGTCGATCGCGATCTTTGCCGCGCCGGTGGGAGACGTCCCACACGTGCAGCCGATCGCGACCAGCGCGAGCTCGAAGGTGTCGCCGGTCGAGGCCAGGCCGGCGGTCGCCGAGCGGAGCTGGTGATCGAGGTCGTCGAGGTAGCCATCGAGCACCTCGTCGAGCCGGGCTTCGAGAAGTCGTGCTCGGGGATGGTGAACGTGATCGCGAGACCGTCGTCGCCGATGATCTTGACGGTCTCGGGGAACGATAGCCCCCGGGACGAGAAATCCAGGCTGCCCGCATGCGGGTCTTCCTCGATCTCCCAGCGATACGCGACGCCATCGACGACGACCTCGCGCGTCACCGCTGTGCCTGCGGCTTGCAGCGCTTCGCGTGTGCCGCGGACTTCATACCGGGTCAGCATATATGCTCGGCTCGTGAACAGCTGGAGGCTCGATGGACGAACGGCGCTGGTGACCGGCGGCACCCGCGGCATCGGCAGAGCGATCGCCGACGAGCTCGCCGCACTCGGCGCGAGCGTGATCGTGACCGCGCGAAGCCTCGATCCCGGATGTCCCCACGAGACGCTCACCGGCGATGTCACCAACGCCGCCGATCGCGCACGCATCGTCGAGCGACTTCGCGGCCCCCTGCACGTACTCGTGCACAACGCCGGCACCAACATTCGCGGCCCCCTGGTGTCGTACGACGACGCCACGATCGAGCGCCTCCTCGCGCTCAACCTCACCGCACCGCTGTTCCTCTCGCGCGAGCTGCACCCGAAACTTCGCGAGGCGGGAGATGCCTCGGTGATCCACATCGGCAGCGTCGCCGGGCACGTCGCCTTGCCGACCGGCGTCGCCTACGCGAGCGCGAAGGCCGGGCTCGCACAGGCCGCCCGCACGCTCGCGCTCGAGTGGGCGCGGGACGGGATTCGCGTCAACACCGTCGCGCCCTGGTACACACGCACGCCGCTCGTCAAGCCGATCCTCGCGGATCCGGTGAAGCTCGGCGCGATCCTCGGACGCACGCCACTCGGGCGCATCGCGGAGCCCCGCGAGGTCGCCACCGTCGTCGCATTTCTCGCGATGCCCGCGGCCAGCTACGTCACCGGTCAGTGCGTCTGTGTCGATGGTGGGATGTCGATCCAGGGGTTACCCGCGTGATCCGGATGATGACCGACGACGACGACGTCGAGGGGACGCTCGCGCATGTCGGCAGACCGTGGACGGAGTCGTACGATGTGCGAGATCGCGATCGCGTGGGCACGCGACCACGGGCTCGCCTGGATCGACCTCGGCGTGTTCGCGCCGAACACGCGCGCACAGGCGCTGGATCGCAAGCGCGGCTTCGTCGAGGTCGGCGTCGTCCGCGACCGGTTCCGCCTGGATGGAGAGTCAGTGACGGATATCTCGATGACGCTCGCGCCCTGAGATGCTGGTGACGTGAAGCCGTTGTTTCACATCACGACGCGCGCTGCGTGGGACCGCTCACAGGCCGCCCACGAGTACCGTCCCTCGTCCCTCGAGACCGAGGGCTTCATCCACCTCTCCACCGAGGAGCAGTGGCGCCACACGCTGCAGCGGTTCTATCGCAGCGTGTCGGACCTCGTGGTCCTGCGCATCGATCCACGGCGCGTCGCGGCGGAGATCAAGTTCGAGCGCGCGACCGACGTCGACGAGGAGTTCCCGCACCTCTACGGCCCGCTCGAGACCGACGCGGTGGTCAGCCTTCGCGAGGCGCCACGCATGGTCGAGCTCCCGGCCAGGAGCATCGAGCGGATCGTCGCCGCCGACGACGCGATCGCCGACGTGCTCGGATGTGCGATCGATGATCACGGCCGGCCACGGACCTACGTCGTCCTCGCGGCGCAGCCGGGGCGCCCCGGCGAGATCTCGCTGCAGCACGCGATCGCCGCGGGTGCCGAGCTGCGCGACGTCGGCTGGATGCAGGTGCACGCGTTGCCGCGGCACGCCGATGGCTCGCTCGACGAGGTCGCGTTGCTCGCGTCCGTCGAGTCCCTCGCGCAGGACGACTGACTACTTCAGGTGCTTGCCGACGAGCGAGATGTAGCCCTCCATCGCGGCATCCTTGGTCTTGCCCTTGAGCTTTGCCCACGCGTCGAACTTCGCGCGCCCCTTGAGGTCGAGCATGCCCGGCCGCGAGCCCGTCGCATCACCGACGGTGGATTGCTTGTAAAACGCATAGAGGTCGAGCATCACGTCGTTGCCGAGCCCCGTGATCGGCTTGATCTGGGCCTGCGCATCGGCGAACCGCTGAGCGAGATCGGACATGCCGAGGAGGATATAGGATCGCACCCACCGCGCCGGAACCCGCGCCGGACTCCTCTAGCGAGGAGCGCAGACGTTCGCGGTCGCGGGCACGGCGGTGCTGGTGCCGATGAAGCGCGGCTCCGTGCGGTTCTCGGTGTCGGGCAACGAGGCGCACGCCTGGTTCTGGGTCACGGCCTTCGAGACACACATGCCGGTCTCCGCGACGCGGTCGTCGGCGATGCAGAACGTCGGCGCGCGCCCCGAGAGGTCCGGGCACGAGCCCACGCACGCGATCGTGCAGAAGCCCGCCGGGTGACAGCTCCCGGCCCTACCGGACGCGGTGAACGCGCAATCTGCGGTGGTCGCGCATGCGTCGCCGATGAACTTCTGCGGCGGCGCCACGGTGCCGTGCAGCTTCGGGAGCATCGCCTTGTCGTCGAGGCGAACGAACGTGAAGCCCTCGGCCTCGAGCGCGGTCAGGATGCCGTCGAGCGCGCTGGCCGTCGACTGGTGGATGTCGTGGAACAGGATGACGCCGCCGTTGAACGAGCGGACCTGCGAGAGCACATACCTCTTCATGTCGTTGCGCATATCGTCGGGGACGAACTTGAACGTCGACTTCTTGCAGACGCCGCCACCCGCCGCGTAGCACCAGTCGGCGCTGTCGACGTGCCAGCCGGTGACGATGTAGCCGCGATCCTGGACCTGCTTCTTCGAGCTGCAGGTCGAGCTGCCGAACGGGAACCGGAAGTAGCGCGGCGTCTCGCCGGCCTCGCGGATCAGCGCATCGGTGCGATCGATCTCGGTGGCGACCGTCGCGGAGGTCTGCTCGGCGAGGTTGATGTGGCGATGCGAGTGGTTCGCGAGGATGAAGTCGGGGTGCGCGGCGATCCGCTTCGCGAGGTCCTTCGCACCGGCGGTCGCGTAGCGCGTGCCGTTGGTGAAGAACGTCGCGGGGGCCTTGTGCTTCTCGAGGACCGAGATCACCTGCGGCGTCGTCGCCGGGTTCGGGCCATCGTCGAACGTCAGCGCGATCCGCTTGTTGAAGCCGTTACGGTCGGGGACCGTGACGCCGGAGCAGCTGGCGCCGTCGATCTTGCCCTCGTCGCGAGCCTCGTCGTACGCCTGCTCGAACAGCTCGGTCTCGTCGGGATGATCGTCGTCCTCCGAGGCACAAGCGGACTGCAACCAGGCGGTTGCAGCGAGAGCAGCGAGGAGTACGGCGTGTCGCATGAAGCCCGCACGAGCAAGCATTGGGCCAGCTTCGCGACGAACATGTTCACGAACGCGCCGCCGGGATGGCTGCGATCGCCCGGAGTTAGTGACCGTGGCGGCTCGAGCGGCGACGAAGCTCGACTAGCCAGGCCAGCTTACAGGCCGTCGAGGGCCGAAAGGAACGGAGCCGTCTCGGCCGAGAGCGTGCGGATCTCCTCGCGCGACAGGCCGAGCGCGGTGGCGAACCGGACCAGCTCGCGGGCTTCCGCTTCCGCGACGTAGCCTTTCGCGAGTACGACACCGATCGAATCGACCACGATCATCGCCGCGAGATCGCCGACGTGGATCGACGAGCCGCGAAACGGCGCCGCCGCAGCCCGGAGCTGTGTGGCGAGCTCGCTCGGCAACAGTGGCTCGTGCAGGAGCAGGTCATCGAGCGAGATCGGGAAGCCGGTGCGGGTCTCGACGCGCTCCTGGAGTCGCATGCCTTCCTCGACCCCGAGCTCCTCGTTAGCGCGCGCGATCGCGAGCATCGCGCGCGCGTAGAGGTGCCCGCTCTCGACGTCGAGCCGGTGACTCGCTGCCCGCACGACTCATCGTACTCTGGCAGCGGGTCGACGGGCGGGCGCGATGGGGTAGCGGCTGTGATGTGCGGCTCACTTGCCGCGAAAGTCGCCGGGGCGCCGCTCGACGAACGCGCGCAACCCCTCCTGGACGTCCTCGCTCTCCATCAGCGGATGGAGGTCAGGTAGGAGCCGAGCAGCGGCAGCGGCTTCTGCCTCGGCGAGGGCGGCCCGCGACGACACCAGCGTCGCGTACACGCCGAGCGGCGCCTGGGCCGCGATCACCGTTGCCATCGCGAGCGCGCGCGCGAGCTGTTGCCCGGGCTCGACGACCTCCTGGACAAATCCGATCCGCAGCGCTTCCTCGGCACCGAACTCGTCGGCGGTCAACAGGTAGCGCATCGCGTTCGCCCAGCCGACCTCGCGCGGGAACCGGATCGTCGCTCCGCCGACCGGATAGATGCCACGCTTGACCTCGATCTGACCGAACCGCGTGCCACGTGCCGCGATCCGGATATCGGTGGCGAGCATCAGCTCGATCCCGATCGTGAAGCAGATGCCCTGCACCGCCGCGATCATCGGCTTCTTGAGACGTGGGCCCGTGAGCCCGAGCGGATCGAGCCCGCCGTGCGGCACCGGGAACTTGCCTGCCTGGAACACCGGCGCCCACTGCACGAGGTCGAGCCCGGCGGTGAAGTGATCGCCGAGCGCGTGCAGCACGCCGACCCGCAGCTCCGGATCGTCCTCGAGCTCGCCATACGCGAGACAGAGCTGGGACCACAAGGAGAGATCGAAGGCGTTGCGCTTGGCGGCGCGATCGAGCCCGATCGCGAGCACGTGATCGTGACGCTGCGTTTGGATCTGACCAGCCGACACCGCGCGAAGGTGGCAGATCGAGTGGCCACGCCGCCAGGCCCCTTGGGGTCGAAACGCCCGCACACACGCGTGTGCACAGCGCGGTGCAAGTGACCGACTTCAGACGGGACAAAAGTCCCGGCCGGGATCCGGACGTCGGTGACACGTTGGTCACGGGTTTGCTCGAAGTGCGCACATGAACTTGCGGACGCGATTGCTCGCACTGCTCACGATCGGTCTCGGCGGCTGCGCGACGGAGCTCGTCCCGCCCGAGGGCGGCAAGATCGACGAGTACATCGAGTCCCTGCCGTATCTGCCGGTCGCCGACCCCTCGATCAATGAAGGCGGCCGCACCGAGGATGCGCGCGAGGGCGACTACCAGTGCTCCACGCAGAACCTCCTCGAGACCCGCCAGTACGATCGGATCGTCGCGTACGCGGCGAACTCCGACGCGCTGTACCCGGGCGCGATCGTCAGTGCCGATTCGGTGCTCACCGGTCTGTTCACGCAGGTCGTGCTGCCGCGCGCACCGGCCACGATCTCGGTCAGCCTCGAGAACCTCGCAGGTGGCAAGAGCGCGGTGATCGAGGAACCGAGCCTGTCGTCGTATCGCGACGCGCTCGCCAGCATCCTCGACTCGGAGATCACGGGCGCGACGTCCGCCAACCTTTATAGCGAGATCGAAGAGGTCCACTCGCAGCAGCAGCTCGACATGGCGCTCGGCGTCCAGGCGAGCTGGGGCCTCGGCGTGGCGAGCCTCAAGACCAGCTTCGAGTGGAACAAGCAGGACGTCCGCTCGCGCTACCTCGTGCGCTACACGCAGGCGTATTACACGGTCGATCTCGACGCGCCGCGCTCGCCGAGCGCGCTGCTCGCACCGAACCTCATGCTCGCCGATGTCGAGGCCAAGATGGACGAGCAGCGTCCACCGGTCTACGTATCGTCGGTGACCTACGGCCGGATGGTCGTGTTCACGTTCGAGTCGGAGTACTCGAGCGAGGAGATGGGTGCCGCGCTCGACTTCGCCTACAGTGGTGGCGTCGACGTCTCGGGCGATGTCTCGGTGACGTACAAGGACATCATCTCGAAGAGCAAGATCACCGCGTTCATCCTCGGTGGCGACGCCGGCAACGCGGTCAAGACGATCGATAGCTACGAGGCGCTGATCAACTTCATCAAGGAGGGCGGCAACTACTCCCGGCAGTCCCCAGGTGCGCCGATCGCGTACAAGCTGAACTACCTGAAGGACAACTCGCCCGCGCGGATGTCGTTCACGACCGACTACGACGTCAGGGAATGCACCCGCGTGTCGCAGAAGATCCGGGTCGCGCTGATCGGCATCGCGGTCGACGACAACGGCGGTGACGGCGGCGGCGACCTCGAGATCTTCGGACAGATCTGGGCCGAGGGCTTTAATAGCGGGATGCTGTTCGACAAGGGCAGCGGCAACTACGTCGTGATCAAGGAGGGTCAGCAGTTCGGCCAGGGCCAGCCGCTCGCCGAGACCATCATCGAGGTCGCGCCGAAGTCGGGCCAGACGATCAAGCTGCGCGGCAACCTCACCGAGCACGACCCGTTCTTCGACGACGCGCTCGGCAACGAGGTGACGCTCAACCCGTTCGAGACCGGCTGGCGCAAGGACGCGACGTTGACGTTCACCGGGAGCAGCGCTCGCGTCCGCGTGATGTTCAACCTGTCGCCGATCTAGGGACAGCTCGAGAACGACGGGCACGCCGGCGTGCATGCCCAGAAGCAATCGTCGTCGCAGGCGACCTGGCCATCCTGATCGGCGCCCAGATCTGGAAGCCGTGACGGCTCGAGCTCAAGGGCGGCAGCACGCCGAAGAGCGTGATCGTGCAGCCGGTGTTCGACGGCGAGTTGGTCGCCGGGGTGACCGCGCGGTTTCCGAAACGCTAGAACTCCCAGTGCCACGTCGCCCGCGCGTCGCCACGGCCATTGACCTCGACGTTTGGCAGGATCCGCTTCGGCGTATTGACGAACATCGCGAACACGAACCCACCGACCGCGGCCGCACCACCGACCGCCATCATCGAGATGCCGATCGTGCCCTTGAGCTCGGCGCTATCGCGTTGATCGCGGAGTGCCGGGTGCTCGGAGAGATCCTTCTCGCAACCCGTGCTGCAGTCGCGATCGAAGTTGGCCTTGAACGAGCTCATCTGACCGCGCCCCGCGAACCACACGCCGAGACCGGCGAGCCCGATCGCCGCGCCACCGGCGGTGACCGTCCACGGTAACCAGCGGCTGTACGGGTACTGGAGCTTGACCGCGGTCTCGAGGGGCCGAAGGTTGATCTTCTCGGTCACCGTCGCGCCACCAGCGACGACCAGGCGGCGATTGACCGGCAGGTACGTCGCGAGATCACCGACCACGGTGTGCTCGCCCACCTCGACTCGGACCTTCTGCGTGCCCGGGCAGGTGAACCACGCCTTGCCGTCGAGCGTGATCGAGGCGCCGGCTTGAGCGCACGCGACTTCGACGTAGCCGAGCCGCCCCCGGAGCAGCGACTGGTAGTCGAGCGCCTGCTGGTAGAGCTCGGGCTTGAACGGCTTCTCGTTGTAGCGAAGGCCCTTCTCGAGAGCGTCGGCAGCGTCGAGCACGCGATCGAGACGGATCAGCGTGACCGCGAGGTTGAACTGGACCAGCGGGTGGTCCCACAGCGCGAGCGCTGCCTTGTACTTCTCGGCCGCCGGCGCGTGCGCCTGCTTCGCGAACAGCTCGTTGGCTTCGTCGAACAGCTTCTCCGCCTGCCGCTGCTGCGGCTCGGGGACGTCCTTCGCCCACGGCGTGACTTGATCATCGGCGTGCGCGGTCGCAGAGGCGAGCAGCAGGAGCAGCGCAGATCGGGTCACTGGAGGCCTCCGGTGTGGATCTTCTTCTTCTCTTCTTCGAGCTGCTTGACGCGGATTTTCTCGACCGCGAGCAGGGTCTGCAGCTTCGTATTCGCGGCCTTCGCGTCGTCGGTCGCCTTCTTCGCCACCAGCTCGGCCTTCTGCGCGGCGGTCGCCAGCTCCTGCGCCTTCGCCTTGTCGCGCTGCGATTGTTCGAGCGTTCGCACCAGCTCGGCGTTCGATTTCTCGAGCTCTTCGTGAGAGATCTCGACCGCCTGGTTCGCCTTCGACGCGGCGACCTCGGCGTTCCGGCGCTCACCCTCGGCCTTCGTCTTCTGCGCTTCGGCCGACTGCACCGCCGCGAGCTGCTTGGTGACCTCGGCCTCGGCGGCGCGTGCATCGGCAGCGGCCTTCTCCGCCGCGTGCTGCTTCTCCTCGATCACCTTGTTCGCCGCCGCCTGGTTGATGTACGCGACCGCGCCGATCGCGAACACGGCCGCGAGTGCGACGAGCACGCCGCCGAACACCAGCAACCGCCGGCGCCGCCCACGCGCGATCTGCGAGCGGACCGCCGCGAGGTACTCGCGCTCGGCGGCCGACAGGTCGAGCACGTGCCGCTTGACCACGCCGAGTGCCTCCTGCGCCGTCTGGCCACTCCACACCAGATCGTTCGGCTTGCCGCGCGCGATCCACTGCCGCACGGCCTGCCGGAGCTCGTGAACGAACGCGCGTGCGGCCTGCCCTTCCTCGAGCCATCGCCGCAGCGTCGGCCACTCGGCGATCAGCACCTCGTGCACGATCTCGACGGTCGCCCCCTGCGTCGGATCGGTGTGGAGGTGGATCAGCCGCGCGCGCACCAGCTGATCGAGGATACGCTCGACCTCGCCGGCGTCCGGCGACAGCCCGAACAGCTCCTTCTGATCGACGACCGCGCGCGTGCCCTCCGGCGTCACCAGCCGCATCATGATCGCGCGCAGCAGCGGCTGCGTCTGCGGAGGCACCGCCGCGGCGACCTCGTCGGCGTGCCGTGCGAATGCACCACCGACGCCGCCCATCGCACCGTACGCCGCGACGGTCAGCTTCTTGCGGGTCTTGTCGCGCGAGTCCCACAGCCGGGTCGCGGCGAACTGGACGAGTGGCAGCGCCCCGCGGCTGGTCGCGGCCTGCAGCATGTCCTCGACGATCACCGTGTCCTCGAACGAATAGCCCGCGAGCTCGGCGGGACGAACGATGGTCTCGCGCAGGTTCTCGAGATCGGGCGCCGACAGGAAGAACAACCCGCGCGACAGCTCGGCGAGGAACTGCTTGTGCCCGGCGAGTCGATCGAGGAAGTCAGCACGCATCGACAGCACGACCCGCACCGGCGCGCTCGGATCGTCGGCGGCCGCGAGGAGCGCGGCGAGGAACGTCCGGCGACTGGCGTCGTTGTCCGACAGCGTGAATAGCTCCTCGAGCTGGTCGACGACGATCAGCACGCGGTGCCGCTTCCGGGTCGCGCTCTTGCGCAGCAGGTCGCCAAACAGACCGGGCGACTCGCGCAGCGCATCGCTGATCCCCTCGACGACTCGCCCGGTCTCGAGGTCTTCGAGCACGGTCGCGAGGCTCTGCAGCGGAGAGCGCCCCGGACGCAGGATGCGGATCTCCCAGTTGCCGTCCGCGCCGCCGGCGCTCGCACGCACGGCAGGGACCAAGCCGGCGTGCACGAACGACGACTTGCCGACGCCCGACGGACCGATCACCGCGAGCAGCGGCCACTGCTCGAGCTGCGAGAGCGCGGTGCGGATCTCGGCCGAACGGCCGAAGAAGTACTTCGCGTCGTTCTCACCGAAGGCTGCGAGGCCACGATACGGGCACGCGTCCTCGGAGATCCTCTCGGTGGAAGGTTGCAGGAACCGCTGGAGCTCGACCAGCAACTCGGTCGCCGACTGGTAGCGCAGCGCTTTTCGCTTCTCGAGACATCGATCGATGATGTTGACGATCGCGCGCGGCAGCCCCGGATCGCGTGAGGCGATGCTCGGCAGCGGCGCCTCGAGATCGCAGAGCCGATCGCGCAGCTTGTCGGGCGACATCGTGCCCGCCGGGTGCACGCGCGTGAGGGCGCGCCAGAACATGATGCCGAGCGCCCAGATGTCGCTCAGGTGATCGACGGAATCCGCGCCCCACTGCTCGGGAGACATGTACGGCAGCGTGCCAACCAGCGTGTTGCCGCCAGAAAATGTGACGTACGTATCGCTGCTCTCGTTCAGCATCTCGGCCGGGACCGTCGTCGCGGCGCGGTCGAGCTGGTCCGATTGGTCAAAGCACTTGGCGACGCCGAAATCGAGCACCTTCACGTTACCGCGGTCGGTGATGAAGATGTTGCTCGGCTTGAGGTCGCGGTGAACGATGTTGAACTCGTGTGCGCGCTCGAGCGCACGCACCACGGGCACCATCAGCTCGCAGAACTGCTTCGCGGTCAGCTTCGGCGCGTTGTCGAGGAGATCGGAGAGCGTCCTGCCCTCGAGATATTCGAGGACCATGAACGGCAGGCCTTCGTGCTCGCCGATCTCGAGGATGGTGACGATGTTCTCGTGCGTGCATCGTGCGGTCGCGCGCGCCTCGACGAGGAACCGCTGCACGAAGTTCGGATCCGCGTGGAGCAGGAACTTGATCGCGACCTTGCGTCCGAGCTTGGTATCGCGGGCAAGGAACACCTGGCCCATGCCGCCGCGCGCGATCTCGCGGATCAGCCCGAAGCGTCCGATCTGCTGGTTCTCGGCGAAGTCGAGCGGCTGTCGCGAATCGCCTTTGCGGCGACCCGCATCGGTGCGCGGCTCGGCGAGCTTCGGATACTTTCCCACCGGCATCACGCTGGTCGCGTCGCCGAGCTTGAGCGCGCTCGCGGGTGCGGGAACCGCGCCGATCCGCGCGGAGCCGAGCGGCATGCTCGCCGCGGAAGGGCGCATCGGATACGCGCTCGTGCCAGGCGTGTTCGGATCGACGGGAGCGCGACCCGCTCTCACCGGCGGCTTCATCATGGCAGCCGCCATGGCTGCGGTCTTCTTGTCAGGCTGCTTCGCGTCGCCCACGAACGCTCATTGTAGCGTGCTTGCTGCTGGCGCCGCGATGTGCGCGCGGTGGCTACATCGTTGACCCGTAGTCAACGCAGCGCGCCGAGCGTGAACGTTCGACCGTAGCCATGCGAGACGTTC
>Ga0105049_10008529_pt1 | contig 11888 bp, 9 predicted proteins | sample MAT06_FD_78087 | JGI IMG/M metagenome (GOLD analysis project Ga0105049, IMG submission 78087) | Freshwater microbial communities from Lake Fryxell liftoff mats and glacier meltwater in Antarctica - MAT-06 | ecosystem: Environmental > Aquatic > Freshwater > Ice > Liftoff microbial mat | place...
GACAGGCAGTAAGGCAGTGCATGTCGTCGAAAATGGCATTGACACTGACTATTTCGATCCACAAACGCTTTTCAAGCAAGTCGCAGCGACGGAGGCACTGCTCGTCTTTACAGGGCAGATGGATTACCGCCCGAACGAACAGGCGGCGCTGTGGGTGATCGAGGCGCTGATGCCCAAATTGCGGGCGCGCTATCCCACCGCGATGTTCCATGTCGTGGGTCGCAATCCCACCGGCAAGCTGATGGCGCACCACGGCACCCCCGGCGTGCAGGTGTGGGGCGAAGTGCCTGATGTTCGGCCGTTTCTCGCTGCTGCTAACATGGTGCTCGCCCCGCTGCTGATCGCGCGCGGGGTGCAGAACAAGGTCTTGGAGGCAATGGCGATGGCGAAGGCCGTGGTGGTCACGCCTGACGCGGCAACCGGGATTGCCGCGCAAGACGGCGCGCAGTGGCTCGTCAGCCCGCCCGATCCAGAAACGATGTGCGAGGCGATTGCTCCGCTGCTCGCCAACCCGGATGCGCGCGCAAAAATGGGCGAAGCGGCGCGGCAATTCGTGCTCGACCATCATGGGTGGGAGGCGATGCTGGCACCGCTCGGAGGGCTGATAGGCCTGACCGGTGAGGGGACGCGCCATGCCACCTGAGCCTGCTGCGATCCTTGCGCCCGCGGCTTCGCTATCATCCCGCATCCCGGCCGCCTGGCGCGCGCCGCTCCTTGCGCTCGCCGCTGCTTGGCTCGCGCTGATCACAGTGACCGCGCAAAGCTGGGGCGAGATGCTGCATCAATGGTGGAATATCGACACCTATAATCACCTGCTGCTGGTGCCGTTCATCATTGGCTGGCTGGTGGCATTGAAGGAGGATGAGCTCGCGCTGATGACGCCGCGCCCCTTCCTTCCCGGCCTCGCGCTGGTCGCCGCCGCGCTGGCGCTGTGGTGGGCGGGGCGGACGCTTGGCATCAACCTGATCGCCCATGCAGGCGCGGTTGGCGCGTTGCAGGGGGCGGTCATCGCGGTGCTCGGTCTGCGGGTCTCACTGCTGCTGGCTTTGCCGCTCTGCTTTGCGAGCTTCCTCGTGCCGTTCGGCGACGAAATCGTCCCGCCGCTGCAATTCATTACCGCCGATATCGCCATCGCGCTGACCCATTGGAGCGGCGTGCCTGCCAGCATTGAAGGCATCTATATCAACACCCCCGCCGGGCTGTTCATCGTGGCCGAAGCCTGTTCGGGCGTTAAGTTTCTGGTCGCGATGGTGACCCTGGGCGTGCTCGTCTGCTTTACCCGCTTTGCCAGCTGGCGGCGGCGCGTTGCATTTCTTGCCGCGTGCATCATTGTGCCGATCCTCGCCAACGGCGTGCGCGCCTGGGCGACGATCTATGCCGCGCAGTACATCGGCGCAGAGAAGGCGGGCGGGTTCGATCATATCGTCTATGGCTGGGTGTTCTTCGCGATTGTGGTCGCGGCCATGCTGGCAGGCGCATGGCGCTGGTTTGAGCGTGAGCCGGAGCACTATGGCTGGACTGGCGAAGCGTTGGCTGGGTGGGGCTGGGTGGCCCGCGTCGAAGCTCGCACCCTCGCGCCCACCGCCGCCGCGCTGACGATCGCCGCCTCGGCTGCGATTGCCGCGCTGGCCGCCATGCTCTAGGCCGCCGCCTTATGTGCGGAATTGCCGGGATCTTTCACGCCGAAAACCCCAAACCGGTCGATCCGGTGCGGGTAGAGCGGATGTGCGACGCGCTCGCGCACCGCGGGCCGGATGGGGCAGGGGTGTGGAGTGATCACGGGGTTGGCCTTGGCCATCGCCGCCTGTCGATCATCGACGTTGCCGGGTCGCCGCAACCGATGCATTCGGCTGACGGGCGCGCGGTGATCGTCTTCAACGGCGAAATCTACAATTTCCGCGCGCTGCGATCTGAGCTGGAGCAGGCCGGTTTCAGCTTCCGCACCAATGGCGATACCGAAGTGATCTTGGCCGCGTGGCAGCGTTGGGGGCCCGATTGCCTGTCGCGGCTCGACGGGATGTTCGCCTTTGCGCTGTATGACCGCGACAAGCGCCAACTGTTCCTCGCGCGGGACCGGTTCGGGGTGAAGCCGCTGTTCATGGCGGCGCTTTCGGATGGCAGCATCGCCTTTGCCTCTGAGCTGAAAGGCCTGCTCGCCCACCCGCTGCTGCGCCGCCGCGTGAACCCGCAGGCGATTGAGGCTTACATGACCTGGGGCTACGTCCCCGACACGCATTCGATCCTTGCAGGCGTTGAGAAGCTGCCTGCGGGGCATTTCATGTTGCTGGAGCAAGGCCGCGCGCCCGGACGCCGGCAGCGGTGGTGGGACATTGATTTCACCCAGCGCGAACGCGGCACCGAGGCGGATATGTCTGCCCAGCTTGTCCACCTGCTGCGCGAAGCCGTGCAATCGCGGATGGTCGCCGATGTGCCGTTGGGGGCGTTTCTTTCTGGCGGGGTTGATAGTTCGGGCGTGGTCGCGCTGATGAGCGAGGCGAGCGCCGCGCCGGTCCAGACCTGTTCGATTGGCTTTGATGTCGCCGCCTATGACGAGACGAGTTACGCTCGCCAAGTTGCCGCGAAGTTCGGCGCTGATCATCAGGAGCGCATCGTCGCCACCGATGATTTCGGCTCCATCGATACGCTTGCTGCGATGTTTGACGAGCCCTTCGCTGATGCCTCTGCGTTGCCGACATGGCGGGTGTGTCAGCTGGCGCGCGAGCGGGTGACGGTCGCGCTGTCGGGTGACGGCGCGGACGAAGCGTTTGCGGGCTACCGGCGGCAGGTGTTCCACCATCACGAAGAACGGATGCGCGCGGTGCTGCCTGCGGGTTTGCGCGCGCCTCTGTTCGGCACATTGGGGCGGGCATGGCCAAAGGCTGACTGGGCACCGCGTCCCCTGCGTGCCAAGGCAACGTTGCTGGCCTTGGCCGAGAGCGGCGAGGCTGGCTATGCCCGCGGGCTGTCTGTCACTACGCCCGAGACACGGGCTGCGCTTTACTCCGATGCCTTCACCACAAGTCTTGCCGGGTTTCGCGGCGAGGACGAACTGATCGCCCTGATGCGCGCCGCACCGGGCCGATCTGGCCTAGACCGCGCGCAATATGCCGATCTCATGTTCTGGATGCCCGGCGACATCCTGACCAAGGTTGATCGCACCAGCATGGCGGTCAGCCTTGAAGCGCGCGAACCGCTGCTCGATCACCGTTTGGTTGAATTCGCCGCGCGCCTGCCCGAAGGAATGCGGGTCAAGGGCGGAACCGGCAAATACCTGCTCAAGAAGTCGCTCGAACGGTATCTGTCGCAGGATATCCTCTATCGGCCCAAACAGGGGTTTGTGACCCCGATCGCCGAATGGCTGCGCGGGCCATTGGCAGGCGCGGCGCGCGGGATTGCGGCGAGCGGGGGGCTGGCGCAGACCGGTTTTTTCGATCCCAAAACCATCGCCGCGATGGCCGAAGCGCATATCGCTGGCCGCGCCGATCATTCGCGCACGCTGTGGCAATTGTTGATGCTGGAGAAGTCGCTGAGCCAGCTTGGGGTGAGTGCCTAGCCCTCGGCCCCGTGGCCGAGCGCCATGTATTCGTCCGATTGCATTTCGTTGAGGCGGCTGACCGTGCGTTCAAATTCAAACGCGCCGTCGCCTGCCTGATAGAGTTCTTCCGGCACTGCGGCGGCGGTCGCGAACAGCTTGACGCGGTGTTCGTAGAGGGCATCGATCAAGGTCACGAACCGCGCGGCTTCGTTGCGGTTATCCGGCCCCATTTTGGGAACGCCGACGAGGAACACCGTGTGATAGGCGCGCGAAATGGAGAGGTAATCGGGCGCCCCGCGCGCTGCGGCGCACAGTTTTTTGAAGCTGAACACTGCCACGCCTTTCAGCGATTTGGGCACGTGCAACGTCCGGTTTCCGCCCACCGCGAGTTCTACCGAGGGCACATGCGCGGCATCCTCGGGCGCGAAGTCGGTCAGCCGAAAGAATGCCTCACGCACTTTGGCGGTCGCTGCGTCGCCCAGCGGCGTGTGCCACGTCGCTAGCCCGCCGATGCGGTCGAGCCGGTAGTCGGTTGGCCCGTTCAGCGGCACAACGTCGAGCTCGCGCTCGATCAGCCCGATAAATGGCAGGAAGTGTTCGCGGTTCAGCCCGTCCTTGTAGAGGTCGTGCGGAGGCCGGTTGGAGGTGGTGACGATGGTCACACCGCGATCTCGGATCAACTGCGTGAACAATCGGCTCATGATCATCGCATCGGCCGAATTGTTCACCACCATTTCGTCAAAGGCGAGACATTTAAGATCAGCGGCGAGCAGCGCGGCAACCTGCGGAATCGGATCGCCAGTTTCGCCCTTGCGCACGTCGCGCATCGCTGCATGCACCTCCTGCATGAAGGCGAGGAAATCGACGCGGCGTTTGGCGGGCAGGGCAAGCGTATCGTGGAACAGGTCCATCAGCATCGACTTGCCGCGCCCGACGCCGCCCCACATATAAATACCGCGCGGGGTTGCGGGTTTCTTGCCCAGCAGCTTGCCGAAGAACCCGGCCGGAGCCTCGGCCTCAAGCGCCGCCTGCAAGCCTGCAAGCTTAGCCGCTGCCGCATGCTGATCGGGATCAGCACGCAATTCGCCGCTGGCAATCAGCGCATCGAAACGGGCGAGCAATCCGGCCATGCGGCGGGTCAGCCGCGCGAGCGCATCTTGCGCACGATGCCCGAATAAGCGGCGATGATGTCCTCGCCTCCATCGTCGCGGGGCTGCGTTGCAAAGCCGCGCAGGAACAGCATTCGCCCGGTCTCCCGCACAATCTCGCTCACCGCATCGAGCGGCCGCGACGGATCGCCGCCGCCCACAAACTGCGTTGAAAGCTCGACCGTGACCGAAGGCCCTGCCTCTCCGCTGCCGTTGATGTGCATCGCGGCGAACAGGGCGATATCGATCAGCGCCAGTGTCACCCCGCCGTGGACATTGTCGACAAGGTTGGTGTGACGCCGTTCGGGAAACATCCTGAGGCGGCAATGCGCGCCTTCGCGCCGCACCCGCATTTCGCCCAGCACTTCGGTATTAAACCGCGTGCGATCGGACATGTTCCAAGTGTACCACCCCGCCTCGCCCCCGCATTCTTCCGGGGCGAGCGGGCGATATTCGAACGGTGCATTGATCGGTTCGCTGTCAGCCATGAATACGCCCCTGCACCGTCAGAGCCGGATCAGATCGCCCGTTCGGCCATCATCTTCTTGGTTTCGGCGATGGCCTTGGCCGGGCTGAGGCCCTTGGGACAGACGTTGGCGCAGTTCATGATCGTGTGGCAGCGATACAGGCGGAACGGGTCTTCGAGATCGTCGAGCCGCTCACCGGTCATCTCGTCACGGCTATCAGCCAGCCAGCGATAGGCCTGCAGCAGAATGGCCGGGCCGAGGAACTTGTCGCTGTTCCACCAGTACGAAGGGCACGAGGTCGAACAGCAGGCGCAAAGGATGCATTCGTACAGGCCATCAAGCTGCTCGCGCTGCTCGGGCGATTGCAGTCGTTCCTTGCCGCTCGGCGTCGGGGTGACGGTCTGGAGCCACGGGCGGATAGAGGCATACTGCGCGTAGAAATGCGTGAAATCCGGCACCAGATCCTTGATCACGTCCATGTGCGGCAGCGGGGTGATGCGGATTTCACCCTTCAGATCCTCGATCGCGGTCGTGCAGGCAAGGCCGTTTTTGCCGTTCAGGTTCATTGAACACGAACCGCAAATCCCTTCGCGGCACGAACGGCGGAAGGTCAGGGTCGGGTCGATCTCGTTCTTGATCTTGAACAGCGCGTCGAGCACCATTGGCCCGCATTCATCGAGATTGATCTCGAACTTGTCGTAACGCGGGTTCTCACCGCTATCGGGATCGTAGCGATAGACCTTGAACGCCTTCACCCGCCCGCCCCCTGATCCCTTGGGCGATTTATGCACCTTGCCGGCGCTGTTGATCTTGGAGTTCTTTGGGAGAGTGAAGGTCGCCATAACGTGATCCCGCTTTCGATTTGCACCCTATCTAACGGCATTGCGCGGCCACGCAAGCGGGCGGTGCCTCACCATTGTTGCAGGCTTTCGCACACAGGTTGCCAAAGGCGTTTGATGGACACTCCGTCTGGAACAATGCCGCGTCCGGTGCGCTTGGACAGCGATGACAGATGCAACGCAGCTCACGGAAAATTGGCCGCGCACCGCTGCGGTGTTTGGCGCATCGGGCGGGATCGGGCGGGCGCTTTGCGAAGGCCTTGCGGCACGCGGGGCAGAGGTGGTGTATGCCGGAACGCGGCAGGGCGAGGGGCCGGAAGGCGCTGCGATCCGTCCGTTTGCTTTTGATCTGATGGACGAAACTTCTATCGCCGCCGCCGCCGAGTTGATGCGCGACGACCCGCCCGAATGGGTGATCGTGGCTTCTGGCGTGCTGACCCTGCCCGATGGCACCGGGCCGGAGCGGACGTACAAGCGGCTTGATCCGGCCGCCATGGCGCAGGTGTTCGCGCTCAACACCATCGGCCCGGCGCTGATTGCGAAGCATATTTTGCCGCTGATGCCGCGTGATCAGCGGTTTGTGTTTGCGGCGCTCAGCGCGCGGGTGGGATCGATCAGCGACAACCGTCTGGGCGGGTGGCATTCCTACCGAGCAAGCAAGGCGGCGCTGAACATGCTGTTGAAAAACTTCGCTTTGGAGCTGGCGCGCACCCATTCACATAGCGTCGTCGTAGGGCTGCATCCGGGCACTGTGGATAGCACGCTATCGCAGCCGTTCCAGACCGGGCTTGCACAAGGCCAACTCACCGCGCCGGATGCGGCGGCGGACAATTTGCTCGGCGTTCTCGCAGGTTTGGGGCCAGAGCATTCAGGCCGGGTGTTCGATTTCAAGGGCGCAGAGGTTCCGGCCTAGTCGAACAGGTTGACCGCCAGATGCGCCCACACTGTGAGGAAGACCAGAACCGACACCATGACCGCACTTAGCCGCCGTCAAGGCGCGGCAAGCCAGTGCCAAGCGGCCTCTAGACATAGGCAAAGAAGGGTCAACATCAGGCCAAAGGCAGCGAAATCTCCCGCCCCCCAATTGACCTCGGCAGTCAGCAGCATTGCCGCTGCCGGCACAAGCAGCATCGCTGCCGCTGCGCACCACATCAGCGGGTGAAAGCGGAAGCTGGGTTTGGGCGTGGTGGCTGTCGTCATGCTGCTGTCCTATTGCAATTGCCATATCCTGACACGCGGTGCGACGGTAGGATAGGGTGCAATCATGCGAGAGGGGAAGCGCGATGAGCCTGAAGACCTGGTACGAGGCGAACATCATGCCGCGGATGATCACTTGCGCCTGTTCGCAAGGTCAGGTGATGAAGCGCCGGGCGGCCGTGGTGCCGTTGGCGCGCGGAGACGTGTTCGAACTGGGCTGCGGGGGCGGGATCAACCACGCGTTCTACGATCCGGCGGCGATCACATCCTATGCCGGGATCGACCCGCATGAAGGGCTGCTCGATGGCGCGCGCGCGGCGGCGCGGGAGAAGGGCTGGCCGGCTGATCTGCGCGCGGCGCGCGGCGAGGCGATTCCCTTTGCCGACGCCAGTTTCGATTGCGTGGTGTGCACCTTTACGCTGTGTTCGGTCGATGATCCGGCGCAGGTGATGGCTGAGCTTTCGCGTATCCTGCGTCCCGGCGGGCAGACGCTGTTCCTCGAACATGGCCGTTCGCCTGACGCTGGTGTGCGCAAGTGGCAGGAGCGGATCGAGCCGGTGTGGAAACATCTGGCAGGCGGTTGCCACCTGACCCGCCCGATCGCCAGCGCGTTGCAGGGCGCTGGCTTTGCGGTGGAAACGTTGGGGGTGGGTTACACTCCCAAAGCGCCGCGCTTTGCCGGGTGGATGGAGTGGGGCGTCGCCCGCAAGCCTTTGTAGCTGCTGACAAAAAAGGGCGGGAGAGGTTGCCCGCTCCCGCCCTGATGATGTTAGCTGTGAAGCCTTGACCTATTCGCCGAAGGTACGGCTCCACCAGCCCTTGCGCGGCTTGCCATCCGATGTGGCGGCCGGATCAGCGTCGTTTTCAGGCGCAGCTTCCGATGCAACTTCGGCCGTTACCTGTTCAGCCGGGGCCGCTGCTGCCTTGGCCGCACGCTTGGGCTTTGGCGCTGCCTTGGCCTTGGGGGCGGGGGCCGGTGCGGGGGAGGGCGCTTCAGCAACCTCGGCAGGCACAGGCTCGGCAGGGGCAAGCTCGACTTCCTTGGCCTTGCGCGGCGCACGTTTGCGCTTGGGCTTTTCCGCCGGGGCTTCGTCGATCACGCCAGCCTCAGCAGGAGCCTCAGCAGGAGCCTCAGCAGGAGCTTCAGCTTCGGCAACCGGCTCTGCCGCAGCGGCGTCGGCTTCAGCCGCTTCGGCTGCGATCATGGCCTTGGTCTTGCGCGGGGCGCGTTTGCGCGTGGGCTTTTCAGCGGGTGCTTCTTCGGTCACCGCATCGGCTTCGATGTCCGGTTCGGCGGTTGAAGCATCGCTGCCTTCACCGTCATCAGACCCGGCATCCTGAGCTTCGCCATCTGCGCCTTCGCCGCCCTCATCCGAGCGGCGCTTGCGACCGCGACCGCCGCGACGGCGGCGCTTCTTGGGTCGGCCTTCGGAATCGGTTGCGCCATCTTCGCCGGTCTCAGCCTGCGGAGCATCGTCACGGGCCTCGCCTTCGTCGTCGCCGGTGTTGCCAGTGTCGTCGGAGCCGTTGTCATCTTCGCGGTCGGACGCTTCACCCTCGGCGCCGTCTTCACGGTCGGGGCGATTGCGATTGCGGCCACCGCGCCGACGGCGGCGTTTCTTGCGGCGAGCGGCATCTTCCTCGCTCTCGGCGCCTTCCGGATTTTCAAGGCGTCCGCTGCGCTCACGGCGCTGCGGAGCTTCGCGCTCTTCCTCTTCTTCCTCGTCGAGTTCATCCTCGGGAAGATCGTCTTCCTCTTCCTCGTCGATAATGGGTTCGAACTTGGGGGCTTCCAAGGGGCGCGGGCCGGAGCTCGACACGCTCATCTTGGCGCCTTCATCCTCGCCTTCGGGGGTGACTTCGACCACCACACCATAACGGTGCTCGATCTCGACCAGGTCGCCGCGCTTTTCGTTGAGGAGGTAGATCGCGGCTTCGGTACTGGCTGCCAACCGGATCAGCGTGCCCTTGCCCTTGGCTGCTTCGTCTTCGATCAGACGCAGCGCTGAAAGACCCGCCGATGATGCGGTGCGCACAAGACCGGTGCCATCGCAATGCGGGCACGACCGCGTGGTCGCTTCGAGCACCCCGGTGCGCAGCCGCTGACGGCTCATTTCCATCAACCCGAAGCTCGAAATCCGGCCAACCTGAATGCGCGCGCGATCATTCTTGAGCGCGTCCTTCATCGCCTTTTCGACCTTACGGACGTTGCCCGAATACTCCATGTCGATGAAGTCGATGACAACCAGACCGGCCATGTCGCGCAGGCGCAGTTGGCGCGCGATTTCCTTGGCCGCTTCAAGGTTGGTGTGAAGCGCGGTCGCTTCGATCCCGTGTTCCTTGGTTGAGCGGCCCGAGTTGATGTCGATCGAAACCAGCGCTTCGGTCGGGTTGATGATCAGATAGCCGCCGGATTTCAGCTGCACCATGGGATCATACATCGCCTTGAGCTGATCTTCCGCGCCATAACGCTGGAACAGCGGCACCGGGTCGGAATAGGCTTTTACCTTGCGCGCATGGCTGGGCATCAGCATTTTCATGAAGGCCTTGGCGGATTTATACCCGTCCTCGCCTTCGACCACGACTTCTTCGATTTCCTTGTTGTAGATGTCGCGGATCGCGCGCTTGATAAGGTCGCTGTCCGAATGGATCAGCGCAGGCGCGACCGACGCCAACGTCTTTTCGCGGATTTCGTCCCACACGCGGGCGAGGTAATCGAAGTCACGCTTGATCTCGGGCTTGGTGCGGCTCATGCCGGCGGTGCGCACGATCAGGCCCATGCTGCGCGGCAGCTTGAGGTCGGAGACCATGTCTTTCAAACGCTTGCGGTCGCTGGTCGAGCTGATCTTGCGGCTGATTCCGCCACCGCTTGACGAATTGGGCATCAGCACGGTGTAGCGTCCGGCCAGGCTGAGGTATGACGTCAGCGCCGCGCCCTTGTTGCCGCGTTCTTCCTTGACGACCTGTACCAGCAACACCTGACGGCGCTGGATCACGTCCTGAATTTTGTAACGGCGACGCAGTTCCTGACGCTTGGCGCGGACTTCGTCGACCTGCTTGGCGCGGCTGCGATTTGAACCGTTGGCCCCGCCATTGCCCTTATCGCCGCTTTTGTCGTTTCTGCTACCCTGACGGCGACGGCCACGACGGCCCCGGCCGCGATCCTGTTCGGAATCGTCTGCCGCACCGTCTTGAGCGGTTTCGTCATCGCCGCCATCTTCGTCCGAACCATCTTCATCCGAACCGTCATCATCCGAACCGTCATCATCATCCGATGCGCCGCCTTCGAGGGTGGCGACATCGTCCTTGTCGGATGTGTCGACCTCCTCGACCCCGTTTTCGGCCATGTCTTCGGCCAGTGCATCGCCGCTATCATCTTCGGCGTCGTATTCATCGCCGGGGGAGATGCCTTCGTCTTCTTCTTCGGCGCGCAGGCGCTCTTCTTCTTCGGCGGCTTCGGCATCTTCGGCCAGCAGCGCGTCGCGATCCGCTTTGGGGATCTGGTAGTAATCGGGATGGATTTCGCTGAAGGCGAGGAAGCCGTGGCGATTGCCGCCAAAGTCGACAAATGCCGCCTGAAGCGACGGTTCGACCCGGGTTACCTTCGCGAGGTAGATATTGCCTTTGATCTGCTTGTGTTCAGCAGATTCGAAATCGAATTCCTCAATCCGGTTGCCTGTAAGGACCGCCACCCGGGTTTCTTCCGGGTGGCGCGCATCGATAAGCATGCGCGTTGACATTGAATAGTCTCCATGCGCCCGGCCTTGCCCGCAATGGGGCAATCAGGGGGCGCGATTTGTTTGGGAAACCGGCGCGCCTCAAGGGCACGCCGGGGTTGGTTGCCGCGCTTTGTCCGCAAAGAGCGAAGGGCGCGAAGTTCGTGTCTGCTGCAACGCTACCGCGGCTTAGGGCCGCGCTTTGGCCCATCGCACCGCCAGCGAGCGAAACGCGCGCTAAGCTGGTGGGTGGGGAAAAGCGTCTCGTCACTGCATCAACCTGTTATGAACCGGGAACCAAGGGAAATAGGGGTGCCCGGGAGGAGAAAGTCGGGCTTTCAAGGCACCAAAGCCCTACATCACCGACATTCTGGAACTATCGCTAGCACTGTGGGGCAAACCCCGCAACTCTATTGCGTTTCGCTGCGGCTAGAACGTAAGCCGTTGCCGCAATGAGTTATCGCACACTGCTGCTGATCGTGCTGCTGGCACCTGCGCTGCTGCTGGGCGGAGCGGCGGCATTCGGCGTGACGATCCCGGTTCCGCACTGGGGGCGGGACTACGTGCTGCGGTTCATGATGGACGGTGCGCGCGCGCCGGTGGAGCTGCCCCCAATCGCTGGCCCGGATGATCCGACCCGTCCATTGGTGGTGATCGACGCCGGGCATGGCGGGCGCGATCCGGGCGCGATTGGCACTGATGCGCAGGGTCGCACGATCAACGAGAAGGACATCACCCTCGCCATCGCGCTGGCGCTGCGCGATGAACTGCTGCGAACAGGCGGCATCCGCGTGGCGCTGACCCGGGCTGACGACCGGATCCTGCCGCTCGGCCACCGGCCCGAGATTGCGCGGCTGCTCGATGCCGACCTCTTCATCTCGGTCCACGCCGATTCCGCAGGAGAGCGCGACGACGTCAGCGGGGCGAGCATCTACACATTGTCGAACGAAGCTTCGAGCGAGGCGGCGGCGCGGTTCGCCGCGCGC
>Ga0105049_10008530_pt1 | contig 11887 bp, 10 predicted proteins | sample MAT06_FD_78087 | JGI IMG/M metagenome (GOLD analysis project Ga0105049, IMG submission 78087) | Freshwater microbial communities from Lake Fryxell liftoff mats and glacier meltwater in Antarctica - MAT-06 | ecosystem: Environmental > Aquatic > Freshwater > Ice > Liftoff microbial mat | place...
CATGCAGGTGGGGATTCCGGCTTGGGCGAAGCTTGCTGCGTCGTGGCCGCCGCCGCTGGGCATGGTGAGATAGTCGATGCCGAGTTCCTCGGCGGCGCGGGAGAGGGCGCTGCGGATTTCGGGGGACATGGGGGTGGGTTGGTTGAGGGGGCCTCGGGTCAGTTCGAAGCGGACGCCGCGGCGGGCTTCGATTTCGGGGATGAGGCGGTCGATGGCGGTGTGGACGGCGTCGATGGCGGCTTGGGTGGTGCCGCGGATGTCGAGTTGGAAGTGGGCTTCGCCGGGGATTTTGGTGAAGCCGGCCTGGTCGGTGGTGGCGAGGATGCAGAAGGTGACGACGAGGGTGTGGCCGAGGGTTTCCAGGCGGGCCCATTCGTCGTCGAGTTTGGTGGCGAATTCGGCGAGCGCGATGGCGGCGTCGCGGCGGTAGCGGCGGGGGGTGGCGCCGGAGTGGTTGTATGCGCCGATGACGCGGCCTTCGCGGATGCGGCGGGAGCCTGGGAGGGCGGTGACGAGGGGGATGGGGGTTTGCTGGGCGTCGAGGACGGGGCCTTGTTCGATGTGGAGTTCGACGTAGGCCGCGATGGTTTCGGGGGGGAGGAGGCACTCGCCGCGGGCGACGGCTTCGGGGTTGAAGCCTTCCTCGCGCATGTGGTCGGCGAGGCTGCGGCCGGTGTCGAGGCGGGGGGTTTGGAGGTGTTCGGAGGGGAGGCGGCCGATTGCGGCGCGGCTGCCGGGCAGGCCGGAGGGGAACCAGGCGCCGCCTTCCTCGGCGCGGATGGCGAGCACGGTGATGTCGCGGGCGGGCTGGTAGCGGGCGTGTTTCATGCCGGCGACGGCGGCCAGGCCGGCCAGGACGCCGGCCGCACCGTCGTAGTTGCCGCCTTGCGGGACGCTGTCGAGGTGGCTGCCGAGGATGATGCGCTTGGCGGTGCGGTCGCGGCCGGGCAGGGTCATGAGCAGGTTGCCGGCTTGGTCGGTGCGGGTTTCGAGGCCGAGCGCCTCGGCTTCGTGGCGGACGATTTCGTGGGCGATGCGCTCGCCGGGGCCGTAGGCTTCGCGGGTGATGCCGATGCCGTCGAAGGTGCGTTCGCGCAGGGTGGCGAAGAGGCGGGTGGCGAGGTCGATGTCGGGGGTGATGTTGGGGCGCATCGGGTGTCTCCTGCGGCAAGTGGGGGCAGCGTGGCGGGTGGGCGGGGCTTTCGCAACCGGGGGCTTGGCGGCATAAGGCAACGGTTCGCTGGAGGTGCGCCCATGTCCAAGCCCGTGCTGTTGGTTACCCGGCAGTTGCCCGATGCGGTGGCGGCGCGGGCGGCGCGCGCGTTCGAGGTGCGGTTGAACCAGCCGGATGTGCAGTGGGCGCCGGATGAGATCGTGACCTTGGCGCAGGGGTGTGACGCGGTGCTGTGTTTTTCGACCGATCGGCTGGCGGCGGCGACGATTGCGGCGTTGCCTGGCTCGGTGCGGGTGATTGCGACGTGCTCGGTGGGGTATGACCACGTGGATGTGGCGGCGGCGCGGGCGCGCGGGATTGCGGTGGCGAACACGCCCGAGGTGCTGTCGGTGGCGACGGCGGAGATCGCGATGCTGCTGATCCTGATGGCGGCGCGGCGGGCGGGCGAGGGGGAGCGGCTGGTGCGCTCGGGGCAGTGGAAGGGCTGGGCGCCGATGCTGCTGCTGGGGGCGCAGATCAGCGGCAAGCGGCTGGGGATTTTCGGCATGGGGCGGATCGGGCGCGAGCTGGCGAAGATGGCGCGCGGGTTCGGGATGACGATCCATTATCGCAACCGCTCGCGGCTGGCGGCGGAGTTGGAGATGGGCGCGGTTTATCATGACAACGACGCGAGCTTCCTGGCGCAGTGCGATGCGCTGGCGATGACGGCGCCGGGCGGGGCGGGGACGGCGAAGTGGCTGAATGCGGAGCGGCTGGGGATGCTGCCGCGCGGGGCGATCGTGGCCAACGCGGCGCGGGGGTCGCTGGTGGATGACGCGGCGCTGATCGAGGCGCTGCGGTCGGGGCAGGTGGGGTTCGCGGGGTTGGACGTTTATGATGGCGAGCCGCACCTGAACCAGGGGTATCTGGGGATGGAGAACGTGGTTTTGCTGCCGCATATGGGCAGTTCCACGACCGAGACGCGGGCGGCGATGGGGGATTTGTGCCTGGATGCTATCGGCTCGGTGCTGGCGGGGGGCACGCCGGGGAATTTGATCGGCTGATGGCATCGAGACGGCACGGCAGGGCTTTGGCGAAGACAAGGAAGGCTGGGCGCCGCCCAGACCCGCCAGGGGCCAAGCCCCTGGACCTTAAATATATGAAAATAAATGGGTTTCCAAAGGCCGCCGGCCTTTGGTGGGTCCAGGGCAAAGCCCTGGCCTTGGCTTTCTCTATCGGTCAATCATTGGAGGGGTTGGTATTACTCTGGCCGAGGGTTGGTATAGGTCCCGGATCAGCCGAGACCGGGCAGCCATCCGGCATGTGCGGCTGCGATCGCGGCTGATGCCAGGGCCAGTGCAACGAGGGTGAAGGTCGCGTTCCAGCGCGTTGTCACCCGCCACGGGTCGGCGCCGGTCCAGCGGGCGGTGGCCAGCGCGCTGGCGGAGAACGGGGTCATGCCGACGCCGACGCCCCAGCCCAGCATGCAGGCGAAGGCGAGCACGGCGGGGGCCACGCCCAGTGCGGCGGGGTCGGGCACCGCGGCGCCGATGATCGCGACGACGGCGATCGGGTTGAGGCCGAGCAGCGCGGTGGCGATCAGCAGCAGCGGCACGGATAGCGGCACCCATAGTGCGGGCACCGGCGGCAGGAAGCCGGCAAGGCCGCCTTGCGGCAGGGCCATGCCGAGGGCGACGCCGAGAAACCCGCTGGTGGCCAGCAATGCCGCCTCGCCGCGGAACGACGGCACGCGAGCGTGGAAGCGGCGCAGCCGGCGGGCGAACAGGGCCGCCCATCGCGGGCTTCGGCGCAGTTGCAGCAGGGTCCAGGCGGCACCGACTATCGGGACCGCGGCGGTGACGCCGGTGGCGAGCGGGGTGGCGAAGGCCAGTGCGACCGCCTCGGCCAGCAGCATGACCAGTGCGACGATGCCGGCGATGCGCAGGTGGATGGTCCAGCGTTCGGCCGATGGCGGGGACGGGCCGTCTGGCGCGCCGCCCAGCCGGTCGACCAGGGCGCCGGCGAGCAGCAGGAGCATGGCGACCGCGAAGGCGATCGGCAGCACCGGGCGCATGTCGGCGGCCGGCACCGCGGCGCCGACCACCACGGTCATGATGTTCAGCGGGCTCCAGCAATTCATGGTGGCGAAGCCGCGATAGGCGCCCATCAGAAGGCGGCGCACGCTGTTGCGCGCGGCGGCGGTGCGGGCGAGCATCGCGCCCACCAGGTCGATGGCGCCGTAGGACAGGATCATGCCGAACAGATGTGCGCCGGCGGTGACCGCGAGGTAGCGGCGGCCGGCGGGCTGGGCCACCAGATGGGCGCCGCTGCGCCGCACCAGGGCGCTGCGTTCGGCGGCGTCGCGCAGGCAGCCGAGGGCCAGGAAGAACGCGGCATAGGCGGCACCGCGGCGCCACCCGGCTTGCAGTGCCGCCAGTGGATCGGGAGCAGCCGCCACCGCGGCGAGGCCGGCGAGAACCAGGGCGAGGCTGACGATGCGGATGGCGCGGCGCTGGTGGCGGAACTCGGCGGCGAGGAACAGCACGATGGCGACGGCGGCGATGCTGCCGGCGGCGCGGAGCCCGGCGAGTTGGTCGGCCAGGGTGGCGGCCCAGGCGAGCACGAACAGCCAGGCGCTCACGGAACGGGGTGGAACATCATTGGGGGCAGCATGACAGCGGCCCCCTGGACAGTCGATCCGGGCACGGCGAGTGTTGGGTGGATTGAAATGGGGACCACCATGCTGTTCGACTTCGAGACGCTGTCTGCGCAGGAGCGCTACAAGCTGCTGGTTTCCACCGTCGTGCCGCGGCCGATCGCCTGGGTGGTGACGCAGAGCCTGGAGGGCCGGCTGAACGCCGCGCCGTATTCGTTCTTCAACGTGTTTTCGGCCGATCCGCCGGTGATGGTGATCGGCATCGGCGGGCGCAAGCCGGGCGACGTGAAGGATACCGGGCAGAACATTCGCGAGACCGGGCAGTTCACTGTGTGCTTGGTGAACCACGACAGTTCCGCGGCGATGAACGTGACCGCGATCGATTTTCCGCCGGAGGTCGACGAGATCGCCGAGGCCGGGCTGACCACGCTGCCGAGCACGCGGATCAAGCCGCCGCGCATCGCCGAAAGCCCGGTGGCGTTCGAGTGCGAACGGTTCATGGCGATTGAGCTGAACACCGATCGCGCGCTGGTGATGGGCCGCGTGGTGGCGATGCATGTGCGCGACGATTGTGTGCTGGACGCGGCGCGCTGCTACATCGACACGCCGAAGCTGGACCTGATCGGACGGATGCATGGGGCTGGGTGGTACGCGCGGACGACGGACCTGTATGAGCAGCCGCGCATTCCGCTGGGGGACTGGACGTCGAAGGGGTGACGCCTGCGTCCCGGCGGCGGGGCTGAGCCATGGCCGCGCCGATGCTGCGGGCATTGCGCGACCCGGCGATCGGCCGGTTGTGGGTGGCGCTGGGGCTGTCGGCGCTGGCCGACCAATCGTTCAACGTGGTGCTGAGCTGGGTGGCCGTCGTGGCCTTCGGCTCTGCGGCGGGATACATGGCGGTGTTGCAGGGTGCGGTCGGGCTGGGGGTGGCGCTGCTGCTCGGCCATCGGGCCGACCGTTTCGCACCGCTGTCGGTGATGGGTGCGACGCTTTTGCTGCGCGCCGCCGCGCTGGGGCTGGTGGCCGGCACATGGCTGCTGTCGGGCCAGCCGGTGGGCTGGGTGCTGGTGCTGGCGGTGGCCATCCTGGCCGCCGGGCTGGCGGTGTTCCGCCCGGCGGTGCAGGGCGCGCTGCCCGGCCTGGCGCGCGAGGCCGCGATGCTGCCGCCGGCAAACGCGCTGCTCGACACCACCGAGCGTATTGCCCGCCTGCTGGGGCCTGGGCTGCTCAGCCTGGCGGCCGGCGTGCTGCCGCTGGTCTGGTTCGTCGGGTTGGAGATGGCGGGCTTCCTCGCTGCCGCGCTGGCGGTGGCGCTGCTGGCACGCCGCTTTCCGCAGGAGGCGCCGCCGCCGGCGCGCGAGAGCGTGGTCGCCGCGGTGGCGCGTGGGTTCGGCACGGTGCGGCGCCATCCCCTGTTGTTCACCCTGTTGCTGATGACCGCGCCGATGAACGGGGCCTGGTATGCCGCGCTGTTCCTCGGCACGCCGCTGATCATCGAGGCCGCCGGCATCCGCATCGCCGGCGGCTCGGGGCTGGCGGCCTTCGGGCTGGTAATCGCGACCTATGGCGGCGCCAACCTTGCAGCAACCCTGGTGGTGGGCAATCTCGGCTTGCCGCGCCGGCCGGCCGGGGTGATCTTCATGGGCTATGTCATCCTCGGGGCCGGCATCGTGGCGATGGGGGTGGCGGCGTTGGCGCTGCCGCCGGCATGGGTGCTGGCGGGGTTGCTCGGGGGCGCGGCATTGTCGGGCATCGGTGCGCCGATGATGGATGTGGCGACCGCCACCGTGCGCCAGACCGAATTGCCGCGGCGGGACCTGCCGGCGGCCGTGCGCGCCTTCATGGTGGTGAACAACCTCGGCCTGCTGTTGGTGATGGCCGCGGCGCCGCTGGTGTTCGACGCGATCGGCGTGGCGCGGTCGGTGGCGCTGTGCGGTGCCGTTATCGCGGCGATGGGCGTGGGCGGGCTGCTGCGCGCGCACCCGCGCGCGGGTTGACCGCACGGGCCGCAGGCGTCGAAATGCCGCGCCGATAGCCATGCGGGAGAGACAGTTGACGATTCGACACTTGGCTTTGGCCGCCGTGCTGGCCCTGCCGCTGCCGGCCCTGGGGCAGACCCCGGCCGCGCCGCGCCCCGCCCAACCGGCGCGCCCGCCTGCTTCGGCCCCCCAAGCTGCGGCTCCTGCCGCCGCCGCACCCGACCTGGTCACCGAGGCGAACCTGTCGCGCGACCGGCTGAAGGCGATGTTCGACGCCGCCAAGCTGCCGACCGCGATCGAAGGCGGCGAGAAACTGACCGTGAAGGTGGGCGCGGTGGTGGTGTATGTGCTGCCGGGCAAGGACCGCGTGCGTCTGCTCGCGACCTACAGCTTCGCGGCGCGCGCGGCCTACCAGGAGAAGCTGGACCTCGCAAACCGCATCAACGATGGCTACATCGTGATACGCGCGGCGATCCCGGCCGACAGGCCCGGCGAGATCGCCATCGACCACTACATCCTGTTGGGCACTGGGGTCAGCCGGGCGACGGTGGTGGCGGTGACCCGGCGCTTCGCCGACATCGTGCGCGAGGCGGTCGACGCGCTGGATACCGACCGGCTGCTGAAGTAGCGCGGTGCGGCGGTGGCGAATGCCGCCGCACCGCCCGCCGTCAGCCCAGGCTTTTCAGGAACGTCGCCCGCGCCGTCGCGGCTTGGCTGATGAACATGCCGTCGGAGCCGCCGAGGATGAACTTGCAGCCCCAGCCGATATAGAGCCGCGCCCATTCCTCGTCGTAGATGCCGCCCATGCCGGGGTGCTTGCCGTGCTTCTTGCAGGCATCGATCACGGCGCGATAGGCGGCCTGCACCTTTTCGTGGCCGGCCTGGCCGGAGATGCCGAGGTCGGCGGAGAGGTCCGATGTGCCGATCAGCAGGCAATCGATGCCCGGGGTGGCGGCGATGGCATCGGCGTTGGCGACCGCCTCGGCGGTTTCGATCATGACGACGATCAGGGTTTCCTTGTTGATCTCGGCCTGCGCCTCGGCCACCGGGGGCGGGAGGAAGCCGAACTGGGCGATGCCGCCGCCCCAGGAGCGGGTGCCCTGCGGCGGGTAGTGGAAGGCGTCGGCGACCTGTTTGGCCTGGGCGGCGGTGTCGATGTGGGGGATGACCAGGCCCTGGGCGCCGTTGTCCAGCGCGCGCGTGCCTTCGTCGAAGGCATTGGTGCACACCCGCACGATGGGTGAGACGCCGGTGTTCAGGGCGGCCAGGCAGAGCTGGGTGGCCTCGTGCACCGAGAAGGCACCGTGCTCCATGTCGATAAACAGCCAGTCATAGCCGGCGGCCTTGGCCAGCATGGGGGCCGCGACAGTGCGCAGGTGGCTGACGCCGAAGCCGATCGAGGTTTTCCCCGCGCGCAGGCGATCGAGCGAGGTGTTGGCGATGATGGCCATGGATGTTCTCCCGTTTTGGTGGGGGGAGCGCACCACGGGCGTGCCATGGGGTCAATCCGCACAGGCATTCCTGCCAAGCAGCCTTGCAGAAAGACAAGGCCAGGGCTTTGCCGTTGCGGCGCGAAGCCGCACCGCAGGGACCCACCAAAGTCCCGAGCGCGCCGTCGCGCGACGGCCGGCGGCCTTTGGAAACCCATTTGTCACGTCATGAGGTCCAGGGGCTCGGCCCCTGGTGGGTCCCTGCGGTGCGGCTTCGCGCCGCAACGGCGAAGCCCTGGCCTTGCCTTCGTTCAAACGTCAATCATCAGGCGATCAGCTTCAACAGCGCTTCCAGCCGGTCCGCCTCGGCCGCCGGTTTGTCGGGCCGCAGGCGGGCGATGCGCGGAAACCGCAGAGCCACGCCCGATTTGTGCCGGCCGGAGCGCTGCACGCCGTCGAAGGCGATCTCCAGCACCAGGCCGGGTTCGACCTCGCGCACCGGGCCGAAGGTTTGGGTGGTATGGGCGCGGATCCAGCGGTCGAGGAAGACCAGTTCCTGGTCGGTGAAGCCGAAATAGGCTTTGCCGACTGGCACCAGTTCCTCCTGTCCATCCGGGCCGTCGCGCCACAGCCCGAAGGTGTAGTCGGAGTAGCTGCCGCTGCGTTTGCCGTGGCCGCGCTGGGCGTACATCAGCACGGCATCGACGCCGAGCGGGTCGCGTTTCCACTTCCACCATTTTCCTCGCGGCCGGCCGGGCAGATAGGGCGAGGTGCGGTCTTTCAGCATCAGCCCTTCGATGGACGCCGCGCGCGCGCCGGCCCGCAGTGCGGCCAATTCGTCGAGGCTGGCGAAGGCGATCATCTCTGACAAATCCATGCGCGCCGGGCGGGTGCGGGTGAACCATTCCTCCAGCCGGGCGCGGCGGGTGTCGAAGGGCAGTGCGCGGATGTCTTCGGCGCCGTCGAACAGCATGTCGTACAGGCGCACCGCGACCGGGAATGCCGTTTGCAGTTTCGTGCTGACGGTTTTGCGGTTCAGCCGCTGTTGCAGGTCGCCGAAGGGTGCCACGGCGCCATCGCGCACCACCAGCAATTCGCCGTCGAGCACGCCTTCGAACGCCATCGCGGCGACGATTTCGGGGAAGGCGGCCGAGATGTCATCCGCTCCGCGCGAATACAGCCGCCGGCCGCCCGGGGTGGCGACAAGCTGCACCCGCACGCCGTCCCATTTCCATTCGGCGCGCAGGGTGGTGGGGTCGAGGCCGGCGATATCGTCAGGTGCCAGCGGATGGGCCAGCATCGGCGGGCGGAACACCGGGGCGTCGGCTGGGTCGGGGCGGGGGGCGCGGCCTTCCAGCCAGGCGAACAGCGGCAGATAGGGCGGGGCGAGGCTGTGCCACACCTCCTCGATGTCATCCGCCGCGACCCGCCCGCCCGACAGCTCGGCCAGTGCCACGCGGGCCAGCCGGCCGGTGGCGCCGACCCGCAGCCCGCCGGTGATGAGCTTCAGCAGCGCCAGGCGCGTGCTGGGATCGCAGGCATCCAGCCATCCCGCGACGAGATCGGGCAGCAGCGCCTTGGGGGTTGCCGCCAGCGCCGCCACCACTTCGGGCAGGTCGGGTGGGGCGGCGTTGGTGGCCGCTTCGGGCCAGATCAGCGCCACCGTCTCGGCGAGGTCGCCGACGAAATCGTACGACAGTGCGAACAGCACGGGGTCGGTGCGCGCGGCGCCGAGGTCGCGGATCAGCCCGGCCTTGGCGGCGGTGAACCGCAATTCACCGGCGATGGCGGCCAGCGCGAGGCCGCGGTCGGGGTCGGGCTGGGTGGCGAAATACTGCCGCAGCAGGGCCACCTTGTCGGTGCGACCGTGGGTGAACAGCAGCCGTTCCAGCAGGGTGGCGAAGGCGATCATGCCTCGTCCTCGCCATAGCCGATCAACCGCAACGCCCGCCCGCGCACGCCGCGCTTGGCGACCTCATGGATCAGCGCCGCCTCGCTGCCATGCGTGACCCACACCTCGGGTGCTGCCACCTCGTCGATGGTGCGGTTCAGCTCGTCCCAGTCGGCGTGGTCGGAGATGACCAGCGGCAGTTCCACGCCGCTCTGCTTGGCGCGCTGGCGCACCCGCATCCAGCCCGAGGCCATGCACACCACTGGCTCGGCCAGCCGGCGTGCCCAGCGATCGGCAATCGCCGAGGGCGGCGCCAGCACGATGCTGCCGAGCAGGTCCTGCTTGGCCGCCACGGTGGCTGGTCGCAGGGCGCCGAGGGCCACGCCGAAGCTTTCGTAGACCGCGCACATCGGCGTCAGCGCGCCGTGCAGATAGATCGGTGCGTCCCACCCCGCTTGGCGCAGCAGCGTGATCAGGCGCTGCGTTTTGCCCAGGGAGTAGCAGCCGACGACGTGCGTGCGCTCGGGAAACAGCCGGATGCTGTCGAGCAGCTTGGCGATCTCGCCCGGCGCCGGCGGGTGGCGGAACACCGGCAGCGCGAAGGTCGCCTCGGTGACGAAGACATCGCAGGGGATGGGCACGAACGGATCGCAGCTGGCATCGGGCTGGCGCTTGTAGTCGCCGCTGACGACCACCCGGCTGGCGCGATACTCGATTGCCACTTGGGCGCTGCCGAGCACGTGGCCGGCCGGTTCAAGCCATAGCGTGACCTCGCCGATGCGCAGTCGCTCGCCCCAGGCCAGCGCCTGTTGCGTTGCCCCGGCGCCGTCGCCCATGCGCGCGCGCATCAGCGCCAAGGTGGGTGGAGTGGCCAGGACGGCGGCGTGGCCGGGGCGGGCGTGGTCGGAATGGGCGTGGGTGATCACTGCGCGTTCCACAGCGCGCACGGGGTCGATGAAGAAGCCGCCGGGCTCGCAGAACAGGCCGGCTTGCAGCGGCGTGAGCCAGGTGTCGGGATGCGCCATGCCCCTATCTCGCGGATCGGCCGGCCGATGCCAAGCCGATTGGTCTGCGCGGTTCGCCGCACGGCGGAACACCCATCATGCCGGCGCGGTGCTTGCCGCGGCTCGGCTGCGGCATGGCATTCTGGAGGCCCCCGCGCAATGCGCCGCATCCGCCATGGCAGCGGCGCGCTGATCTGCGGCCTCGGCGCTAGCCTGTAGCTGGCCCAGCGGCCGGCATAGCGATCTACCGGAAGGGGTTGACGATGCGCAGGCCGGCAATGCGCTGGTTGTGCTGGAGGTCTTCGGTGACCACCTCGTCACAGCCGCAAGCGCGGGCCGCGGCGATGATGGCGCTGTCCCAGTAGGAGAGTTGGTGCGCACCCTTGATGGCCAGGGCATCGTTGAGCACCGCCACCGTCAGGTCCTGGATGTGGAAGCGCTGCCAGCCCAGGACGAGATCGCGCGCCGCTTCGTGATCCAGGTGCACTCGGCTGGTCGGTCGGATCGCCTGGACGTAGAATTCCTGCAGGACCTGCACCGAGAGGCACCAGTCGGACCGGTCGAGCAAGGCCAGCGCGATCGTGCGCTTCGTGGCCTCGCGCGGGTCGGTGCTGATGGAATAAAGCAGGATATTGGTGTCGAGAAACGCCCCCCGCTCACGGTTTGCGATCGTAGAGCTGGTCACGCGGCAGGCGGTCGGCTGCCGCGAACCCGGCAGGCACGCGCGTGCGCGCCGCCTGCTCCAGTTTGCGCAGCCGTTCGAAGCGCTGCTGCGCGGTTTCCTCGCCGCCGATGCTGTTGAGGAAGTCACGCACCAGGGCCGACACCGACGTATCCCGCTCCGCGGCCTTGATGCGGGCGCGTCGATAGGTCTCATCGTCCACGGAAACTGTGATGTTCCTCATGGTTTCACGCTATCACAGGTTTTTTATACGCTCCATATGCATCCCTTCCGGCGGGCGCAGGACCGCGCTATCTATGGGCCATGAAAGGAACATTACCAGAACCCTTTGCCGGCTGGTTCGCCGCGCGCGGCTGGGTGCCGCGGCCGCACCAGCGCGCGGTGCTTGCTGCTGCGCGCGCCGGTGAAAGCGTGTTGCTGACCGCACCGACCGGCGGCGGCAAGACGCTGGCCGGCTTCCTGCCCAGCCTGGTGGACCTGCATGAAAACCCCACTGCCGGGCTGCACACGCTCTATGTCAGCCCGCTGAAGGCGCTGGCTGCCGATATCGCCCGCAACCTCACGGCGCCGGTCGAACAGATGGGCCTGGCCGTCACCATCGACACCCGCACCGGCGACACCTCGACGGCCAAGCGCCGCCAACAGAAGGCGGCGCCGCCGAACCTGTTGCTGACGACACCCGAGAGCCTCGCCGTGCTGATTTCCCAGCCCGAGGCCACGGCGTTCTTCGCCACCTTGCGCGCGGTGGTGATCGACGAGGTCCATGCGCTGGCCGGCACCAAGCGTGGCGATCAGCTTGCGCTTTGCCTGACTCGCCTGTCGGCACGCGCGCCGGGCCTGCGCCGCATCGGGCTGTCGGCCACCGCCGCCCACCCCGATGCACTCGCCGCGTTTGTCTCGGCCGATGGGCATGGCGCCGGGGTAAGGCGCATCGAGGTCATCGGTGGCGCGCCGCCGGCCATCGAGGTGATGCTGCCTGAGGGCCGGCTGCCATGGTCGGGCCATATGGGGCTGGCCAGCGCGCCGATGATCCTGCGGCGCATCCGCGATGCCGGCATGACCATCGTGTTCGTCAACACCCGCGCCCAGGCC
>Ga0105049_10008534_pt1 | contig 11881 bp, 8 predicted proteins | sample MAT06_FD_78087 | JGI IMG/M metagenome (GOLD analysis project Ga0105049, IMG submission 78087) | Freshwater microbial communities from Lake Fryxell liftoff mats and glacier meltwater in Antarctica - MAT-06 | ecosystem: Environmental > Aquatic > Freshwater > Ice > Liftoff microbial mat | place...
CCCCAAGGCACACCCGCGTTGGCGGTCTCCGGGGCCACTATTCCCAGCATGAACATCACCTCCATCTGGGGCCTGGGCGGCAACTTCCGCTGCATCGTCACTAACATCTGCGGCAGCGTCACCAGCGATGAGGCCACGCTCACGGTACTCCCTGCCAGCGATCCAACGTGCAACCCTTGCAACTACGACTTCAACCAGGATGAGAACGTCGACCTGACTGATGCGCAGCAGATGGCGCAGGTTTTCGTCGGCCTGCTGACGCCCGAGGCCAACTGGCTCGACGGCGATCTCAACGGCGATGAGAACGCGGACCTGACAGACGCGCAGCTTCTCGCGGCGTATGTCGTGACGGGCGTCTGCGGCGTGTAGACCTCGCCGGGTGGGCCAAGGAAGGCTGAGTGGCGCTTCGTTTCGCCTGGTCGAGTCCAGCCACGCCCCCGCTCCCCGGGGGCGTTTTCTTTGGCCAACGGGCGCGAAGAGCTGGAGCGGCCGCCGCCTCACGACTAAACTCCCACCCCTCAGCGGTCGCTGCTGAGAACTTGGAGAGATGTCCGAGCGGCTGAAGGAACGCGATTGGAAATCGCGTAAACGGGCAACCGTTTCAGGGGTTCGAATCCCCTTCTCTCCGTTGTGAACAGCCCTTGCGCATGCAGGGGCTGTTCGTCTTTTTGGCTGGCCAGCTCGCCAAGGTTCTGCTCGCGGCGCGGCGGAAGCGAGCGCGTCTCATCTTGATTGCGCTGAAGCACGCGACCGATGCGCAGCGCGAGGCTGCGCGAGCTTGGATTCGGCTTGGTTACGACGAGGCGATGAAGAGCAAGCCAGTGCCAGCCTCAATCATCGTCGCGCTGGGTCTTCAGTGTGGTGACGACCATGAAGTGGTCACTCAGGCGGCGCTTGAAGTCGCGGTTGTCCATGGCGCGGGCTTGCAGGTAGCGGCTGGAGATGACCTCGAACCTGGAGGCCGCGAACTCGGGCTGGTTGCTTGGTACGAGCACGCGGTCCATCGCGCCGTCGCGCCAGTGGGTGGCGGGCGGCGTTGATCCGCCCTTGCTCGCGAGGTCGGTGAGGCCAGCCTTTGCAAACTCATCGAGCGCGGCCTCGTTGGGCTGGACGCAGTTGGTGTCGCCGACGATCATGATGTCGCGCTCTGGGCCCGCGCTGCCCGCGAACTTCGCGGCGATCTCGGGCCACGCCGCGCCGAGCACCGCAGCCTCGCGCGCTCGGTGCGAGGCGAAGTCGCCGTTGTAATCAGCCTTCATGTGCACCGTGACAAGGACGATATCGGTCGCGCCATCACCAAGCACAAACCGCATCGCGTGCGGCGTTCTGGCCCACAGCGGCGACCCGCTCGGCCCGCGCTCGGCGCGGCCAAGCGGGATCTTCCACGCGCGATCGTCGCGCTGGTCCCAGACGTTCCCATCGGTATCCATCGCCGCGACATCGGCCGTGCTCCAGGCGGCGCCGATGAGCTGCTCACTCTGCGGGTGGCCGGGGAAGAGGGCATACTCCCAGCGTTCGCCGGTCTTCTTTTCAACCAGCGCGAGCGCCTCTTCGAGGACGCGATTTCGCAAGCGTGTTCCCTCGCGCTCGGGGACGATCTCGCAGAGGCCCAGGATCGAGACTTCGGAGAAGAGGATGTAATCGGCGATGTCGGCGGGCGACTGCGCGACACCCCGGGCCGGGCCGCTGCGATCATCAGGCTTGCCGAGCCACTCGATGTTCCAAGCGCCGATGCGGACATCGCGCGCGGCCACAGGTGAAGCATCGCCCTTGGTTGCCGCGGGCCTGGTCGAGTTGGTGCTCGGGCTGGGTGCTGGCGCCGCGTCGCTCGCGGGACTGCGCGAGGGAGTTGCCGACGGACTTGCTGGCGAGTTTGCTGGCCAACCGCCCTGCTGCTTGGAGTGCTGGATCCACATCATCCCGAGCACGACGATCATGAGCACGGTCGTGGCGATGGAGAGCTTGGCTTGGAGCGGGCGCTTGGCCATGTGCGGTGTCCTGTGATTGAGAGACACTGTGGACGGGCGCGGCCGCGCGCAATCAAGACATTGCACGCACGTTCGCAGCCGAACGTGCTTGGTCATCTCCGGTCACGCAAGCCCCAGCCCAGCCCGGCACTTAGTCCGCGTTCTTGTCGCCGCGCGAGCGATCTGCCCGCCGGCGGTCGCTCTCGGTGAGCATCTTCTTGCGGATGCGAGTGACCTTGGGCGTGATCTCAACAAGCTCATCGTCCTCGATGTACTCAAGGCAGGCCTCGAGGCTCATGCGGCGCGGCGCCTTGAGGACCACGGTGGCCTCCTTGCTCGCCACGCGGATGTTCGTGAGATGCTTGAGGCGCGTGCAGTTGACGGTAAGGTCGTTGTCGCGGTTGTGCTCGCCAACAACCTGGCCGGAATAGACCTTGTCGCTGGGTTCGACAAACATCACGCCGCGGTCGGCGAGCTGCTCGAGGGCATAGGTCGTGACGGGCCCGGTCTCGAGGCTGACGAGCACGCCGTTCTGACGCCGGGGGATCTCGCCGCTGATGGGATCAAACCGCAGGAACGAGTGGTGCAAGATGGCCTGGCCCTGGGTCGCGGTCATGGCCCGCCCGCGCAGGCCGATGAGCGCCCGCGAGGGAATCTCAAAGACCAGGTGCGACTGCTCGCCGCGCGTCTCCATCTTCTTGAGCTCGCCCTTGCGCGAGCCGACGAGCTCCATGATGCTGCCCATGGTGCTGGTGGGCGTGTCGATCACGAGGCCCTCGATCGGCTCGTGCGGCACGCCATCGATCATCTTGATGACGACCTCGGGCTTGCCGACGGAGAGCTCGTATCCCTCGCGGCGCATCGTCTCGATCAGGATTCCCAGCGAAAGGATGCCGCGGCCTGACACCATGAACTCATCGCCGCTGCGACCGGGCTCGACGCGCATCGCCACGTTGCGCTGCAGCTCATTGAGCAGACGCTCGCGGATCTGGCGGCTCGTGACGTACTCGCCCTCAAGACCCGCGAAGGGCGAGTCGTTGATCTTGAAGAGCATCGTCATCGTCGGCTCTTCGACCTTGATCGGCGGGAGCTGCACAGGATTCTGAACGTCGGCGATCGTGTCGCCGATGTCGATCCCCTCGATGCCAACGACGGCGCAGAGATCGCCAGCATCGACGCTCGCGACTTCCTTGCGCTTCAGGCCCTGGAACTGCAGCAACTGCGTGGACTTGGTCAGGATCTGCTTGCCATCGCGCTTGATCAGGCAGATCTGCTGCCCCGCTCGGATGGTCCCGTTCACCACGCGCCCGATGCCGATTCGCCCGACATACTCGTTGTAGTCGATGTTCGTGACCAGGAGCTGCAGCGGCCTGCTCGTATCGGCCAGCGGCGGCGGAACCTCCTTCACGATCGCCTCGAAGACGTCGCGAAGGTCCACGGGTCTGGGATCGGGGATCGGCCACTCGCGCGCCGCCCAACCATCGCGCCCCACGGCATAGATCGTCGGGCAATCGAGCGCGTGCTCATCGGCACCGAGCTCAACAAAGAGATCAAAGACCTCGCCGATCACGGCCTCGACGCGCTGATCGTTTCGATCAACCTTGTTCACGATCACGATGGGCATGAGGCCAAGCTCGAGCGCCTTGCCGAGCACGAACTTGGTCTGGGGCATCACGCCCTCGGAGCTGTCAACGAGCAGGCAGCAGCCGTCGGCCATGCGCAGCACGCGCTCGACCTCGCCACCGAAATCGGCGTGGCCCGGCGTGTCGAGGATGTTGATGCGGTACGTCTTGCCGTCGAGCGCGAGATACTCGACCGCGCAGTTCTTGGCGAGGATTGTGATGCCGCGCTCGCGCTCGAGCGGATTGCTGTCCATGATCAGGCCGTGCTGCCCGCCCTCGAGCTTCTCGAGCTCGCCGCTGCGGAAGTTGCCCGACTGCTTCAGCAGGTTGTCAACCAGCGTGGTCTTGCCATGATCGACGTGCGCGATGATCGCGACGTTGCGGATGGCGGGATTGCGCGGCCCCTGGGCGCTGGCGATGCTTGGATTCTTCGTGGCTGGTGCGGGCTGGGCAGTCTGCGTCATGGGAGCGTCTCTTGCTGGTGATCTGGTCGGTTCCGGCAGGGTTTCGCGGCCGAACCCGCGAGCGCCCCTCCAGCTCCGATCTTGGTCCGCGGTTCATCTCGCGCGACTGAAGAAGGCCCCGATTGTGCCCGGGGGGTGGGTGCGGAAGGCTTTCGTTTGGGCCGTCCTCGATCCCGTCGGAAAAGTATAGGTGCGACCAACGCCAACTTCGCGTGAAGCTGGGTAAAGGGTGATCACAGGGCCGGGTTTGACGCCGTCTTCGCAAGGATCCCGGCCCACTTGGCTGGTGCAACGCGCCCGCCGTGGCATCTTGTCACATCGGCCTGATGTTTGGTGAAGCCAGCAACAGCCCGAAGGTCATCCAGATCCACACCTGTCCTAGCCGCAGAAGAGCCCGCGAGCAACGCCCGCTGAGTGGGGGCCACGCGATCTCTTCGCCTCGATTGCACGCCACATCCAAGAGAGAGGACCACATATGAAGACCCTTCGCTCCATCTCCAGCATCGCCATCGGAGCAACGCTCCTCGCCGCGACTTCCAGCGCCAGCCTCGCGCAGTCCAGCACGCTCCTCTATCAGAACACCTTCGAGTCGCGCTCGCTCGGAACGCACTGGAGCACCGGCACGCTGCTCAACTGGGAAGAACGCCCCGGCTTTACAACATTCAATGGCCGCTACTCCAGCGGCAGCACCACACTCACGATCTCGCAGCCCATCCTGCCGGGCCCCCGCGCCGGAAGCAGCGGCGGCGGTGAAGGTGGTGGAGGCGGAGGAGGTGGCGGCGGTGGCGGCGGCGGGACGCCCACGATCGTCTTCACCGTTACGTTTGATCTCTATGCCATCGACTCCTGGGACGGCTCCAACTCCCAGTTCGGTCCCGACCGGTTCCGAGTCGCGGCCAACGGCCAGTCTCTTCTCAACACCACGCTCGTGAACCACCAAGCGCAGCTCCAAGACTTCCGCGCTCCTGATGTCGGTCCTGTCCAGCTCGGATTCAACACCTCCTGGGCTGACTCAATCTACCGCGCCATCTCGCTCGACTTCACGCTGCCAAATTCCACGTCCCCCATCTCCATCACGTGGTCCGACGGCGGGCTTCAGGGCCTGGTCGATGAGTCATGGGGCATCGACAACGTCCAAGTCTCGTACCGCGCCGTGCCAGCGCCGGGCGCCCTCGCGGGGCTCACGCTCGGAATGCTTGCCGCGGCTCGCCGCCGCCGCTGAAGCGCGTTGATCATCCCAAGGTGATTAAGCCAACTTGATCAAGACAAATTGAACGAGACACGCGAACGCCGCGGGACCTATTCCCGCAGCAACTTCGTCTCCATCATCACCTTGACGCCGCCCATCACCACGCCCGGCCCGCTGCGCTGCACGCTGGTTGAGACCTCATCCAGCCATCGCAGCGCCCGCGCCGCGCCCCGAGCACCAGCCTCGGCGTCGCGCGCATCTCGATCAGCACCCGCGGCTGGCGCGATCGCAGCATCAGGCGTCGAATTGCTCCCGGGCTCGCGATTCGCTGCCGCAATTGCCGCGAGCTTCGCGGGGCGCAGCGAGAGCCGGTAGTACAGCCCCGCGACCGCCTTGTCACGCGCCAAGAGCCGCGAGATCTCCTCGACCTGGTCGCGGCACGCCGCCTCCTGGCGCGCGACGGTTCGAACACTGACAACCCACCACCCCGGTCCATCGGCATCCGCAGCACCGTCGCCCGCCGCATCCGCACTCGGCGAAGCAGCATCGGGCACAAAGCACCACGCCACCGAGCCACCACGGCGCAGGTACCCCTCCATCAGGCCATCCTCGCCCGCCGAAATCATGAGCACACGCGCAAGCCCGAGCGGCGCGCGATCGAGCTTCTCTTGCAGGCCCAGCGCCTGCCCTTGCTCGGCAAATCCTGAGAGCCAGCGATGCACCGCAGTCGCGGTCTCGCGCGTTCGATCAACTCGCGCCACCAACGTCCCGGCCAGACCGCCAGCCAGACCGCCAGCCAACCCCCCCGCAACGCCGCCCGAACCTTTGGGCTCATGCACGGCAAGAACCATCGGCCCAAGGAATCGCTCCTCAACCGATGCCGGCGCATGCATCATCGAGAGGACCGACGAGAGGAGCGAGCCGCCCGAGCCAGAGCCAAGCATCCCCGCGCCCATGATCGCGCTCACGGGTGCCGAGGCACCAGCGTCCGAGGCCGTTGCGTTCGCATCCGCATCGCCCCCTTCGCCCCCACCGCCCCCACCTCCCCCACCGCTTGCGGCCGCGTGCAGGGAGCCAGCCATCAGCAAGATCGCGTCCTTCTCCAAGCTCGCGAGCACCGCACCCGGCAGGCCCGGCTCGGCCTGCGCCTCAGACGCGAGCAGCATCGAGTCAGAGGCAACGAATCGGCCCGCAAACCCGCCGTCACCAACTCGCCCGCCAAGCACGAAGTACCGTTCCGGATCCGGCGCACTCGCGCCGCCGAGTTTCGCCGCGGCGGCATCACGAATCATCACGACCAGCGGCTGTCCCGAAAGGCCCGCCGCCTGGCCCCACCACGCGCGATCCATCAGCCGCTCACCCCTGGGCGCACTCCCCGACGCCAGCACGCCAAGCATCTCGTCAAAGAGCGCCGTGCTCCCGCGCGGCGAGATCAGCAGGCGGCCCTGATGGTCGGCGCCCGGCGCCGTCGCGAGCTCAACGCCCCCGCCCTCGAGCGCGAGAATCGGAAGCCCCGACTCAAGCCCGCGCGGCGCGGGCTTCAGCCGCTCACGCACGCGACGCTCGGTCTGCTCAGAAACGCCCGTGATCAGCATCGTCTGTGCGCGCACGCCCGGAGTTCCGCTCCCCCACGCGCCGCGCACACCCAGCACGCACGCGCGCCCGACAAGCTCATCGATCGCGCGATCTGCCGGTAGATCCAGCGCGAGCCCAAGGTCTGTCAAGGCCGAGGTTGAACGCTCCCACTCCCCCACTTCTCCAAGAAACGCCAGCAGCGCCTGCCCACCAGCGCGAGCTCGCATCGTTGTCAGATCCTGCACGGAGATGACCAGATCAAGCGATCCCGGCAGCGCCTCAACACCAGGGACCAAGTGTCCGGGCGCCGCCGCCGCAGCGTTGAGCTCGCGCTCCTGTGCGAACACCGGCGCGCAGCTCATCACACCCATCGCGCCAGCCACCAGCCAGCCCGCACTCCTGCGCAGCCTCTGGCATGCAGCCCCCGCAACCTTTGTTGTGCCAGCTTCAGGCATCAGCACACTCCGCGGCGAAGGGAAGTTGCGCCCAGCAGCCCACCGGAGCGACCACTGGAACGACCTGCTTCGCCTAGATTCCAGACCGCCCACCGCGAAGAACCCGCGGCGTGCAACAAGCCCCCACACCACGATACGGACGAGACGGTCGACACGCATGACCATCGCACGCAACAGCTCTGAACACGGCTGAACGCGGCGGGACAGCTCTGAACACAGCGTCTCAACGACGAATCTCTTTTCCGTCCGCCTCCTGCATGAGGCGCGAGAGATCAAGCCAAGGTAGCAACCGGATCGGCGAATCTGCGCTGGAAGGGCCATCAACCATCTCATCGGTCAATCGCTCAGGCTCGATGCGGAGCATCGCGCACGTCAGTGGATTCTCGCTCAGCAGCACCAGCGGCCGCCGCGGCGAGACCAAGCCAGCGTCCTTCCCAGCTGCGGGCAATACTCCAGCCTTCGCAAGCCCGCCCGGCGCCGCGAGCCTCAGCGCGTAAGCGGCCCCTGCATCCGCCGCGGGCACCGCAGCCAGCTGCGACCCCACGATCTGGATCGCGTTGGTGTGCACGTCCGCCGCGAGCGGATCGAGCGCGGGACTAATCAGCGACTTGCTGTCGTACAAGCCCGAGCCATCCAGCGCGAGCGCGCCAACGGCCCAGCCCGTCGACTCGGCGACGCCGGGCGCCGAGACGCCGACCTCATCAGTCGGAAGCGGCATCAGGGCGATTGCAACACGCGATGTCGACGATGACGGCCGCGTCGCCTGTCGCGCCAGCCGCGAGACGGGCGAAGAGAGATCCGTACCGACCTGCTGGAACGCGCCCTGGATCGAGTCGAGCGTCACCGACACATCACTGCGCGCCGCGGCGACAAGATCAGTGACGGGCCGCTGCGGACGCGACCACGAGAGCGCATCGGGAAAGAGACGCTGCACGCCAGCCACGAGCGAGAGGACCGCGAGCGCACCACACGCCGCGAGCATGCGCCCACGGCGCGCCCGCGCACGCTCAGGCCGCACCACAAACGGACGGTCCGATGCTTCAACGCGCGCGAGGATCCGCGCCGTCATGTCCGGGCACTGCGGCATCAGCGAAAGCTCACCCAACGCCGCGCGAGTCGCGTCGAGCCGGGCCCGGAAGCCCTCGCCCGAAGCCTGACCATCACGCATCAGATCACGCACATCAAGCACCTCACCCTCGGCCTCCGCATCAAGGATGCGGTTGATGAGCACATCGGCGTTGAACCTGAGCGCGGGGCCGCTCTGATCGCCAGAGCGCGAGAACCCGCCGCCTCCGATGGGACCAAAGAGGTCACCATCGCGGGAGAAGTTGGATGAGTTCGCCGGGTTGTTGGGGTTTGAAGGAGTTGTCACAGCCACGCCTCCTCGGCACGGCTCGCCGCACTCCCCTTGACGCAGGCCTGCTCGGCCAGAATCTCGCGCAGACGCAGACGCCCGCGATGCAAGTGGCTCTTGATGGTTCCCTCCGGCATGCCAAGGTGCTCGCCGATCAGCCAGATCGGCCACTCATGCTGATGGAAGAGCAGGATGATCTCGCGCTGCTCGAAGCTGAGGCCCATAAGCGCCGTGATCAATGCGTCGCGCGTCGCGAGCCGACGCTCGCCACCCTCGTACACCGTTTCGACAGCCTCGGCCCTGCCCGCCGCAGACTCGGTGCGATCCGTGTCCGAGGTTGGCCTCTTCTTCTCAAGCGTGTTGAGCATCACGCGCCGCGCGATCGTGAAGAGCCACGTCGAGAAGCGGAACCGCGGATCAAATCGATCAAGGTTGGTGAGCACGCGCACGAACGCTTCCTGCACCACGTCCTCAGCGACCTCGGGCCTGCCGCACATCCGAAGGATGTAGCCATAGACCGACGACTGATGCTGGCGGATCAGCAGGTCCGCGGCGGCACGATCGCCCGCGCTCGCGCGCGCGATCAGCGCCATCTCGCGCGCCTTGTCACTGGCCCTATCACTCGCCCGGTCACTCAACTTGTCGTGTGCCTTATCCATGGGGTCTGCTTCCGACACTCAAAGCGTCTCCGGACACCACCAGCCCGCTGCTCTACCACAGTCTACCGACTTTCACCTCGCAAAGGTTGCACGAATCTCCCAATCCGCACAGACAGATGTCCGGACCTCCCCGCCGCCGAGCCGTCCGCAAAAGAAAACGCGGCCCGGCAAGGGTGCCGGGCCGCGAGTGAAATGGCGTTTGTTCGGATGTCCGCCGCAGCGTTTACGCTGCCAAGCGGCTGTTTCCATCCAGCCCCGTGGTCCGCGTCTGGCGACGCGCCACTGCGCGGCTGGGACGCTTGACAGCCACGCGCTCGGCCTCGGGCAGCGGCCCGGTCAGCAGCTCCACGACCTCCGCCGCGTTGCGGGCGCACAGGTCGATGCCGATCTCGTCCGCAAGGCCCTCGGCACGGGCAAAGACCCCGCCGCCGACGATGATGCGGGTGTCGGGCGTTGCGTTGATCTCACGCAGCGTGTCCACCACCTCGCGCACGCCCGGAAGGTCCGCCGCGGCCGACGCGAAGAGCAGCAGGAAGGTCGGACGACGCTCCTGAACCTGCGCGATGATCTCATCGCTGGGAATCCCGCCGCCAGTAAATGTGACGCTGTACCCCTGTGATTCCAGCAGGTCCACGGCGATCTGTGCCGCGAGTTCCTCGCCCTGGCTTGGGCCGCAGCAGGCAAAGACCGTCCCGCGCGTCGCCGCCGGAACCGTCAGTCGCCCCGCAACCTGATCAACCAGCTGACGCAGCAGCCGCGTCGAGAGCTGGTACGACAGCGTCGTCATCTGATCGTTGCGGAAGAGATTCTCGATCATCTCGTGCGCGGGCCAGAAGAGGTCCGAGAGCACCGTCGAAGCGGAAACGTTCTGAGCGAACGTCTCGTTGACGAGCTGCCGCGCGCCGGGGCGATCGCCGCTCACCAGCGTCTCGAAGAGACGCTCCACGAGAATCTCGCGGTTGAGCTCACGGTTGATCTGCTTGGCCGAAGACCCGAAGTGTGCCTTGAACATGGTCGACTCCCGATTGCCGTCCTTGATCCAGCGCGGCGATGCGAGCGCATCCACCGTGCGGGACGGGGTAGTACATGGCACGAGGGTTCCACCGTCACGCCCACAAAGTTCCAAGCACCGAACGCGATTCCCCGCATACGGACCAACGATCAGTGGCTGACGCCGCGACCATTGGCACGAGTCGTATCGGAAACCGGGACAATTTGCGACAAGAATGCGAGGGGGGTCCACGAAGGCAAGTGCCCGATAACGGGCGAATCTAGCCGCTGCGGGCCAAACCTGCGCGAACTTCGACCCAATTTCGTTATCGGGCTTTGGTCCGTGCGAAGGCCGGACGGATCGCCCGATAACACACGCAGATGCCCATAGCGAGCGGGCTCGCCGTCGCATCCGTGAATCCCTGGTCGTGCATCGCACCCAGCATCTGGGCTCGCGTCAGAAACGTCGAGACCGACGCCGGAAGATACTTGTACGCGCCCGACGAGTCCTTGCTGATCCAAGTCGCCGTCCGCGGCATGAGCTTCGCGCAATAAACGCCGTTGAACCAACGCAGCAGACCGATCCGCGGCTGGTCGAACTCAAGCACGATCAGCCGCCCGCCAGGCCGCAGAACCCTGAACGCCTCCGCCAGCGACTTCGATGGCTCCGTGACGTTGCGGATCCCAAAGGCAATCGACACCACATCAAAGGACCCGTTTGCGAAGGGCAACGCCATCGCGTCACCCTCTATATAGGTGATCTTGGCGCCCGTGCTGATCTTGGCCTTCTTCGCCTCCGCTCGATCCAGCATCTCTCGCGTGAAATCCAGCCCCACGACGCGCTTGGCCGGGCTCCTTGCAAACGCCTGCGTCAGGTCGCCCGTGCCGCACGCCACATCGAGCACTTCTTCCCCAGGCTTGACGAAGGCGTGCCGCACCGCAAACTTCCGCCATCGCTGGTCCTGCCAGAACGAGTGAACCCGGTTGTTGAGGTCGTAGCTGGGAGCAATCGCCGCGAACATCCGACGCACCTTGCCCGCCTTCTCCGCGTTCGCGTGCAGCCCCGCCAGCTCCGCCTCGCTCCATGCAGCATCGGAACCCGCGGGCGGCACGGGAGTCTCATTCTGCGTCGGTCGGGTTGCTTGGTTCATACATCGCTCGTGAGTGTGTCAGACCTATCCATTCCTCGCTCACATCCCTGCTCACATCCCTGCTCACAACTCGGCTGACAAGGAAGATTAGCGCGGGCAGCGGCACCGGATTCGTCGAGCTTTCCCCAGCACCAGCAAGCCAGCGCCTGTAGGATGGTGGGCATGCGACATGGCCCGGCGAAGTAGCCCGGGCCTAACGCCAGGAGGTTCCCGATGGTTTCTCCCAACATGATCAGCTTCGCCCCGCGCATTGCCTTGCTCTCCGCATCACTCCCTTCCTCGCGCGCTCTGCGCCCGCTCGCCCGGTTCTTCGCCGCGGCCCTGTTCGGCGTGTGCGGCGTGTGTGCCACGGCCGCGCTCACCGGCTGCTCCACCAACCCCACCACCGGACGCAGCCAGTTCAACGCCCTCTCGCGTGAGGAAGAGATCCAGCTCGGAACCCAAGGCAAGGCTGA
>Ga0105049_10008536_pt1 | contig 11878 bp, 6 predicted proteins | sample MAT06_FD_78087 | JGI IMG/M metagenome (GOLD analysis project Ga0105049, IMG submission 78087) | Freshwater microbial communities from Lake Fryxell liftoff mats and glacier meltwater in Antarctica - MAT-06 | ecosystem: Environmental > Aquatic > Freshwater > Ice > Liftoff microbial mat | place...
ATGTGTAAAAAAATATCGCTACCGGTTTGTTTTGCGACAGGCAATAATTCTGCACTTTCTTTTACATTTAATACTATTCCTTCTCCTGCTTTTGTAAAGTTTATAGCAGCCAAACCCACAAACAATGCAAGGGTTGTTACAATCTCAAAATAAACTAAGGATTTCCAGCCCATTCTTCCAACTTGTTTGATGTTAGAATGTCCTGCAATACCAACAACCAAAGTTCCAAATAGGAGAGGAGCAACAATTGTTTTTATCAGCTTTAAAAATGCAGTACTCAACACTTTTAAACCAATTGCAAATTCAGGGAAATTATATCCAATTTCTCCTCCCACAAACATGAAAAAAAATATCCAGTGAGTGAGCGATTTTTTTTTGTAGGCAGTAAATCCTAAAAATGCATAAACGATAATTCTTAAAACAAGAAATAAAATTTCGTTCATACTTAAATTTAGTTTTTTTGAATTCGGTGTTTGCTCACACTTCCATTTTTATTCATCACCATTAAAATAAAAGTACCAGAATTTAAAGTACTCAAATCAAGTTTTTCAAGTGAAGAATTTTGTTCTTTCACTATTAATTTTCCTGTTAAATCAAAAAGTTCAACAGAAATAATTTCTTCTCCTAAATTTTTTAGATATAAAATAGAATTACTTGGGTTTGGATAAACAATCGTTTCAGAATCCTTGATGGAATTTATAGAAGTTGTAATTTGAGGATTGTCCCAAAATGTTACAGAACCCGAAGTAGTAGAATTAGGAATAGCCAATGTATCTGTGAGTAAATTGTAATATATATCAGCAGGGCTTGTTAAACCAGTTACAACAGTTTCGGGCGAAGTAAAACTATTGCTATACTTTACAATTGAATTTGCTCCCCAATTAGAAACATAATAATTTCCTTGATTGTCTCTTGTAATTCCATCTATATTAGAAAGAGTAGTAGTTAACAAAGTTGTTTGAGTGAAATCTGTTAAAGAAACTGCTTTTATTCTTGCATTACCACCCCAACATACATATATTAAACGGTTGTTTTCTGCATCAAACAAAATTCCATTTGGTGTATTTGTAGTGTTAGCAACAATTGTTGAAACAGTGTTGCTTTGATTTATTTTATATATTTTTTTAGCAGAAAAATCTGTTACGTAAATATTGTCATTATCATCGTGAGTAATGCCATTTAAAAAACTTGCCCCAGTTATAGGAATACTTATTATTTGTGCTCCAGTAGAAGGATTATAAACTTTTACTGTTGTGCCGCAGCAAGCATAAAGTTTTCCTGCTGCAAATTCTATTCCATAAGGAGCAGGCGAAATTGCAGTGCTAGTTAAACTACTTAAAGTGCCATTTGGTTCTCTCACTTGAATTCTGCCACTATTAATATTGGCAATAAAATACCTTCCACTTACAATGTCAAAATCAACACTTTCGGGATTACTGTAACTCTGTGCAAAAGCACTAACCGTTAGCAGGTTGGCGAATAAAATAATTATAATTTTTTTCATAGGTTTATTTTTCAGAATAATATTTAAAGAAATAAGGAATAGTTTCAATTCCTTTTAAGTAATTAAAAACACCGTAGTGTTCGTTTGGCGAATGCAAAGCATCACTGTCTAAACCAAAGCCCATTAAAACAGATTTTAAGCCCAATTCTTTTTCAAACAATGCAACAATAGGAATACTTCCGCCACCTCTTGTTGGAATTGGTTTTTTGCCATACGTTTTTTCCATTGCTTTTGCTGCTGCCAAATATTCTTTAGAAGTTGTATTAGTAATATATGGCTCTCCACCATGATGTGGTTTAACGGTAACTTTAACAGAAGGAGGTGCAATTTTTTTGAAATGATTTTCAAATAATTCAGTTATTTTATCTGAGTTTTGATTAGGAACCAATCTCATAGAAATTTTTGCATTTGCTTTTGAAGGTAAAACTGTTTTTGCTCCTTCGCCAATGTAACCTCCCCAAATTCCGTTTACTTCTATAGTTGGTCTTGTTCCCGTTCTTTCTATGGTGCTAAAACCTGTTTCTCCTCTTACTTCGGCAATGCCCAAATCGTTAGAGAAGGCTTCTAAATCAAAAGGCGTTAATGCCATTTCGGCTCTTTCTTCTTTTGACAATTCTAAAACATCGTCGTAAAAACCTGGAATGGTAATGTGATTATTTTCATCTTTTAAAGAAGCAATCATTTCGCACAACACCTGAGCAGGATTTGCAACAGCACCGCCGTAAACTCCCGAATGCAAATCTCTATTTGGACCTACAACTTCTACTTCCACATAGCTCAATCCTCTTAATCCAACGTCAATAGATGGTAAATCGTTTCCTAAAATAGAAGTATCAGAAATTAAAATTACATCGGCCTTTAATTTTTCTTTATTTTGTTTTACAAAAGTTCCTAAATTACTTGAACCTACTTCTTCTTCGCCTTCAATCATAAATTTAACATTGCAGGGCAGAATATTATTTTTTAACATCACTTCCAATGCTTTCACGTGCATATACATTTGCCCTTTGTCGTCGCAACTTCCTCTTGCAAAAATTGCACCTTCGGGATGTATCTCGGTTTTTTTTATAATAGGCTCAAATGGCCCAGAATTCCATAATTCCAAAGGATCGGCAGGCTGAACGTCGTAATGACCATAAACTAAAATGGTTGGCAAACTTGTATCAATTAATTTTTCGCCATATACAATTGGATAACCAGCAGTTGGCATTAATTCTACATTATCTGCGCCAGCTTCTGTAAGTTTTTCTTTAACTTTTTCGGCAGTTTTAATAACGTCGTTTTTGTATTTGGGGTCGGCGCTTACCGAAGGAATTCTTAATAGCTCAAATAACTCGTCCAAAAATCTTTGTTTGTTTTCTTGAATGTATGAATTAATAATTTCCATGATTAAACTTTATTTTTTTGTTTGGACAAAGAAAAACAAAAAAAGAATAAAACAGAGAACTAATTTAAATGGAAATTCTTTACTAAATTTTTTTGATGTTATGTTATAAAACTTTTAAATAAGATTGCTCAAACGATTAAATTTCTTTCATCACAAAAAATATACAATAAATCTTTCTTTGATTCCTTTGTCATTAGTACAAAAAAGTTAATTTTGTGACACTTTAAAACAAATTGTATGGAAAGGCAAAATGAAAACTTGGGTGAAAACGAAGAAAATGAAACTTCAATGCCAAGCAGCGAATTATTAAACGAGGAAAAATTGAGCGATGTAAACGCTGAAAAAACAACAGCAGAAATCACTGATGCAGAAGAAGAAACAATTAGTACTGAAACTTCAGAATTACCTGTGAATGAAGTGGTAGAAAATGACTTTGTTGAGGAAATTAGCGATCATTCAGAGGAAGAAACTGTTCAAGAAATTGTAGAATCTTTAGAAGCAGAAGAAGCATTATCTCAACCATCATTACCAGCAGAAAGTGTAATTGATATAGAAAGTATTGCTGCAATTCCGGAAATTGAAGAACATGTTGAAGAAAAAACTGAAGATATTTCTGAAGATATTTCCTTTGAACACTTAAAAAGACCAGAATTAGTTCACAAATTAGAAGAATTGGCTAGAGGCGAAGATTTAATTTCTATCAAAAAAGAAATCAAAGCGCTCAGAGATGCTTTTGTTGCTATATCCAAAGACGAATTTAATGCACAAAGAGATGCATTTAATCTAAAGAGAGCAGAACAAGCAGAAGCAGATTCTGAATCGGAACCATTTGTGGCTCCAGAAGATCCTTTAAGAGAACGTTATAAAAATGTAGTTGAAACAATAAATGCAAAAATTCAACAACAAATAAAAGATAAAGAAAAGCAGCTCATAAAAAACTTAAATGATAAAAGAGAAATTATTGAAGCAATAAAAAGCATAGTTGATAATCCTGCATTTAATTTTAAAGAATTAGAAAAAATACATGAATTACAAACAAAATGGAGAAACATTGGCTTTGTGCCAACTGGTGATTCAAACAACATTTGGGAATCTTATAAATTTCATATCAGTAGGTTTTACGACAGATTAACAAGAGACAAAGAATTAAAAGAACTTGACCATAGAAAAAATTTGCACGAGAAAAAATTATTGTGCGAAAAAGCAGAAGAACTTATTGTTGAACCATCACTAAAAACTGCTGTTGATAAAGTAAAAGCACTACAAAAACATTGGAAAGAAGTTGGTGGTGTTTCCAGAGAAGACAATGAATTAATTTGGGAAAGATTTAATTCCGCAGTAGATAAAGTATATTTAAGACAAAGAGAATACACTGATAGTTTAAGAGAAAAACAAAAAATAAATTTTGATCAAAAATCAGAGTTGTTAGTTTTGATGACCGACTAATCTACAAAAACTGCAAGCAACCACAAAGAATGGCAAGAGCTTTCCGAAAAGGCAGATGCTATAATGAATACATGGAAACAAGTGGGATTTGCTAGTAGAGAACAAAACGAAACTATCTGGAAAAATTTTAAGGAGCAACGTGATATTTTTTACAAAGCCAAAGAAGAATTCTACGACGGTTTAAGACAAATGTTAAATCACAATCTTAAGCTTAAGCAAGATATGATTGAGCAAGTTGAAGCGCTAGCAAATAGTACAGAATGGAGAAACTCAACCAACGCAATAAAAAATATTCAAGAACAGTGGAAAACTGTTGGAGCTGTTTCTAAAAAACATTCAGAAAAAATGTGGGCTCGTTTTAGAAAAGCATGTGATACTTTTTTCGAGAACAAAAAATTGAACTTTGCTGATGAAGAAATTCAACAGCAAAAAAACTTGGATGCAAAAAATGACTTGATAAATAAAATTGAAAACTTTCAATTGCAAGAAAATAATAACGAGACAATTCAAGAGCTAAAAAAATTCCAATCAGAATGGATGGGAATTGGCCATATTCCTTTTAAAGTAAAAGAAGATGTGAATGGTCGATATAAAAAAGCAATTGATAAACAATTTGAATTGGTAAGAGCAAAAGTGGGAGATAATCACAAAAGCTTGTTTCAAATGAAATACCAAGAGCTAGGAAACTCGCCAAAAGGTGCAGATAAAATAATTGAAGAGAAACAAAAATTGAAGGATAGAATAACAAAAATTAATAGCGAGATAGCTCAATTTGAAAATAATATTGGTTTTTTTGCTAAATCATCTGGTGCCGACGCAATCCTAAAAGACGTTAGAGCAAAAATAGAAAATTCAAAAAAAGAAATCGATAAAATAAAAGATCAAATGAAAATGTTAAACGAAATAGGAAAGCCAGCGGTAGCGGCTAAAGTAGAGGAAAGTGAAGGTGTTGTAGAAACTCCTACAAGTGAGGATGCTACAACAGTATAACGATTTTGACAATTTTAAAAATAGCGACTTTGTGTCGCTATTTTTTTTGTTTTAATTTTTTTGTAAAAAAAATAAATGTATTATTTCTTTCTCCAAAAAAACAGCATAACCAACATTATTAACATACCCAAAACTGCACCCGTTGCCAAATAATCTCCATGCTTAGAATAAAATGTTAATTGACTATTCAGTTTCACGTTTTGAATTTTTTCTGTTTGAACCCACCATGAACTTTTATAGGTAATTTCTCCTTTTTGATTTATAAACGCAGACATTCCAGTGTTTGCACTTCTAGCAATATCTCGCCTAGTTTCTATGGCTCTAAGTTTTGCATAACTCAAATGTTGCCTGTAACCTGGTGTATCGTCCCACCAGCCATCGTTAGTAATTATACAAAGTAAGTTTGCTCCTTTTTTTACATACTCACCAATATATTCTCCATAAATACTTTCGTAACAAATAATAGGTGCAGAAATTATTCCAGCTTTACTGCTTTTAAAAACTTCTCTTTCGTCTTGAATACCTAAGCTTCCGGTGGTTCCTCCCAAATCAATTGCATATTTTTCAAAATATTTAAAAATACCAGGAAATGGAATTCGTTCTACACCTGGAACCAGTTTTGATTTATGATATACATCAACTGGCTTTGCTTCATCAATAAAAATTGCTGTATTGTAACTGTCATAAAATCCTTTGTCATTTACTAACTTTCGAGCCGAAAAAGTTGGTGATTTTTGTGTTTCATAAAAAAAATTGGTGGAAGCACCAGTCAGAATAGGAACATTATTTATTAAGGAAAACTTCTTTAGATAAATTATTTGTTCATTCTCGTTTAATTCGTGTTCCCATATTGTGTAGGGCAAAGCAGTTTCTGGACCAACAATTAAGTCAACATCGTTTAATGATTCTAACTGAGAAAGCAAAAGCATTTTATTAATTTGTTCTTCCACACTCATCCCTCCAAATTTATCATGATAAGGGTCAATGTTTGGTTGAATTATTTGAACTCTTGCATCGCTTCCTTTAAATTGATATGTGCCGTAAATAACTAGTGAAATTGCCACAGGAAATAAAAAACAAAGCCCTAAAATTGCCCAGTTTCTTTTGCTTCGTTTATCAGTAGTTTTTAGGAGATAGAAAATAAAAATATTTATAAAAAGTATCCAAATAGAACCTCCAAATACACCTGTGTATTCGTACCATTGAATCCATAAAATAGATTCTGAAAAAACGTTTCCTAATGTTAGCCAAGGCCAAGTGAGTTCCCAGTTTAAATGAAGAAATTCAAAGCTTAACCAAAGTAAACCTGTAAAAATAACTCCCTTTATTACTGTTGTTTTTTTTGAATACCAAAAGCCAAACTGAAATACCATTGCCATCAATAAACTGTTTGCGATAAACGCCAACAAAGCTCCTTCAAGCGAAGCATAACTTACCCACCAAGTAGTGAGAATATTCCAAGTTAAAATACCTATATAAGTACTTAAAAAAAACTTTACTGGTTTGTTTTCTCTCACTGATTTTTCTAATGAAAAAAACAAGGGAATAAAAGCTACAAAAGAAAAAATAGCAAATCCATTTATTGGCCAAGCCGCAAACAATATTAATCCAGAAAGAATTGAAAGGGAATATGAATTTTTAAGTATTCTCATAACAAAATGTTAAATGCAAATTTGAATTAAATTTATTTAAATCCAATCATTTAAATTCATTTTATATCTTTGAGTAATGCACAAAATTAGATTAAATATTCTTGCTCTTTCATTTATATTTGTGGTGAATATAAACCTATGTTTTCCTCAAATTAATTTTATTAAAAGCGATAGTATTCCAGTAAATGTTAATGGCACTAGTTTACAAAACGCTTGGGCAGGAGGTCTTAATTTTATTCAAGCTTCGTCTATTGATTTAAATTACGATGGAATTGAAGATTTATTCTTTTTCGATAGAAGCGGCAATAAAATTTCCACTTTTATAAATTTGGGAATCCAAGATTCAGTAAGCTATGTGGTAGATAATTCTTACAGAAAAAAGTTTCCACCTTTAAATTCTTGGGCCTTACTAAGAGATTATAACAACGATGGAAAAAAAGATATATTTTCTTACACACCAGGTGGATTTTTAGTTTACAAAAATGTGGGCAATGCAATAGATGGTTTAAGTTTTGAATTAAAGTCATCTAAAGTGTATTCAAATTACTTTTTTGATTATATTCCCTTATACATCACCAGTGTTGATATTCCTGCCATTGATGATATAGATTCTGATGGAGACTTGGACATTCTTACTTTTTCTGTGAATGGAGTTTATATAGAATATCACCAAAATAGATCGATGGAACTTTACAGCGTGCCTGATTCTTTAGACGATTTTAATTTAAATACTCCGTGTTGGGGGAAATTTAGAGAGAATGAATTAAACTGCGAAATTACACTAGATATGCCCTGCGGAGGAGGAAGAAGTCCTGAAAATATTCTTCATGCTGGAAGTTCTTTAAGCACATTTGACATAGACGGTGATGGCGACAAAGAAGTTGTTATTGGTGATATTTCTTGCATTTCAAATACAATAATTGTTAATGGTGGAGACAACCAAATTGCTAACGGAATTTCTCAAACGCATAATTTCCCCAACGTTTTAAATCCTATAAACTTCAATAACTTCCCTACAAGCTATTTTGTGGATGTAAATAACGACGGAAAAAAAGATTTGTTGGTTAGTCCTAACGTTTTTAATGCTGCCGAAAATGCAAAATCTATTTGGTTTTATAAAAATGTTGGAACAAATGTAATTCCAAATTTTAAAAAAATAAATGAAAACTTTTTGCAGAGTCAAATGATAGAACTTGGTGAAGCAGCTCATCCTGTTATAGAAGATTTAGACGGTGATGGACTAAAAGATTTAATAATTGGTAACTACGGTTACTATTCTGTAGGTGGAAATATTAATTCTATGTTGGCGTTTTTTAAAAATACTGGAACAAACATTCAACCAATCTTTCAATTTCAAACCAACGATTACCAAAATCTTTCTCAATTAAATATGAAAGGACTTTACCCTGCTTTTGGAGATTTAGACGGCGATGGAGATAAAGATTTACTTCTAGGAAATGAAGATGGAAAAATGGTTTATTACCTTAACTTTCCTGCTAATGGTGTTGCAAATTTTATTCTTTCAGAATCATTTTACAAAAACATTGATGTGGGTAATTTTGCTACTCCGCAAATAGTAGATGTTGATGGCGACGGCAAATTAGATTTGATAATAGGCGAGGAAAGAGGAACAGTAAATTTTTGTAGAAATGAAGGAAGCATAAATATACCTGAGTTTAATGTTTCTAACATGAATCCGTTTTTTGGAAACATTAATGTTTCTAAATTTATTCCAAACAGTATTGCATTTGGATACAGCACTCCAAAGTTTTTCAAGTACAACGAACAATCAAAAATAATTTCTGGTTCTCAACAAGGATATATATATCTATACGAAAATATTGACAACAATTTAAACGGCACATTTAGTTTGGTTGATTCCACGCTTTCTGATGTTTGGGAAGGCGAAAGAAGTGTTCCAGAAATTTCTGATATAAATGGCGATGGAAAGCCTGATTTGTTCTTAGGAAATTATGCTGGAGGTTTAACTTTTTTTAAATTTGATAATACATCCAACATTCAAAGCTTTGAATCCGATAAAAAAATTACAATTTATCCTAACCCTAGCCAAAATAATATTTACATTAAAACAAACTTTACTAAACTATTATCTGTTTCTATTTTTGATTTGAACCAACGTTTGATTTTTTTTGAAAATGTTTCTACTAATTCTAATATCGATATTTCAAAAATAAATTCGGGATATTATATCCTTAAAGTAAGTTCATCAGAAGGTGATTTTTATGAAAAGTTTATTAAAAATTAATTTATTTATTTTTGTAATCGTGCTTACTATTACTTCGTGCAAAAAAGATCCACGATTTTTTGATGCATCGGCAAGTGCTTATCCAGTAGAAGTTGCAGCTATTGTGTTAACCAAATGTGCAGTAGAAGGTTGCCATAATTCAATTAGTAAAGATGCCGCAGCAGGTTTAGACCTTACCTCTTGGGAAAGTTTGTTTAGAGGAACAAGAAATGGAGTGGCTGTTATTCCATTTTGGTATAAACAAAGTACTATGTTTTTATTTTGCAATACTTATAATGATTTAGGTATTTCTCTTTTGCCAACTATGCCTATTGCTGGTGAACCATTATCTAGAACCGAAGTTTTAACAATTAAAAATTGGATAGATAAAGGTGCACCTAATAATAAAAACTTCGTAAAGTTTTCTGACAATTTAAAAAGAAAAAAATTCTATGTTCCAAACCAAGGTTGTGATTTAGTTACGGTTTTTGACCAAGAAACCGGATTGCCAATGAGGTATATATCAACAGGTAATTCTGCCGCCACCGAAGCGCCACATCAAATTAGAGTTTCTCCAGATAAAAGATTTTGGTATGTTATTTCTACCCAAGGAAATTCTTTGCAAAAATTTGATGCATCTAACGATAATTACATTGGCGAAATATTTATTGATTATGCAAATTGGAATACTTTTGTAATAAGCAGCGATTCTAAATTTGCCTTTGCAGTTGATTGGAGCAGTAATGGAAAAGTGTTTGTTTTAGATTTAGAGAATTTAAAAATAGTGATAAAATATCCCTTAAATTTCTTTATTTATCCTCACGGTATTTCATTGAGTAACGACGATAAAAAATTATACATAGCAAGTCAATTTGGAAATTTTCTTTACAAGCTAACTTTTGAAGCACCCTACAGTTACTCAAATCCAAACTTTGATGATTTAAAAATTAGTTTAGATGGCAATCCTCCAAATAATTCATTTTCATTAGATCCACATGATATTGTGTTTACAAACGATGGTAGCAAATGTTTGATAACTTGCCAGCGTTCAAATGAATTGAGAATTCTAAATACTCAAACGGAGCAAATTATTGCAGCAATTTCAACTGGAATATTTCCGCAAGAAGTAGTTTTCGACAACAAAAGAAATTACGCTTACGTTTCTTGTCCGGAAGATACAATAGCCTTTCCAGGAAAACGTGGCTGCATTTCGGTTATTGATTTAAACTCTAATAGTTTAATAAAAAATATTTATTCTGGTCATCAACCACATGGTATTGCAATTGATTTTGACAAAAACGAATTAATTGTAGCCAATAGAAATGTTTCAGCAGATGGCCCAGCACCTCACCATTCAACAGATTGTGGGGGCAGAAATGGATATGTAACTTTTATTAATTTAAATACATTAGAATTAGTAAAAGGTAGAAAAATAGAAATTTCTGTTGATCCTTATTTTGTTGCTATAAGAGAATGAAGAGAACTGCTGATACAAATCTTATGATTTTTATTGATAAAAAGTATAATTAGTTTTTTATTCTATTTCAATTTTTGCTATGCTAAAGCTTTGTTTAATTCCTTTTAGAAATAAATAAACTCCATAGGGTGGGCATAAACAACCCAAAATCCACTTACCAATGGAAATTTTATTAACGGCTTGTAAATAAACTTGTTTGCCATCAGCAGACCAAGTGGCTCCTTTTACCCATAAAAAATATTTTCCACCATCTGCAAGAAGTTTTTGTACAATGCTGCCATTTGCATCAACCTCCGCTGTGGCCATAAATCCCCCTTTGTTTGTAATATTCACATTGCTAATATGATCTGATTTGTTTGGTTTGAGCATTTTTGTTTTGGAATCGTAATTACCTGAATTGTCATTGAAAATAAACCTAAGGGTATTTTTATCTTTAAAAAATGAAAACGAATTATAAACTCCATTATCATTAGAAGTGTGCTGGTGCTTGGGAATGTGCTTAATCCAATTTATTTCCCCGTCATCAGCAATATTGGCAACTAGTATAGATTTTGAAACATAATGATAAGTTGTTGTTCTAGATCTGCCATCTGATGTGGTAACGGTATAAAAATAATCTTCTTCTAAAAGTAAATTTGATGTTTCGTTTTCCATAGCAACAAATCCTCTAATCTTAAAATTTACACTTGCTCCTTCATTTTTCCTTGCATTTTTTTTATTCGTCAAAAACTCAACTGTAGAGCGGTCTAATTTTCTCTGATTATCAGATAAAACTGCACCAGTTGTGTGATCTAATTTGGCATAAAATAGTCCATCAAAATCATCAATATTTCCCTTCTTTGTAAGCTCTGAATAAGTTCCTGCACAAATCAATTCACCTTTATCAGTAAGTTCTAGTTCAGCATTTAATATCCCCTTATTTTTAAAAATTAAATCATATTCAAACGGTTGCTTTTCTGGGGTATTAATATTTAATCCAACAATTTTAAAATACCACGTGGCTTCTCCATTTTTCTTTTTTGCTTTTTTTTCAGATTTATCCTCAATAATAACTTTTACCAAAGAATAAATATAACCGTCGTTTCCAATTATTGCATTATCAGCAAAGTTTGAAATTTTAAGATCATATTTTGCCGAGGATAACTCTTTCATATCTGCGGCATTGTAGTATGTAAAC
>Ga0105049_10008538_pt1 | contig 11877 bp, 12 predicted proteins | sample MAT06_FD_78087 | JGI IMG/M metagenome (GOLD analysis project Ga0105049, IMG submission 78087) | Freshwater microbial communities from Lake Fryxell liftoff mats and glacier meltwater in Antarctica - MAT-06 | ecosystem: Environmental > Aquatic > Freshwater > Ice > Liftoff microbial mat | place...
TCGTCCGCAAGGCACTCGGAAGGGCATTCTTCGAGCGGGGCAAGTTCGAGCAAGCGATTTCGCAACTGCAAGTGGCCCTGAGCGGGCAACCGAATGACGCGGAGACTCTCCAGCTATTGGTCGAGAGTTTCGACAAGATCAAAGATCCGAACGGCGCGATCGCGCAAATGGTGCTCGCCTTGCAGTTGAACCGCCGCGACATCAGGCGGTACGAGGCGTTGGGCCAGCGCCTGGAAGGCCTCGACCGCGGGGCGGAAGCCGAGCGGGCGTACACTTCGATCGTGGAAGTATTGCCGAACGAATCCGAGGGGCACGCGCTGCTCGCCGAAATTCGCCAGAAGCAGAACCGCTGGGCGGAGGCGATCTCTCAATGGGAGCAAGTCGCCCAAATCCGAGCGCTGGAGCCGACCGGGTTGCTCGGATTGGCGGCCGCGCAACTCCACGAGAAGCAGTGGGACAAGGCCGCCGCGACGATTGCGAAGTTGAAGGCCCGGTCTTGGCCGCAGTACTTCGGCGACGCGAATCAAAAGGTTGCCGAACTGGAGCGACAATTGAAAAAGTGATTTCAGCTTAGCCTCGACGCGGAGCGTTGCCGTAGCGGAGCGATTTGCACCCGCAGCGCTCCCCTCCGCGGACTCCGGGTCGCGGCTACGCGGTTGCCGTGCGCTCGCGAATCCTCTCGATGGCCCACTGCGCCGCTTCGCGGACGACCTCGTCCGCGTCTTCGGCGGTCCGTTCGAGGGCGGGCAAATCGCACTTCGTGCCCGTGTTGCCGAGGACGATGCACGCGTTGCGCACGAGGCCGGAGCGGCGGGTTCGCGAGAGGGACGTATCGCGGAATCGCACGCGGAACTCGGCTTCGGTCAACCCGATCAGCTCGCGAGGATCGAGCGCGGCTAAACTCCGGTCCGTTGGGAACGCTGGCGTGCGGTCGTCCGCATGGCGGTTCCAGGGGCAGACGGTCTGGCAGATGTCGCAGCCGAAGAGCAGGTCGTTGATGGCGGGGCGGAGCGGTTCGGGAATCGGGCCGCGGAGTTCGATGGTGAGGTAGCTGATGCACTTTCGTGCGTCGAGCACGCCGGGTTCGGGAAACGCCTCGGTGGGGCAAGCATCGAGGCACGCGGTGCAAGTGCCGCAGTGGCTACCGGTGTGAGGCGGGCTCGGTTCGAGCTCGAGATCGGTGAGGAGCCCCGCGAGGAAGAAGAAGCTGCCGCGGTGCTTGTCGATGAGCATGGTGTTTTTGCCGAACCACCCGAGCCCAGCGCGGCGAGCGAAGTCCCGTTCCAAGAGCGGTGCCGTATCGCAGACGCCGTGGGCGTAGGAACCGGGCACTTCGGCCATGAACCAGTCGCGAAGGGCGTTCAACCGATCCCAGAGATAGCGGTGGTAATCCGGCCCCTGAGCGTAGCGCGCGACCGTGCCCTTGATGCCGCCGTATTCCATCCCCAGCATCAGCACGCTGCGAACGGTCGGCACGATCGAGCGAGGGTGCCGGCGGGCCTCGCGGCGCTTTTCGAGGTAGCCCATTTCGCCCGAGAACCCCGCGTCGAGCCACGCTTCGAACCGCGCGAACCCGTCTGCCTCCGTCGCCGGGGCGATGCCCGAAAGCGCAAAGCCGAGGCGCTGGGCCTCGGCTTGGAGTCGCTGTTCGATCGGCATTTCCATGCGAATACTTTACAACCGCACCTTCGCCCCGAAATCTTTCTTCTCGCTGCTGATGAAGTACGTGTCGCACGCCAGGTCGATCAAGTCGGGGCTGAAGTTGATGCGTTCCATGTTGTACTTGGCGATGGACATCATCTGATCCAGCAAGTCCCGCGGCTGGCACATGCGGAACGGGCGGTTGTGCGGGCGGTACCACTTCTCGATCAGATAGTCGATCCCGCCATCGTCGTACTCGATGCGCTTGCCCTTGCAGACGAGTTCCCAGATGCGGCGGTACTGCACCTCGTCCGGGTCGCGAATTTCGATCTTGAACTTGATGCGGCGCAAGAACGCCTCGTCCGCGAGTTGCGTGGGGTCGAGGTTGGTGGAGAAGATCAGGATCTGATCGAAGGGGACTTCGATCTTGGTGCCGGCGATGGTGGTGAGGTAGTCGTACTTCTTCTCGAGGGGGACAATCCACCGGTTGAGCAGATCCATGGGCCGCATCATCTGGCGGCCGAAGTCGTCGATCATGAAGATCCCGCCGTTGGCCTTCATTTGGAGCGGAGCTTCGTAGAACTTGCCGACCTCGTTGTACTTCAAATCGAGCATCGGTAGGTTCAGTTCGCCGCCGACCACGATGGTAGGCCGCTTGATCTTGATGAACCGCCGGTCGTATTCGCCGCCGCGCTTCAGGATCGTATCCAATCCGCCGTCAAGCGACTGCTCTTCGGCGATTGCGGTGTGCTGGATGGGGTCGTAGACCTTGATGATCTGGCCGTTCGCTTCCACGCAATGGGGCACGTAAATCGTGTCTCCCAGCAATCGGGTGATGCGCTCGGCGACGCTGGTTTTGCCGTTGCCCGGGTAGCCGAAGAAGAAGATCGACGAGGCGGAGTTGATTGCGGGGCCGATTTCGTTGAAGACGGTATCGCTGATGACGAGGTCTTCGAAGGCCTTGCGGATGCTCCGGCGGGTTACGACGATTTTCTTGACCGTCTGGGCGAGCACGCTCTCCACGTAATCGGTGAACGGAACGGGGCTAGGCCCGACGTAGGAGGTCTTGTCGAGTGCGTCTTGCAGCGCCGCGGCGCCGGCGGGTGGCTTGATGGCGTAAATGAAGCTCGCATCGCCGCTCGAACCCTTCTGGCCAACGATGTCGATGAGGGATTGCTTTCGCATCTGCTGGAGCATCGGGTTGAGCACGCCGAACGGGATCGACACGGCGTTGGCGAGGTTCGACCCCGCGATCTGGCCGCGGTTGTAGATCGTTCGCAGGACGTGCTCGAACAGGAAGGGCGTCGGGAGTCCCAAGTCCTCCAGGGTCGATGGAACGCGGGGGAGGTACTGGCTGCCCGTTTGGGGTGCGGATTCTTCGTCGCTCGGCGGCGGGTCGCCCAGGAGCGTCACATCTTGGTCGAGCGTCCCGTTCCGCTGGGCGGCCGCGAGGAGCGCCTCGTAGTGGATCGCGTGGAGTCGGAGGTGGTTGATGGCTTCCTTGTCGCCGGCCGCCTCGGCCTGAGCGAGGCCGTCCATTACCGCGGGAGCGACGACGTACTTCACGCCGTCGATGTACATGTGGTGCAGGTACTCCCCCGGTCGGACGTAGCAGTCCGGGGTGTGGTACTCCATTTGCAGCATTTGCTGGTAAAATTCGGGCGCGATGATCACGCGCATCGGCGAGACTCCGGGGTATGCGAACGGACCTTTCGGAGTATAGCCTACGGCGAAGCTGGAGGAATCACCCGCGATTCTTGCGATAGCGAAAGTCGCAGTGGCTCGCCCCGGCGAGAATGGTCTGCGTGCGGGCGAATTCGATGTCCGGGTTGAAGCCTTCGATCATCGCGCCGTCGCGGTCGCACGATAGGATCGGCCCGAATTCTTCGAGCCCGAGCCGACGGTACATTTCGGCGAACTGGCAGCGGGTGACGTTGAACTCGAACGCCTCGCCGTCGTCGCGCAAGACCGTGAGTTCGAGTGCCCCGCCGGACCGCCAGCGTTCGACGACTTGCTTGAGGTGGAATAAGTCATTTCCGCCAATGGCTTGAGCCGCATTGCATCCCGCCTCGCGGGCCAGGCCCCGGATGACTTCTGAGAGGATGACCTTGGCCCGGTCCGTCCCCACTTCGGCTGCGAACGCCCGCACGACGGGGGCGAGCACGGCGGCTTCGATTTCGCGCTGGCGGAGGAGGGACATAGGCTCATTTAACCCGTTGCTGCCAAATTGCCGGGTCTTGAGATGTGTGAAAAATGGAATAGACGATCACGGAATTGTCGCTCGAAATGTGCTCGTAGATGACGACGTATGAATAATTCCGAACGTACCCACGACGGACATTACCGAACACTTTTTGATGCATCAGAGGGTTGGCTGCAATTCCTTTGAGACTTCGTTGAACTGCCTTTTCGAACTTATCTCCCGACGGGACTTCATTCTCTTCTTGCCAGTCGTAGGCCATCTCGAAGTCGTTTTTAGCATCGGAGGTAAGTACGAGTTTAGCGGCCATGCTTCGCCCGTACACTCGCGACGACTTCTTCCCAGGTCAATCCGGAATCCGGGTTCGCTTCGTATGCGGCTTTCCTTCGAAGTACTTCTTCAATCTGCCACTGAGGGAGTGGTATGGCGTCCGATTGATCGCATAGGTCATTCCACAATTCCCCGATCAAATTGTGCTTTTGATCGGCGGGCAAGGCAAATACGGCCTCGCGAAGTTCCGGCGTCATGTCATCCTCCTTTTCAGACTTCCTTCGATCCATTATGATTCGCCTCGTCCTCCGACGCAATCGCCTCTCCCTTTACCCGGAACAGCAGCAGGTTCCGCCCGTACTTGCGGATGTCCCAGCCACCCTGGTCCGGGAGGGCTTCGAGCGGGAAGCCGTCTTCCGCTTGAATGATGATGACCGAATCGTCCGGGGCTTTCGCGAGGATGTGATTCAAGAGCGATAAGAATTCCGCGACGCGTTCGGGCCCGAGGTCGGGGAAGGGGGGGCTGAAGAAGACGTTCACCGGGCCGCCGGGGGGCACGACCCAGCGCTCGGCCCAGCGGTAAACGTCGGCCTTCAAGATTTGCACCTTGTCCGCGACGCCGAAGCGGTTGGTATTCTTCTGCATGTCCGCGGCTAATTTGTTGTCGCGTTCGAGGATCACGGCCCGCGTGGCCCCCCGGCTCACGGCTTCGAGGCCGACGATGCCGGTGCCGCCGAACACGTCGAAGAACACCCGACCCGGCACGGCGTTGCCCAGGATGCTGAACAGGGCTTCGCGCACCATTTGGGGCGTCGGCCGCATTCCCTCGTGGACTTCGCAGGTGATCCGGCGACCCTTCAGACTTCCGGCCACGATCCGGATATCCGTCTTTTCCACGGCCATTTGCACTTCAACCCCTAGCGAGAACACGGTTTCCGTAATCGACACCGGCCCAAGGGCGCGGGTTCGTTCTCCAATGAGGAAGGTATTGTACGGTTCGACCGGCCGAACCGGAGCCGGGCTTCCCCCGGAAACGCTCCCGCTGTATAAGGTGCGCAATTCGGGGCCGGTGCCCCGTTCTAAGATTGAACACGACACCCACGGAGATTCGACCGATGCCCCGCTCCGGATTGGCCCTACTGGCGATTCTGGCCGTCGCCCCGGTCGCGCTCGCGCAAGTTCCATTGCCGCCCGGAACGCCGGCGGGACGAATTCCCGTTCCGGGCGGCGAAGTCCCCGCCGTTGTCCCGCCCGTGAGAGCCGTCGATCCGGCCCTCAAAGCCACGCTCGACGGTTGGGAAAAGGTCATGAAGGGGTCCGCGGACTTTTACACGAAATGCGAATTGAAGCGGACGAATCTGTTGCTCAAAAAGGAATCGGTGTACGAAGGCACGATCATGTGCATGAAGCCGAACCTCGCCCGGCTCCGGCTCGACAAAGTGCCCGCTCCGGGCGGAGTGAAAGACCCCAACGATTACACCGCGTACATCTGCACCGGTCAAGCGGTGTACGAGTACGACGGCAACGCTAAGCAAGTGACCGAGATCAAACTCCGCAACGGCGGCATCGGCGATAACATTTTGCTGGAGTTCATGTCCGGCAACCTCACCGCCGACGACGCGATTCGCCGGTTCGACATCAAGGAATTGAAGTCCGATCAGCACTACGTGTATCTCGAAATTAAGCCCGTCGCCGGTAGCAAGGAAAAAGCCGATTTCGAGGTTATGACGCTGGTGCTCTTTCAGCCGACCGTCCCCGGAATGGGCTTCCTGCCACGGACGGTCGTGATCCGCAAGTCGAACCAGCAGGATCAAGAGGTCTGGAACTTTCCCGAGCCGAAGGTCAACCTTCCGCCGGGCCAGATCAAACTGGCGTACTTCGATCCGATCCCGGTGAATACGCTCCCGATGGGGTGGAAGGTCCAGCAAGTCCCGCAGCAACCGGCCCCGCCGGAACCGCGGGTGGCCCGGCCGTAAGATGAGATTCGACGACTGTCTGAGCCCGAACTCCAGTGAGGTCTTCGACGAAGACCTCACTGGAGTTCGGGCTCAGACCTTTTCCAAACCAGCCTTCTCGAAACGAACTTCCAAGAATTCAAATTCTCATTCCCTTCTAACCGCACAATCGGCAATCATAGACCCTGGATCGAGTGGGCCCTCGTTCGAGTGGTCCCGCCGTGCCTCCCCTTCCATTTCTACGAGTTGCGCCATGAAGAAATTGCTTCGCGTGTCGATGATGGCCGTCCTCGTCGCCGGGTTGACCGGCCTCGTCGCACTGGCCCAACAACCGCGCCCAGGTGGCGGCGGCTTCACCGGCCAGGGCGGCCCCACCAGCCTGATCCGCTCCAAGACCGTGATGGCGGACGTGAAGATCACGGACGACCAAGCCAAGAAGCTGAGCGAATGGGCCAAGGATTACCAGGCCAAGAACCAAGAAACGATGAAGGCCAAGTTCGGCGAGTTCAAAGACCTGCCGCGCGAAGAGATGGCCAAGAAGTTCGCCGAGTTCCAAGGCGAGCAATCCAAGGAAGCCTACAAGCAAATCGGCACCGTTCTGGAAGTTGGCCAAGTCAAGCGCCTGCAACAAATCGAAGTTCAAGTTGCCGGCACCCGCGCTTTCGGCATGAAGAGCGTTCAAGACGCCCTCAAGATCACGGATGACCAAAAGACCAAGCTCGCCGAAATCGGCGAAGCGTCCCGCAAGGAAAGCACCGAACTCCGCGACGAGTACGGGATCAAGGGCTTCGGCGGTGCCAAGATCGATGCCGACAAGATGAAGGAATACACCAAGAAGAACGACGGCATCACCGCCGCGACGATGATGAAGATCAAGTCCGTTCTCTCGGACGACCAAAAGAAGTCTTGGTCGGACCTGACGGGCGACAAGATCGACGTTGCCAAGATTCAAGAAGAAGGCCGCGCGGCGTTCACCCGCAAGAAAGACGACTGAGGTTGAATGAAACCGAAAGCCCACCCACAGCCGTGGGTGGGCTTTTTTCGTTACATCCACTTCACCAGCACGCCCAGGTATTCGTCCTTGTTTTTCAAGAGCCCTTCGTAAGCCCCGCCGAGCCCCTCGGGCGCGATCGTGTGCGTAATCAACCCGTTCAAGTTCAATCGACCGTTCGCCAGGGACCGCAGGAGGAACTGCTGGGCTTTGTGGATGTCCCACGCCCCCGCGAGCCGGGTGTGGGCCGGTTCAAAGAGCATGTTGCCGTGCGCTCCGCTCACTTCGATGTAGCGGCGGTGCAGGTCGTCGTAGAAGTTCACGTCCTTCGCTTTCCCGCGGGGACTGCCGACGACGATCACTTGCCCTGCGTTGCAGGCGAGGGACATGGCTACGGGAATCGCATCGGGCACGCCCGTCGCATCGGCGACGATCTCGGCACCGTTCGTACCGAGGTATTTCGCGAGTTGCTCCTTCGCATCCCCCGCGGTGGGGTCGATGACGTGGTCGGCCCCACCCGCGATCGCGGCATCGCGGCGCATCTTCACCGCGTCGATGCCGACGACGGGGGACGCCCCCGCGGCCTGCAAGCACCGCAGCGAAAACTGCCCGATGATGCCGAGCCCGAGCACCGCGGCCGAGCGGCCGAGCGTGAGCCCCGCTCTCACCGATGCGCCCATGCCATACCGCGAGATGCACGCGACCGCGGCTTTGTCGAAGCTCAGCGTCTCCGGCATTTTCCAGACCCGGCAGCGCTCCTGGCCCACGGTGAAGAGTTCCGCCGAGGCGTGGTTGCCGGGAAAGCTCACGCGGTCCCCTTCGGCGAACCCGCCGGGGAACTCTTTGCCCACCTTGAGCACGCGCCCCGCGGCGGAGTAGCCGGAGCGGAACGGGAACTTCCAGTCCGGCAGGTTTGGATCTTTGAGCCACTGGTGCGTGCCGGTGTAAACGGCGAGTTCCGTTCCCGCGCTCACGCCCGAGTACTCCGCGGCCACGAGGATTTGGTTCGGGCCGGGGTCCGCCAACTGCACCTCGCGGACTTCGACTTTGAACGGTTCAACGATCGTGGCTTGGCGGGCAATGACCATGCGGACCTCTCGTTAGGGCGGACCAATCGGGTTCTCTACAGGTTGTATCGGACCGGCTCGCCGAACGCTATTATCAACAGTCGTCCCGTCCTCCGTCGAGGTGCCCGCGTGCGCTCAACCATCCTGATCCTTTTGCTCTCGGCCCTCGGATGTACGACTGCCGCGATCCCGGCAACGCCCGCGGCACCGGATGAAGTACCGAAACCCGATGCGGCGGCTCGGGCCAAGCCGACCCGCGAGGGGCACGACTGGCCGCGGTTCCTCGGGCCGAACGGCGACGGGTCGTCACCCGAGACCGGCATCCTGAAAACCTGGCCGAAGGAGGGGCTCAAGAAAGTTTGGGACTGCCCCCTCGGCATCGGCTACTCGCCGCCCGCGGTTGCGAACGGCCGGCTGTTCCACTTCGACCGCTTCGGCGAAAAGGCTCGCATTACCTGCCGGAATTCCGAGACCGGCGAGTTGATCTGGAAGACCGAATACGCCACCGAATATGAAGACCTTTACGGCTACGATTCCGGCCCGCGGGCGTGCCCCGTCGTCGATGACGACCGCGTTTTCATTCACGGTGCCGACGGGCTCCTAGCCTGTTTGAACGTCGCCGATGGCAAGGAAATCTGGAAGGTCGATACCCGTGCGAAGTACCGCTTCCACCAGAACTTCTTTGGCGCCGGCAGCGCGCCGCTCGTGGACGGCGACCTTCTCATCGTCCCCATCGGCGGCAGCCCGAAAGGCCCCCGGCCCGGCGATCTCCGCGATGCCAAGGGCGACGGCTCCGCCATCGTCGCGTTCGACAAGAAGACCGGGGCCGTGAAGTACGCCTTCGGCGACGAACTCGCCAGCTACAGTTCCCCGACCATCGCCACCATCGGCGGGAACCGCGTCGGCCTCTACTTCGCCCGCGGCGGGCTCGTCGGGTTCGACCCGCAGGCGGGCAAGCAGCACTTCCACTACCCCTGGCGGTCGAAGACTTTGGAAAGCGTCAACGCAGCGAACCCCGTCGTCGATGGGGACAAAGTGCTCCTCTCCGAGTGCTACGAGATCGGCTCGGCGCTGGTGAAGATCACTGCGGATTTGAAGGTGCAGCCCGTCTGGAACGACAAGGCGAAGGACCGCGGCGAACAGTCTCTCATGTCGCACTGGTGTACGCCGATCGCCGTCGATGGGTACGTCTACGGGTGCAGCGGCCGACACACGAACGAGGCGGACATTCGCTGCGTGAAGTTGGAGACCGGCGAAGTGATTTGGGAAGAACGCCGCACGACCCGCGTGATGCTCACCCGCGTGGACGGCCACCTCCTGAGCTTCAGCGAGGCGGGCGAACTACGACTGATTAAGATCAATCCGAAGAAGTACGAGGAAGTGGCCCGCTGGGAAGTCCCCGGCGTCTCGTACCCGAGCTGGGGAATGCCCGTCATTTCCCGCGGCCTCGTCTACATCCGAGGGAAGGACGAGAACGACAAGAACGCGCACAAACTTCTTTGTTTCGAATTGAAGCGGTGAGCGGATCTATCGTGGGGCAGGTTTTCTAACGTGCCAATACTACAGGCACGTTAAAAACGTGCCCCACGGTTGCGATCGCATTTTCTGCGCCTACTCGGTCGCCTTTTCCATCAGTGCCGCTTTCACCGATGGATGCAAAAACTTCGTCAAATCGCCGCCCAACCTCGCGATCTGCCGTAGTAGCGAACTATTGACGTGCGAGAACTCTTCCTTCGACATGAGAAACACGGTCTCGATTTCGGGATCGAGGTTGAGGTTCATGAGGGACATGGTGAATTCGTACTCCATGTCCGAAAGCGTGCGAAGCCCGCGGACCATGATGCGGGCGCCGGACTCGCGGACGAACCGCACGGACAGTCCCTCGAACTTTTTCACCTCGACGTTGTCGTACTGCCCGATTACGCCCTGGATGAGTTCGACGCGTTCATCAATGGTGAAGAGGGCATCTTTTTCCGGGTTGATTCCCACGCCAATAATCAGTTTTTCGAACAGTCGGCTACAGCGGTCGATGACGTCGCTATGGCCGAGGTGGACCGGATCGAACGTGCCCGTGTACACGGCCACGCGGGGACTGAGAGTGCGGGGCATCACGCGGCTCCGTGGGTTTTCGAGTTGAGCGAACGGGCCACGTCGAGGAACCGGTCGATCTCGCCCTCCGTGTTGTACGCGTGCGGGCTGACGCGGACTCGCCCGGCTCGCACGTTCACGATCACCCCCGCATCGCGGCATCGCTTCATCAACTCTTTGGGCGAAACCCTTTCGGGCACCAGCGAAACGATTCCCGATTTCTCGCCCGCTTCGCGGCTGCTGAAGACTTTCAATCCCGCCGACGGGGCTCGTTCGCAAAGGTAGTCCGTGAGGTCGAGCACGCGATGCGAGACGTTTTCGATTCCCGCTTCGAGTAGAAGTAAAAGACTTTCGCCGAGGGCGGAGATGCCGGGGATGTTGAGCGCTCCGCCCTCGAACCGCCCCGAGTGCGGTTTCAATCGGAAGTCGATCGAGGCGTACTCGAAGGGTTTCACGACGCTGTGGGCCCCGATGTTGATGGCGTGCAAGCGTTCGACCCATTCCCGGCGAATGTACGCGATTCCCGCTCCTTCCGGAGCGAGCAGCCACTTGTGCCCATCGGCTGCGAGGGCGTCAATGGGCGTCTTCTGCACGTCGAGCGGGAACGCACCGAGTCCTTGAATCGCGTCGACGAAAAAGAAAACGCCGCGGCTGCGGCAGAGTTCGCCGAGCGCATCGAGGTCCGCACGGAACCCACTGGCGAACTGCACGAAGCTGGCGGACAGCACCCGCGTGCGCTCGTTCATCGCGGCTCGCGCGTCGTCGATGGCCACGCGATTGCCGCGGCTCGGCACGGTGCGGACTTCGACGCCGCGGTGGGCGAGGTTCAGCCAGGGGTACTGATTGGACGGATACTCCTCCGCGGCGAGCACGACGTTATCGCCCGCTTTCCAGGGGAACCCCTCGGCCACGATGCCGATGCCGGTCGTCGTATTTGGTACGAAGCAAACGTCGTCCGGCGACGGCGAATTGACGAGTCGAGCCGCGAGCCCGCGGACGTAAGCCACGCGATCGACCCAGTGCAAGATGTCCGCCAACCCGTTCTCCGCGATGCGGCGGCCGTACTCTTCGAGGGCCACGATCGCCGTATCCGGGATCGGCGCGACCGCGGCGTGATCGAAGAACGCCCAACGACGCGCGACCGGGAAATGGGCGCGGAACGAAGACCACGGCATCGACGCCTCCGAGCGGAACGTTTGAAGTTACTCGATAAGATGACGTGAAAGCCGGGGCGAAGGAACAGGATTTCCGGGACCGCGGGCGAAATGACCGAGGATTGCCCGTGTTTATCGATACCAGCACGACGTCGTTCGATTTGAAATTCCGGCTCTTTTCCTTCCCGATTCGCGTTCACCCGTACTTCTGGCTCATCATGGCCCTGCTCGGGTCGTGGGTCCTTCAGAAGTATCCACCGTTTTACTTGGCCCTGTGGGTGGTGTGCGCATTCCTTTCCGTGCTCGTCCACGAACTCGGTCACGCCCTCGCGGCGAGGTTCTTCGGGGCGCACTCGTCGATCCTTCTCTACGGCTTCGGCGGCGTCGCGCAGTACTCCCACGCCCCTCGACGTGCCTGGCAGCGGTTGCTGATCGCCCTCGCCGGGCCCGCGGCCGGATTCGCCCTCTTCGGTCTGGTTTTCGCCTCGGATCTGCTCTTCGACTGGAGCAA
>Ga0105049_10008539_pt1 | contig 11877 bp, 9 predicted proteins | sample MAT06_FD_78087 | JGI IMG/M metagenome (GOLD analysis project Ga0105049, IMG submission 78087) | Freshwater microbial communities from Lake Fryxell liftoff mats and glacier meltwater in Antarctica - MAT-06 | ecosystem: Environmental > Aquatic > Freshwater > Ice > Liftoff microbial mat | place...
CGCCGGACACGGAGACGATCGAGGTTTTCGCGACGAAGGGAATTTCGCCGCTGCTCACGAGGTCCATGAGCTTGTCGGAAAGGTGCTCGTCGAAAGTCTCGCCGCGCACGAGCGCAGCGACCACGCAGGCGCAGGCGACGCTTTGCTGCGCGACAAGCGGATCGGTTTGCGACAGGCGGCAATTATCCAGGGCGTGCCGCGCTGCCGCTCCCGGATCGAGTGCGAAGCTGGCGGCGAGAATGCTCACGCGCTCGGCGGCCTCCGACGTGTCCGCATTGCCGCCCGCCTCGCCCCACGGTTTGCCCTCGCGCACTCGCGCCTGCCAGACTTGGCGGAACGAATGATTGGTGTAACCGCCCGGCCCGGCGAAAGGTTCGTCGCTAATCTTCGGCAACAGTTCTTCATCAAGCCGCCGCGTGAAATCCGCTTCGTCGTATCCACCGCGCTCCGCCACGGAGCGCAGAAGCATCAGCATGATGAGTCCGGTCTGTGAAAGCTCTCCCGCTTTCATCCCCGCGTGATATTTTGCGCCCGGCCTCGGCGCGGTATAGCCGTCGATCCACGAGCCGAAATCGCGGCGCAATTCACCGAGGTCGTAATACCAATGCGGCCCCAGCCCCAGCGCGTCGCCGATGAAAGCGCCGACGATGGAACCTGCGGCGCGGTCGGCGGTGGTGATGTTCATAGGTTCGAGTGATTCGCAGGCGACCCGTGGGCTGCGTGGGCCGACTTCGCGAATTTCACAACCAGCGGGGCACGGGCCCGCGAAATCAATCTGCATGACCCCGCCCGCTGTCACAAAACCCACGAGCCTGCGTCCGCTCGCGGAAAATCTCTGGATCAAGAGTTACCCGCTTTCGGTGCTCGGAACGCAGCATGGGCGCAACGTCACTTTGATCCGGCTGGCTTCGGGAAAAGTAGTGGTTCATTCGATGGCTCCGTTCACCTCCGCAGACGTGGCCGAGATGCAATCGCCCGGCCCGACGAGCTGGCTGCTGGAGGCGATGCTGCTGCACGACACTTATGCCCGCGCGGGCCGCGACGCCTTTCCCAACGTGCCATTTCTCGCCCCGCCCGGTTTTACCGAAGTGGTTGAATTTCCGACGACTTCGCTGCTTCCCGCGCCGGGCGAGTGGCAGGGCGAAATCGAAGTCTTCGCGGTGGCCGGCGCGCCGATACTCAACGAGCACCTCTGTCTGCATGTGCCGACGCGGACACTTATCGTCGCCGATCTCGTGTTCAACTTCGCGCCCGACGAACGCGGCTGGGATCGCTTCTTCCATCGCCACGTCGTCGGCTTCAAACGCTATCCCGGCATGAGCCGCGTCTTCCGCCTTCTCATCAAAGACCGCGCCGCATTCCGGGCCTCGATGCGGCGCGTCATGGCCGCGGACTTCGACCGCATCGTCGTCGGCCACGGAGAGGTGATTGAGCGCGACGGCAAGGCGCTGCTCGCCCGCGCGCTGGCGGATGCCGGGCTCGGGTAACTCGCCTACTTGGGACGCGGCGACTTCAATTCAGCGCCGGGTGGCCGGCGACCGTTCCGCATTTCAGCGACGGCAGCCAACAAGGTGCGCGCCGCGTTCTGCGTCTCCTCCATGAACGCGGCATCCCGGTCGAGCGCGTCGTGACTCGTGGCGTACGGCTCGTAGTAACCAATGTAACGGTCGAGCTCTGCCGCCCCGCCCGCAGGCAGCATTTCCATGTCCGCGAGCCAGGCGTGCAAGTCGCGCCGCACGCCATCCGTGCCTTCAGTATCGCCGTGCGCGATCACGGAAAAAATCCGCCCGGCGAGATGCTTCGGAAAAGGCCAGCCAGCCAGCTCGATGGCCTTCGCCTTCGCCGCGTCCTTGCCGTCGGTGCTCGTCGGATCGGGATTGCCCCCGTCCGCGCAGACGAGCCGGTCCATCATCAGCTTCAAAATACTCGGCGCCTGATACCAATGAACCGGTGTGATAATCATCACGCCATGCGCTGCGACCCATCGCGGATACAGTTCATTCATCCAGTCGTGGATCTGTCCCATGTAGTGATTCGGGTAACATGTGCAAGGCCAGTGACAGAGCGGCATCGCCGTCGAGACGCACGCTTTGCATGGCAGAATCTTGCGCCCGTATTCCGAAACTTGCCGGCTAAGATCGAGAAAGTCGCAGTGGGAATTCGCGCCGGCTTCGATGGCCTCGCGCGCGTGCTGCGCGAGCCGGTAAGTCTTCGACATTTCACTCGGACAAGTCTCATCCGTGCGCGGCGAAGCGCAGATGAGCAGGATGCGGGAAGCGGCATCGCGCCGCTCAAATTCGCGCTGCGCTTCTCGGATGCGCTCCCGCGTTTCCAACCACTCGACAGATAACTTCTGCTCCGGATCTGCAAACTCCGGCCCGGCCTTGCGCGTGCGTGGACTTTTACGGCCATCGTCGTAAGCCTCCCACGCAATGCTCGTCAGCCTCTCGATCTCACTGCGCGCCGCGTCGAAAGCCGGATCGTAAAATTGCGCCTGATAGCGCCGGGTGAACTCCTCGCGAGACAGCTTGGTAGAGCCCTGGCCCGTGCGAACGCGCGGCGTGGCTGGTTCGGGATTGTTTTCGCTCATACTCGGGAGAAGAAGCGACGGTCCGTGGCATCAACCGGCGGACGGGCGCCGGCACTGACGTTGGAAACTCAGGCGTGAGCAGGCACCGCGCTCTCGCTGGCCGTCGTGATATCTTCGGCCTTTTGATCTTTGAAGACTCGTTTCGCGCGGTCTTCCTGGTCGCCAGTATCGACATGAACGGAGATGAGATAGTTTCCCTTTTTCAGCTTCTCCTCATAACGCTTCGCTTCAATCTCCGGGATGCCAAGACCGATAAGCCCGCCGAAAATTCCACCCGCCGTCGCACCGAGCGCTGCACCGCTGAGTGCAGCCATGATTGGCCCGGCGGCGATGAAAGGCCCAACGCCCGGAATGGCGAGCGCACCGATGCCAGCGAGCAAGCCGAGGACGCCGCCCGCGACGCCTCCGGAAGCCGCGCCCGTGGCAGTGCCTTCCGGTGCTTTGGTGTTTTTGACATGACCCACGTCGTGGGTGCCGGAGGTATCAGGCAGCAGGCCGGAGATCTCGGAATCGGCGAAACCTTGCGATCGCAGGGCGCGGACGATATTTTCGGCCTGGCCTTGGGTGGTGGCGATACAGAATACGGAGCTAGACATGGGATGTGGTAGTGATTTGGTTTGTCAGCAGTGAGGGTTATTTGGGAGCTTTGACTTCGAGCTGGCTAAGCACCTTCTCTTTGCTCGATGACATGACCGCGTGCGCTTCGATCGTCGCCTTCTCTTCGGCGGTGTTGACGGGACCACGCAGCGTCACCATCCCCCCGGAAGTGATGATCTTGCAATTCTTGGCCGTTGAGGAGAGCGACTTGTCCGCCACCACCATCTTGCGGATCGTGGCCGCGAGCTTGATGTCCTCCGGCTTGTTCGATTGATCCATCGGCGTCTTGGTCTTGGCCCCCTGGTCCTGTTTGTTGCGGTCGGTATTGTCCGCAGCCTTCTTCTCCTCTGCCACGGCGCAGGAGAGAGTGAGAGCGAGCAGGGCGGCGGTGAACGTTAGTTGCGAAATATTCATGTCAATGGGTTCGCCGCGCGTCTTGCCCTGGCTGGGTTTATTCCTAAAAATCTTTCGCGAACCGCTCAAATGCCCGTTCGCCCTCTCCACTGGATGAGCTTGCTGCGGTGTTTGCCGCTCCTCTGTGTACATTCAGGCGCCCCATCGAACATCCCGCCGATAACTCGGCGTCACTTTCGTCGAGGCGACGCGCTGGATGTCGATTTCTGCGGCAGGAACGCATTTAACGCGGGGAGTGCTGCGGGTGCCGCGGCCCAGTCACCAAGGAAAAATAGTCAAAGGTGTTTCGCTTCGCTCAACAGGACAGGGTTCGATGCGGTTTCGGGACGGGTTCTACGCACTTTCTCGCTCACCGCTTGACCACGCAGGCATCGTGATTGAGCAGGGCTTGGGCGAGCACGGTGGCGGCGGCGGCTTGCGGGGCAGTAAGGGATGGGTCGCGTTTCGCGGTGCCGATCTTGAGCAGGGCTTCGGCTTCGCCGGGCGCGGCGGTGAAGTGGGCGAGTTGCTCGGCGTGGAGTTGCAGGAGGATGGCGCGCTCGCGCTCGTCGGGGTGGCGGCTGAGGCAACGGAGGAAGCCTTGTTCGATCATCGCGGGCACGTCGCCCTTGGCTTCGCGGTGCAGCGTTTCGCCGAGGACGCGGGCGGCTTCGACGTATTGCGTGCCGTTCAAGAGGATGAGGGCCTGGAGGGGGGAGTCCGTGCGTTCGCGTTTGGCGATGCAGATGGCGCGGCGTGGGGCGTCGAAGGCGAGCATCGCCGGTGGCGGTCCAGTGCGGCGCCAGTGGGTGTAAAGGCTGCGTCGATAGACGCCGTCGCCGGCGGAGGCTTTCTCGGGCTTGAAGGCCTCACTCATTTCATAGGGAAAGACGGGGGCGCCACCGATCGTCGGGCTGAGCAGGCCGGCGGCGGCGAGGGCGTTGTCGCGGATCATTTCGGCGTTGAGCCGGAAGCGCGGTCCGCGGGCGAGCCATTCGTTGTCGGGGTCGTCGGTCATGGTCCTGGCGTCGGCGAGGCTGCGCTGGCGGTAGGTGCGGCTTGTGACCATGGTCTTGAGCAGGGCTTTCGCATCCCAGCCGCTCGCGATGAAACTGAGCGCGAGTAAGTCGAGCACTTCGGGGTAGAGCGGCTTGGCGCTCTGGCTGCCGAAGTCCTCGGAGGTCCGGACCAGTCCGCGCCCGAAGATGCTTTGCCAGAAACGGTTCACGAGCACGCGGGCGGTGAGCGGATGTTGCGGATCGGTGAGCCATTGGGCGAGGCCGAGGCGGTTGCGCGGGGCGCCGGCGGGCAGGGGGAAAAGCCATGCCGGCACGTCGGCGTGGACCTCGTCGCGGCGTTGATTGTATTCCCCGCGGAAGAGGGTGAAGGCTTTCTTCGGCTCCGGTAGTTCGCGCATGACCATGATCTCCTTTGCGCCCTCGGCATGCTTTACCAAGTCCGCGCGGGCGGCTTTCAGGGCGTCGAGTTGCTGCGCCCAATCCGCATCGGCCGTGGCGAGATGGTAGTCGTGGAGGAGAGCGCGCTCCCCGGCGGTCAGCTTTTCCGCCGGCTTTCTGAGGAACTCCAGGGCGGCGGCTTCATCGCTCGCGGCCAGTGCTTCGAGGGCGCTGAGCTGGCGCGCGAAGACGCGGAAGTCGTCGATCAATCCACCCTTGAAGCCACGATCGCGGAAGCGTTCGCCGAGGGAGATATTATCCCCACCGCCACCGCGGATGTCCTTGGTCAGGCTGTCGCGAATAACGTCGATCGGTGCGCGGTGGCCATTGACGTACAGGCTGAGTCCGTCGGCGCGGCTGCTGCCATCATTGGATACGACGACATGGGTCCAGGTGTTCAGCGGCAGCAGTTCCCGGGCGCGGATCGAGATGGCGTTGCCGGGCCAGAAGTGGATGAGCGACCACTTGAGTCTGCCTTCCTCGATGAGGAGTTCATAGCCGCGGCTGGCGGCATCGGTCCATGCCTTGGAGCGATGGAAGACGACGGCGCGTTCCTTCACGTCCGGGGTCTTCAGCCACAGGGCGACGCTAAAGGGTTCGTGGCGTTGGAAGTTGCCGAATGGGAGATCGACGGGGTCGTCGCCGGTGAACTCGACGGCCTGGCCCTCGTGACCGGGCGCGAGTTTATTTTCACCCTTGAGCGTGGCGGGCTGCTGGGCCGCGATGGAGTTTGCGAGCTTTCTCTGGTCGAGGCTGTCGAAGGGGTAGCGACCGATCTCGCCCGGCAACTCAAGCTTCTCCGGTCGCGCCGCCAGCCATGCCGCGAGGCTCTCGCTCTTCGCTGCGTGGAGGGCGGCGGTCTGCTTTTCCGCGGTGGCGACTTTTCCCCGGAGCGCGGCGATTTCCGCCTTGTCGGCATCACTTAGTAAAGTGAGCGTCGGCGTGGGCGGCGAGGGGGTGAAGAAGGAATAGAGCCCGGCTTCGTCGATGTTTTGAAACATGGCGAAGAGGGAGAAGTAATCCTTCTGCGCGATGGGATCGTACTTGTGATCGTGGCAGCGCGCGCATTCAAAGGTGAGGCCGAGAAAGGCGGTGGCAAAGGTCTGGACGCGATCGGCCACATACTCAACGCGATACTCCTCCTCGACGCTCCCGCCCTCGGATTCCTGCTGGTGCAGGCGGTTGAAGGCGGTGGCGAGGATCTGCTCGTCGGTGGCGTGTGGGAGCAGGTCGCCAGCGATCTGCCAGGTGATGAATTGATCGAACGCGAGGTTGCGATTGAAGGCGCGGATGACCCAGTCGCGCCACGGCCAGACTTCGCGCGGGCGATCGACCTGAAAGCCATAGCTGTCCGCGTAGCGCGAGATATCGAGCCAGTCCACGGCCATGCGTTCGCCGTAGTGCGGCGAGGCGAGCAGCCGATCCACGAGCCGCTCGTAGGCATCGGGCGCGGGATCTTTGAGAAACGCCTCCACTTCCTCCGGGGTCGGCGGCAGCCCGATGAGATCGAAGCTCACGCGGCGGATCAAGGTGGGACGATCCGCTTCGGGCTGCGGTTGCAGCCCGCGTTCGGCGAGGCCTTTTGCGACTAACTCGTCGAGGCCCGGCGCCGCCGCAGGGGACAGGGAGTTGAAGGCCCAGTGCTTTTCGTAGGGCGCGCCTTCCGCGATCCAGCGGGTGATCACAGCCGCCTCTTCGGGGGTGACGGCGGGCAGTTTGGCCTTCGGCGGCGGCATCATCTCGTCGCGATCGTGGCTGGTCATGCGGATGAAGGCGTCGCTCTCCTCGGGCTTGCCCGGCACGATCGCGCGGATGCCGTCGCGCTCGGCCAGTGCTTCCTCGCGGATATCGAGCCGCAAGCCCGAATCGCGTTTGTTCTTATCCGGCCCGTGGCAAAAGAAACACTTGTCGGAAAGGATGGGTCGGATGTCCCGATTGAAGCGCACGGGCTCAATGGCGCGGGCGGAGAGGAGGCCGGCGGTCAGCGCGAGCGCGAGGGCCGGGATAAAGATCGCGGACGCATTGAGGCGGGAGGTGCGGGAGACAGGCATCGGGGAAGCTCTTGCGGACGAGGAGGAAAGCACGGTAGTGGCAAGGTCGCGATCGTCACTCGCATCTTTGGGTGAGAAGGGCGCCCTCATCCCCAGGAGATGCGATCCCCGGGGCGAGGGCGCCCCCGCTCCTTGCGTTTGCTTACGAGTCGAAGCTCGCGAGCAACTCCGCCGGGGTGCAGGTGGCGGTGCCGAGCTTGCCGACGACGACGCCGCTGGCGTGATTGGCGATCTCGGCGGCTTCGGGCGGAGTGGCTCCGGCGCAGAGGGCGAGGGTGTAGAGGGCGATGACGGTGTCGCCCGCGCCGCTCACGTCGAAGACCTTCAGCGCGCGGGTGGGCGCGTGATAGGGCGCGGTGTCTTTTTGAAAAAGGATCATGCCCTGCTCGCCGAGGGTGATGAGCAGTTGGTCGAAGGGCCAGCGCTGGCTGAGTGTCTGGCCGACGGCGACGAGCGCGGAGTCGGCAGTGGGTGGGTCGATGGGTTCGGAGGGCAGCACGCCGGCACTGGCAAAGGCTTCGACGCGGTTCGGCTTGATGACGGTGACGCGCTCCCAGCGCAGTGGGTTGTGCGGGTTGGGATCGACGGCGAGGATTTTGCCGGCGCGATTGGCGAGGGTGCAGAGCTGGGTCGCGAAGTCCTGCGTGAGCAGGCCTTTCCCGTAGTCTTCGATGACGATCGCGTCGAGCTGGGGGAGCAGCGCCTCGAGGCGCGCGAGGGCGCGGGCCGATTGCTGCGCGGTGAGGGTGAGCCGGCGTTCGCGGTCGATGCGCACCACGTGCTGCTGCCGGGCGATGATGCGCGTCTTTACGATGGTGGAAAAGGCGGCGTCCTGGATGAGGGCGTCGAGTTGGACGCCTTCTTCGCGGAGCAGGGTCTTGAGGCGTTCGGCGTGCAGGTCTTCGCCGATCGCGCCGAGTACCGCTGCGCCCTTGGTGAACTCCGCGAGATTGCGCGCCACATTGGCCGCGCCGCCGGGGAAGTACTCTTCGCGCACGACTTCCACCACGGGCACCGGCGCCTCGGGTGAAATGCGCGACACTTTCCCCCAGATGAACTCGTCGAGCATGATGTCGCCCACCACGAGGATGCGTGCGGAGGAGAAGCGCGAGACGATCTCGGTGAGACGGGCGGGTGTCATTGGGGGCGGAGTGTTCAGTATTCAGTATTCAGTATTCAGTATTCAGAGACCAGAAGGCCGGCACGGCGGGAGTCCACACTGAAGACTGAATACTGCCTACTGAACACTCTCCCCCGCCAACTCCCCCGCCAACTCCTCCGTCACCGCCGCGAACAAGAGCGGGATCATCAGCTCGTGGTGCCCAACGATATAAAAGCCCTGGCCGCCGAGTGCGGTCGGGCGGCGCTGCACATTCTCCGCGGGGCGATAGTGGCGGATCATGTCGAAGGTCGCGGTGGTGAAGTGCTCCACCTTATGTCCGAGATTGCGCGCGATGGTCAGCGCCTTGAGGAAGACCTCGGGCATGATCACGGTTGAGCCGATATTCAGCACCACACCGCCTTCGAGCTGCGCGCACACGGCGGCGAAGGTCTGGAAGTCGCGATAAGTCGCCTCGCCGAGCACCGCGCCGTCGGTGGTCGGGTGCTGATGGATGATGTCGGTGCCGATGGCGATGTGGATGGTGACGGGCACGCCGAGATCCGCCGCCGTGGCGAGGATCGAGAGGTGGGTATTGGGCTGGCCGGCGGCGAGCAGCGCATGGCCGAGTGCGCGGCCGGCGCCGAGCCCCGTGCCGATGCCCGCTCCGAGCGCGGCGTTCATCATGCGGCCCGTCTCATCGGCCATGCCGAAGCTGCCGTCGTTGAGCCCACGCTGCACGTCTTCACTGGTCTCGCCGTGGTAACAGAGCTCGAAGTCATGGATCGCGCCGGCGCCATTCATCGCCACGGCGGAGAGGATGCCGCGCTGGAGCGCATCGACGAAGATCGGATTGAGCCCGACCTTGATGGAGTGCGCCCCCATCATGAGCACCACCGGCCGCTTCGCCCGCACCGCCGCGGCCACCGCGCGCACCGTCTTCCTGAGATCCTGCACCGCGAGAAAGTCCGGCAGCCGCGCGAGGAAATCGCGGAAGGAGCCGCCCGCCTGATGCACTCCGGCGAGCGCTTCGAGCGCCACTTTGTTTGCCCGCTCCGCGACCGGATAGGTGCGGATCTTGGAAAAGTCGAGAGGCTCAAATTGCATCCGAATGGATTGCGCCGGGAAAGGCGGAGGGGTGTCAATGCCGGAGTGCCCTGGGAGCGCCGCCGTCCTCGGGCGGCCAACGTGCTCCACGCGCGGAGCGCACCCTCTCTGGAAACGCGGCGGGGAGAATGGCGCTGCGCGAGCGGGAGGATTGCCGCACGAGGACGGCGGCGCTCCCAGAAACGCTCCCGGCTTAGCCCGGGATCTCCCGCAGCAACTGCGCGTTGGTCGGGAAGCGCTTCATGAAGTGGATGAGGCGCTCGATGGCGTCGATCGGTTTTCCCCCGCTGAGGCCGCGGCGGATGATGCCGATCTTGTGCAAGTCATCGGCCGGGATGAGTAACTCCTCACGGCGCGTGCCGCTCTGGTAGATGTCGATCGCGGGGTAGATGCGCATGTCGCTGATCTTGCGATCGAGGACCAGTTCCATGTTTCCCGTGCCCTTGAACTCCTGGAAGATGAGTTCGTCCATCTTGCTCCCGGTATCGATGAGCGCAGTGGCGATGATGGTGAGGGAACCGGCTTCCTCGGTGTTGCGCGCGGCGGCGAAAATTTTGCGCGGGATTTCCAGGGCGCGGGAGTCGATGCCGCCGGACATGGTGCGCCCGCCGCCGCCGGTGGCGTTGTTGAAGGCGCGCCCGACGCGGGTGATCGAGTCGAGGAGGATGAAGACGTCCTTGCTCTGTTCGCAGAGACGCTTGGCGCGCTCCATGGCGAGCTGGGCGATGCGGGTGTGGGATTTCACGTCGCTATCGTTTGAGCTGGCCATGATCTCGGCGTCCCTGCCGAGGGTGCGTTTGAATTCGGTTACTTCCTCCGGTCGCTCATCGACGAGCAGGATCATGAGATGCACGTCGGGGTGATTCTTTTTCACCGCCTCGGCGATGTGCTGGAGCAGGGTGGTCTTGCCGGTGCGCGGTGGCGCGACGATGAGGCCGCGCTGGCCTTTGCCGATCGGCGCCATGAGGTCGATGATGCGCGTGGTGAAACGCTCGGGCACGGTCTCCAGGCGGAAGGGCTCCATGGGGCTGAGCACGGTGAGTTCATCGAAGGCCGGCAGCATGCGCGCCTTCTCGGGGGCTTCGCCATTGATCTCGATGACGCGGAAGACTTGCGCGCCGCGATTGCCGCGCCGCGTTTCGCCCTTCAGCCACTGGCCGTCACGCAGATTGAAGGAGCGACAGATTTCCGGGGTGACGAAGACGTCCGCAGGATGCTGGACAAAGTTGCGATTCGGATCGCGCAGAAAGCCGAAGCCTTTGCCGGACACTTCCACGATGCCTTCCGCGATGCCGGGCGTTTCGCCGCCCAGCGGTTCGTTGGACATCGTCTCCTCGACCTCCGGCGGCGCGACTTCGCGCGGGGCATGGTGCTTCATGCGCATCTCGACACGCGGCGTCGGTGGCGGTGGAGGAGGGGGCTGCTGCCGCTGCAGATTCTGCATAAAGGCCACGGCTTCCGGGCTGTCCTGCGCGATGCCGGCGGCCTCCAGTTCCTTGGCCACGTGACGCGGGATATAAATCGGGCGCTGTCTCACCGCGGGTTCGGCGGGTGCCGGGGCCATCGCTGGACGGGCCACGGGAGCGGGGGCCGGTGCTTGCGGCGCCGGGGAGGGAGCGGCTGCGGCCGGCGTTTCTTCCACCGCAGGCTCCGCTTTCCTGGTGGTACGCTTGGCGCGCGGCTTGGTCACCCTGGCGGTGGGAGTCTCGTCCGGCGCGGCGGTCTTGGGCATCACCTTCGCTTTGGCGATGCGTTTTTTGGTCGGTTTTTTGGGTTCATCCTCTTCCTCGAGGAGTGGCTGGTCTGCGGACTCGGACATAAGTGGATTCCACCGTGCAGCAGATGACCCAGGAGCCACTGCTGTGGGGAAATAGAATTGGGGCTGGAATGGAGTGGGACGGGACGCACGAGGTGCGTGGGTCAGCCGTTTCGGGGTTTCTTGGAAACCTGCACGACTCCGAAGAAGGGAGCCGCCACCGGGAGCGCGGTCTGATGTAGCGCAAGCTGCGCGAACCCGCGCAAAGCGTCAACAGGGATTTTTCTCAGGGCCGATTCCGACCCTAATCCGAGCGGGAAACTTTCCGCGCATCTGTTCCTCCCGATGAGCGCTGGCGCAGGCGGATTCTTCTCCTTGCCAAGGCCCCGGCCACGGAGCTACTGCTCAATGACGGTTTGCCAGTTGAAACAACCTTCGCCCGGGCGCGTGAGTGGCCTGCGCACAGAGCACACAAGCCATGAAAATCCTCAGCATCCTCGGCAGAGGACACCAGGAAGACGGCCCACGCAATGCGAGTGGCCGGTTCATCTGGCAGGCGAAATGGGAGAGACGCATCGGGGATGGCTTGCGGCGATGGAATTCCAGGATTACGCCGCACGGCGAGTTTCTCCCTTACGACGACCTCTTTTACGCGCCCGTTGGTGGGAAGCGGCCCTTCTGATTTCACCCGGGAATCAAACAAACCACACCTATGCCCATCCCAGACTCCGCCATCACCCTCGCCCAGAAGTATCTCGTAAAATCCGGCGCCGGCCCCATCGTGAACCCCGGCAGCCTCGACCCCCAAACCGTCGATCTGCTCAGCA
>Ga0105049_10008544_pt1 | contig 11874 bp, 12 predicted proteins | sample MAT06_FD_78087 | JGI IMG/M metagenome (GOLD analysis project Ga0105049, IMG submission 78087) | Freshwater microbial communities from Lake Fryxell liftoff mats and glacier meltwater in Antarctica - MAT-06 | ecosystem: Environmental > Aquatic > Freshwater > Ice > Liftoff microbial mat | place...
CTATTACATTGAGATTCAACGACATCAGATGGCCGAGCAAGACCGTGTGAACGAAGTTTTGCTCCGTTGGGCGGAGGAATACAAGGTGAAAGTGATCTGTACCAACGACTCGCATTACGTAGACCAGAAAGACTCCAACGCCCACGATATTCTGCTTTGCGTGAACACTGGCGAAAAACAAGCCACACCCGCCATCCGGGAATTCGTGGAAGAAGGCACGGTGATGAAAGGTGGGCGATTCGCGTTCTGGAACGACCAGTTTTATTTCAAAACACAGGCAGAGATGGGGGCCTTGTTCAAAGACGTGCCACAATCCCTGGACAATACCATGGAAATTGTGGACAAGTGCGAACACCTGAAACTGAAAAAGGACATTCTCCTGCCCAATTTCGTAGTGCCACAAGAATTCCAAACTCAGGACGATTACCTGCGCCACCTGACCTTCGAGGGCGCTCGAAAAAAATACCGGGAAATCACACCCGAAGTCGAAGACCGTCTCAATTTTGAGTTGCACACGGTCAAAACCATGGGCTTCGCAGGCTACTTCCTCATTGTGGCCGACTTTATCAACCACGGCAAAGACATTGGTGTGTTCATCGGCCCAGGTCGCGGATCAGCTGCGGGCAGCGCGGTGGCGTATTGTATTGGGATCACGAACATAGATCCGATCAAATACCAGTTGCTGTTCGAACGATTCTTGAACCCCGACCGTAAATCAATGCCCGATATTGACACGGACTTCGACGATGAAGGCCGGCAAAAAGTCATTGATTATGTGGTGGAAAAGTATGGTAAACAGCAAGTTGCGCAGATTGTGACTTATGGCACGATGGCCGCTAAAATGTCTATCAAAGACGTGTCGAGGGTACTTGATTTGCCGCTCGACCAGGCCAATGCACTCGCCAAACTCGTCCCCGACAAGCCAGGCACCTCCTTGAAACGGGTTCTAACCGCGCCATTTACCGGCGAAGGATCGCTCGCAGAGAAAGAAAACCTCGGTCCTGAAGACATTGAAAATGCCAAAAAACTCCGCGAACATTTAGCCGCCGTCAACACGCCCGAAGGCATGGTTTTGAAAGAAGCCATGATCCTCGAAGGCTCGGTGCGCGGCACAGGCATCCACGCAGCAGGCATCATCATTGCGCCGATGGATCTGACGGAAATTATTCCGGTCTATGCCTCCAAAGAAACCGAACTGCTCATCACGCAGTACGAAGGCTCCATCATTGAGGATGCAGGGGTTATCAAAATGGACTTTTTGGGGCTCAAAACCCTCACCATCATCCGCGATGCGCTCGTGCTCATTGAGCAAAACCACGGGGTCAAAATCAGCATTGACGACCTCCCGCTCGACGACAAAAAAACATACGAACTCTACCAGAAAGGCGAAACCAACGGCACCTTTCAGTTTGAAAGCGCGGGAATGCAGAAGTACCTCCGCGACCTTAAGCCCGATAAATTTGATGACTTGATCGCTATGAACGCGCTTTATCGTCCTGGACCGCTGGAGTACATTCCCGATTTTATCGCACGCAAACACGGGCGGCAGGCGGTGACCTATGATTTGCCAGAAATGGAGGAATATCTGCGTGAAACCTACGGAATTTGCACTTACCAGGAGCAAATTATGCTGCTTTCGCAGAAGATAGCCAATTTTTCAAAGGGAGATGCTGATGTGCTTCGGAAGGCAATGGGCAAAAAGCAAAAGTCTGTGCTTGACAAGATGAAAGGCCAATTCATGGAAGGTGCAAAAGCCAACGGCCACCCTGAGAAAGCACTCGAAAAAGTCTGGACCGACTGGGAGGCCTTCGCCATGTACGCCTTCAACAAGTCGCACTCAACCTGCTACGCTTTAGTGGCCTATCAAACGGCTTACCTCAAAGCTCACTACCCCTCGGAATACATGGCGGCGGTGTTGACCCACTCGCAGAGCAATATTGAAAAAATCACGTTCTTTCTGGAAGAGTGCAAGCGCATGGGGCTGGCCGTGAAAAGCCCCGACGTGAATGAATCCATCGTTAATTTTTCCGTCAATAAAAAAGGGGATGTCCGCTATGGGATGGGAGCGATCAAAGGGGTAGGCGAAGCGGCGGTGGAAGTCATGATTGTAGAGCGTAAAAAAGGCGGCCCGTTCAAAGATATTTACGATTTCATGCGCCGGGTCAGCCTACGCGTGGTGAACAAACGGGTAATGGAAAATTTGGTGTACGCCGGGGCTTTCGACAGTTTCGGCCTTTCGCGTGGGGTGTTTTTCACTCCAACCGAAAAACACGAGAGCTTTATCGAAAACCTGCTGAAATACGGCTCAGCGCATCAGGAAGACAAGGTGTTGTCTGTCAATTCCCTTTTTGGTGACCTCTCTGACTCGGTCAGCATCCCTGAACCAAAAGTGCCCAGAGCCGAAGAATGGGGACTCATATTTAGACTCCAGAAGGAGCGCGATGTAGTGGGTATTTACCTCAGCGGCCACCCGCTCGACGATTTCCGTTACGAGTGGGAAACCTTCGCCTCGCCACTTGCCAACATCGAAAACTTCAAAGGCCGCAAAGTCAATGTCGCAGGTTTTGTGCTCAAGGCCGAACATCGCATCAGCCAAAAAGGGACGGGCTGGGGGCGATTTACTTTGCAGGATTATACGGGATCGCTTGAAATCACGATGTTTTCGGAGAGTTATGCCAAGTTTAAATCCTTTTTTGAAGAAGGCACTACCGTGTATGTAGAAGGCGAGTACAAGCAACGCTACAACTCAGATGAGATGGAATTCAAGGTGTTGAACGTCCGCCTCCTGGAAACCATCGGTGAGGAAAAAACGCAGTCTGTGACGCTAAAGATTCCTGTGGAAAAAATCTCTGCCCAGTTTATTGAGCAAATAGAAAAAATCTGCACGAACCACAAGGGCAAGCATACGCTTCACATGGAACTGATTGATTATCAAAACAAAGAAAAGTTGCCGTTCACTTCTATGGCTAAAAAAGTGACGGTGGGCAATGAGTTTATTGCGGCGATGGAGGTATTGGGGGTGGAGTGCGGGGTGAATTGATACTGAAACAATGATCCCGCCTACGCTTTGGCTTCGGCGGGTAAAGTGGGGTGAATTGAAACTTAAACAATGACCCCGCCTACGCTTTGGCTTCGGCGGGTAAAGTGGGGTGAATTGACAAAAACGCTAACTTTGCACAGGATGAGCAGCCCAAAACGTTACAAAAATGAAAAACAGTTTGAGCACTGGTTTGAGCTCGAAACCGGAAGCCGAATATATTGGTTGGAGATCCCTGAACGATTAGGTTGGACGGCACGTTATATCAAGGAAGTTGATGTTGAGGAATCCACCATTAGTTTTCGCCAGGAAATTTATGACGAGAAAGGGGTTTTGCGCGAAATCCATGAAAAATATCCTGTTGACAAAGGGCATCAAAAAATATTCTGAATGATGGTGACTAAAAAAATAGCCGCAAGTGCACTCCTCTCGTACATGCGTCACGAAACTACCCTCGCCAGTCTGGTTGATTGGGCAGAAGATGCACTTCTGGAAGCTGATTTTCCAGAAATAGACGTGCATTTGCTAACCCAGGTTTTGGGTCGCTTAGGTCTTGCGGATGTTCGCACTTTTGGTTTGTCCTGGGAAGAGTGTGAAAATCTGGTCAAGATGTTGGGCTATGAACTAAAAGTTCAAATGATGGAGCCGGTTTAAAATACTTTTCGACGTCGCCTGCGATTTTACCACCTTGCCGGGCGACCATTTTGTTCTCGACCAAACCTAGAGGCCCTTACTTTATACAATTCGCGGGTACGCTTCTTGGCCAATTCAGGGTTTTCAATTTCCTGAATCTGCTCGTACCCCACTTGGGCAAGCCAAAGTTTGAAGGGCTTGGCTTTTGGTGAAGGGATGGATTGGATGAGGCGAAACAAAGTCTCAGTAGTAGCGCAATCAGTTGCGTATTTTTTCCCGTCCGCCGACGCTAATTTCAGTGGTACGAAAAAATCGTACAACTGCTCAAACCCTTCAACAACAAGTTTCCTTTTGAGATCGCTCCAATATCGGCGTGGTGCGGCTGAACCCGTCAGCACTTCAATAATATCAGTGATGGAAAAACACCAGGCTTCCTCGTGCCATGCGCGGCGGATTTCTTTTTCTTGAAAGATGATGATTTTACTGTGTTTCATTATAATGGTGTGGTATTTTCAAGAACAAATAAGCCACTTTTTGTTTGTTTCTAAAAACAAAAAATTTATTTCGTACCTTGCGGGCCATTCTTGGCATATTTGCTGTGAAGAATTGTGATCCAGATCACTCCTTTGCAAGAATACTGGAAAAATAAACGGTGATTAAAGCCCAGCAACAGAGGTATTGGGGGTAGAGTGCGGGGCGAATTAATAAACTATTTGTTTTTAAACTTTGTTTTAAATTTGCTTTTCAAAACCTAAACCTAATCCTTCATTTATGAACACCTTCGGAGGGAATTGGACGGAAAACAAAATTGAAATTTTAGTTGAATACGCAAAGGCGTACCTAACAATCATGAACGTGCATGCCACCCAATATGGATGGAAGCTCATGTACTTTGATGGGTTTGCTGGCAGTGGTTTGATTGTTCAAGGCAAGGATGAAAATCGAAAAGAAATCGTCGGCGCTGCTCGCAGAATTATAGAAATTGAAGAGCCTCGACCTTTCGATGAATATTACTTCGTTGAAATGAACGATGGGAATTTTAAGGATTTAGAGCAAAACACCAAGTTGGCCTTCCCAACCAAAGCCATACATCCTGTAAAGGAAGATTGCAATAAAAAATTGAAAGACCTCGCAGATTTCCTCCTAACTCCAAAAGGTAAATCTTACAAAATACTAGCCTACATAGATCCTTGTGGAATGCAGTTACAATGGGAAGCAATTGAACGGCTGAAGGGCTTATCTGTTGATGTCTGGATTTTAGTTCCGACCGGAATGGGAGTTAACAGACTGCTGAAAAATGACGGAAATATATCAGAAGCATGGCTCCAAAAACTAGAGTTGTTTCTCGGTATGGATGGAGAAAGTATCAAAGCATATTTTTACAAAGAGCAGCAAGTTTTGACGCTTTTTGGAACAGAGACTGTCACAAACAAAGAGGAAAAAGCAATTAAAAAATCTTCTGAATTGTATCGGACAAGACTGAGTACCGTTTTCAATTTTGTTTCTGAAACCTATGTTTTAAAAACAGCCTCAAACGTTACACTCTTCCATTTTTTGATGGCTTCAAATAATCCAAACGCGGTAAAAATCGCAAATGGAATCATTAAAAAATACAACGCAACAACCTGATTATCATGACACAATCCAGCATTGAATGGACTGAACTCACTTGGAACCCCACCACCGGGTGCAGCAAAATATCGAAAGGTTGCAAGTATTGCTACGCAGAGGTGATGACCCGTCGCTTGCAGGCGATGGGGGTAGAAAAGTATAAAGACGGCTTCAACATTGTCCGTATTCAACCTGAGGAATTGCTGCGGCCTTACGAGTGGAAAAAACCCAGGGTCATTTTTGTCAATAGCATGAGTGATCTATTCCATCCAGAGATTCCACTTGATTACATCAAAATGGTCTTTGGCGTGATGAACGACTGCCGCCAACATCAGTTCCAAATCCTTACCAAACGTGCCGAACGATTGGCTGAGGTCGCTGCGGAGCTTCACTGGACGAGCAATATTTGGATGGGGGTTTCTGTTGAAAATCAAAAAGTAACTAGCCGAATAGATTACCTGCGCGGGACACCAGCGCGCATCAAATTTTTATCCTTAGAGCCACTCCTTGGACCCTTACCCAACCTGAACCTTGTTAATATTGATTGGGTTATCGTAGGTGGTGAAAGCGGAAGAAAACCCCGTCCAATAAAAGCAGATTGGGTTCTTGACATCAAAAATCAATGCATACTTGCAGATGTAGCCTTCTTTTTCAAACAGTGGGGAGGCACAAATAAGAAGAAATCGGGACGGCTACTAGAGGGCAGGACTTATGATAATCTACCCAATATAGAAGGTACTAAGAGTGGCGCAGTAGCTCAATCTCTATATCCTATTTGAACTATTTAGTAACAGTTTAATCCAGAATTTCCCCTCCCGTGGCGAAACCACGCACCCTCTTCTTCTGCTCCCACTGCATCGCATCCGCCCCCAAAAGGCTGGGCAGATCCGCCGCAATGCAAACGAATGGAACACCTTCCAGGAAAAACTATGTACCTACACCCGCGTAATCTTCGCCCCAATTGCATTCAACCGAGCATCAATGTGCTGATACCCACGATCAATCTGGTGTACATTGTGGATCACACTCTTGCCTTTAGCTGAAAGTGCGGCGATGAGCAGTGCCTGCCCAGCCCGGATGTCTGGCGATGTCATTTCAATGCCCCGAAGCGAATATTTGCGGTCTAAGCCAATGACCGTAGCCCGGTGCGGATCACAAAGGATGATCTGTGCGCCCATATCAATCAGTTTATCCGTGAAAAACAGGCGGCTCTCAAACATCTTCTGGTGTACGAGTACTGAGCCGCGCGCCTGGGTAGCAACCACTAAAACAATGGACATCAGGTCGGGTGTGAAACCCGGCCAGGGGGCGTCGTAAATGGTAAGGATCGAACCATCTATAAACGTCTGTATCTCGTAATGTTCCTGAGCGGGAATGTGTAGATCGTCGCCCTGTACGTCAATTTGGATGCCCAGGCGTTCAAAAGTGTGGGGAATCATGCCAAGATGTTCGACGCCCACGTTTTTGATGGTGATTTCGCTCTGGGTCATGGCAGCCAGGCCAATGAACGAACCAATTTCGATCATATCTGGCAGGCAGCGGTGTTCGGTGCCGCTCAGTTTTTCTACCCCTTCGATGTGCAAAAGGTTGGAACCTAGTCCGTCAATTTTGGCGCCCATGCGCTGGAGCATTCGGCAGAGTTGCTGCAAATAAGGTTCGCAAGCAGCGTTGTAAATGGTAGTTTTACCCTTGGTAAGCACGGCGGTCATTAGCACATTGGCCGTGCCCGTCACGGAGATTTCATCCATGTGAAGATACCCGCCTTGCAATCCGCCCTTGGGTTGTTCAATATAATAAATGTCCTTTTCGTCGTCGTATTTGAATTCCGCGCCCAGTTTTTGGAAACCAAGGAAGTGGGTATCCAACCGCCGCCGACCGATCTTGTCGCCGCCGGGTTTGGGCAGGGTAGCCCGCCCAAATCGGGCGAGCAGTGGGCCGATGAGCATCACAGAGCCGCGCAGCCGTCCGGCATCTTTCATAAATTCATCGGAGTGCAAGTAGCCGATGTCTATTGTACCCGCGCAGAAGCGGAAAGTATCGGGCGCGAGCCGTTCTACCGTCACGCCAAATCCGCGCAGGAGTTCGATGAGTTTGTTTACGTCGAGGATGTCTGGCACGTTCGAGATCGTGACCGGCTCGTCGGTGAGCAGCACCGCGCTGATGATTTGCAGGGCTTCATTTTTGGCGCCTTGTGGCTGGAGTTCGCCCTTGAGTGTTTGGCCACCGATGACTTCAAAACTGTCGAGTTGCATGAAAATTGGGTTGTTTTGTGTGGGGATTTATATGGATAATGGCGGGCGAAGGTAGTGTGGTTGAAGCAACTCAAAAACATTCAGTCGGTAAGATTGCTGTATCAGCCTATTTTCGCACAGCCAATTCCGCGTCATTTCCCGCAGCCTACTATGACAACACCCGACAGCATCCAAATCCACGACCTATCGTTCGTGCCGCTCATTTCCGAAGAATCCATACAGGATCGTGTCCGCGTAATCGGCCAGGAATTGACCGAGCGCTTACGAGGCAAAAACCCCTTGTTTATCAGCATTTTAAGTGGAGCCTTTGTCTTTGCTTCCGATCTGATTCGGGCTTTCGACAGCCATTGCGAAGTGGGTTTTGTCAAACTGGCTTCCTATACCGGCACCCGCTCTTCCGGCGACGTACAAACGGTCATGGGACTTGACAAGGACCTCCGTGACCGCCATCTCGTCGTAGTAGAAGACATTGTGGATACGGGCAGGACGCTGCATTTTTTTCTGGAACACCTTCGGGCGCAACAGCCCGCTTCTATTTGTATCGTCACTTGTCTGCGCAAACCAGAAGCCGCGCAATTTCCTGTGCCTGTAGATTTTGTGTGTTTTGAAATTGACGACAAATTCGTGGTCGGCTACGGCCTGGACTACGATGGCTTGGGACGGAATTTGGCGGGAATTTGGCAGCATACATGAATGTCCAATGTCCAACAAGAAATGTCCAATGTCCAAGGATGTGCTGCTCCTGAAATTCGTTGTGACCCAATTACTTGGAGTCAAAGTGAGTGGTTAAGCGCATCAACTACTTGGACATTGGACATTTCTTGTTGGACATTGGACATTTCTTATTTGGACATTGGACATTTCTTGTTGGACATTGGACATTTCTTGTTGGACATTGGACATTTCTTATTTGGACATTGGACATTTCTTGTTGGACATTGGACATTCCCTACGGCTTCTCCGGCTCGAGATACATCTGGGTCTCAAAAAGTGGCGTTTCCACAACCGCTTCAATATCAATGCTCACGGTAATGTCGTCTACCCAATTGTCGCTGCGGAGGGCAAAGAAATAGGTGCCTTCGAGTGGCGCGTAACGGCGTTGGGCATCCACGCTGACGCCTGTTTGTTGCATGAAGGCCGAGTAGTTTTCGCCCTTGGAAAAGTGCTGCCAGTTGTCCCAATCAACCACGGCATAATCCACATCTTCACCCGACTTGGAAGTGCTGAGATCAATGGCCATGCCAAGTGCAAATGCTGCCAGCGCGGTCTCCGGCATGACGCCCATGAGTTTGGCCGCGCCGCCTTGAAATGCCTGTTTGAGCTTCTGCGCGTCTTGTTGCCTGGCTTCCTGTACAGCTTGTCCCACGGCAATTCGATAGGCCCATTGTCGGGTATTGGGTGGCAAAGTGAATTGGTAGGCATTGACCGGCTTTTTTAAATAAAATTTGCTGGAATTAACGGTAGCCTGACCGCCCAGTGAGACGGTTTCGGTTTTTTTGCCCGACTGTACACTCTTTTTACCGATGCGGAAAGTGGGGGTCTCTTTCACGTCCCAATTGAGCTGAGTGTCAAATCGGGTAGTTTCAGTACTGCCTGGATTGCGATGCAAAGTGAATCGGCAGATTTTTTTGTTCAAACCGGTTTCATAGATACGAAGCAGGTAAATGCCCGTTTTGGGTATCAGGATAGTTTTTTTTAATACAGAATCCAGCTCATAAGCGCGATAAAGCAAGTGGCCTTCCGGGTATTGGGACAATTCGATGGACTTGATTTTTTTGCCCGTCAGTTCTTCTACCTGAAGTTGAATTTGGTCGCCTTCGGCAAAAGCATAGAAATGTTCGCTTGCCCCGTCCAGTTTAAAAGTCTGGTCGGCCACTGGTATAGCAGATTGGGCTATCAGTAAGCTGGACAAAAACATTAGAGCGGTTATTAGGCAAGATTTCATGGCGGTAACGACTAAAAAACGTGCCGCTCGGCGTGGTAACTGGAGCGCACCAAAGGCCCACTTTCTACATATTTCAAGCCTTTGGCTAGCCCAACTTCCCGGTATTCGGCAAAGGTGTCAGGATGTACAAACTCCGCTACTTCCAAGTGCATTTTGGTGGGCTGGAGGTATTGTCCCAGGGTTAAGATATCGCAGCCATTGGCCACAAGTTCGTCCATGGACTGGAAAATCTCCTCTTTTGTTTCACCGAGTCCGACCATGATGCCCGTTTTGGTGCGTTTGCCATAGTCTTTGATTCGGCGGATTTGTTCGAGGCTACGCTCCCATTTTGCCTGAGGGCGCACTTTTCGGTAGAGACGCGGAACCGTTTCCATATTGTGGCTGACCACTTCTTGTCCGGCGGAAATCATGCGCTCCAAAGCCTCCCAATTCGCTTTTGTGTCGGGAATCAAGGTCTCAATGGTGGTCTCCGGGCTGCGTTCTTTCACGAGGCGAACGGTTTGATACCAGACTTCAGCGCCTCGGTCTTGCAGTTCATCGCGGTTGACAGAGGTGATGACGGCATGTTTGACCTTCATGAGCCAGATGGCCTCGGCTACACGACGAGGTTCGTCCGTGTCGTATTCGTTGGGACGACCTGTTTTGACGGCACAAAAGGAGCAAGAGCGGGTGCAGACATTGCCCAAAATCATAAAAGTGGCGGTACCTGCGCCCCAGCATTCGCCCATATTCGGGCAAGAGCCGCTTTGACAAATCGTGTGGAGTTTGTACTCATCTACAATGCTGCGCACATTGCGATAGTTCTCGCCCATAGGCAGGCGGACTTTAAGCCATTCGGGGCGTTTGGGCCGCGAATCAATCCCGGCTTTTTGGGATTCAACGATAGGAAGTTCGAGCATTAAATTTTATTTCCGCTTACCAAACTGCAAATTTAGGAAGAAGTTGAAGAACACCTGTTGATTCTGGTCATCGTTGACAAAAATGGATGCTTTCTGTGCAAAAACATCCACGGTAAGTCCGATTTCCAATGCCTTTACCACTTCGTCGAAGGCACCCCAGTCCATGTGGTAGGCGATTGAACCCGTGCCGCCGGGCAGGACAGAAATTTCGCCAATGCCCCGGGTGAAGGGGGCTGCGCCTAAGATTTTTGAATTGTTGAGAAAATCTTCGCGGTTTGATTCTGAATATTTAACAATGGAAGAACGGCCTATATCGGAAGCAGCGTCTTTGACATTCAACGCCAAATAATAGGGTTTCAGCAGCCCAAGCGATGGCCCAATAGAATAACTCATTCCTACAGCAACCCCTTTTTGCTTGGCTTTTTCAGAAAAATAACGCTTTTGCCCCCATCCAGAACGGAGCACAAAGAGACTGTTCTTTTTCCCATAGACGAAAGGTCGCGACGAACGCCGGACACTTGGAGCAGCGTTTTGCCTTTGCTCTTTCGGATGTTTCATCTCGCTAATGCCGAGGCTCAGGGTCTTGGTTTTGTTGTAAGTGCGCAAACGGCCCCACTCCATTCCGAAGCCGAAACTGCGGTTGGTGGCCAATCGCATATTGAACGTTGTCTCGCGGTTATATAGAAAGCCTAGCTCTTCTTTTTGGGCAATCTGTGCGTTGCCTTCGAGGGCGAAGGCGGCCAAAAACAGTAGGGATAAAGTCAAGCGCAGCATGGGAGCGACATTTTAGGATTCAAAAGTAGAGTTTTTTGGAATACTAACGTTGAAACCTGTGCTATGGTTTTTGTCGTGTGGTGGCGGGAACGGGCAAATCGGTTTTTAAAGCCTGAAGGCCTTGGTTTTGTTTTGAGAAAATGTAAAAAGTTTGCAACTTGCTGGAAAATGATCTTGGAGACCATTTGTTTCCTTCCTGCTGCAAATTGTCATGAATTGACGGGACAAAACGCTGGTTTTCTCGCTGTTGATGTCTCAGCGAACTACCGTTTGATTTTTCAACCAGCCGAAGATCCTCCTCCTTTGAAAGATGACGGCGGTTTGGATTGGTCGGCGGTGACCGAAATTTTAATCCTGGATATTGTTGATTATCACTGACTCACTCCTTTCCTCATACCAACTCACTCATGTCTCCCAACAACAAACGAAATCTAGAATTAGCCCGCGAAATGCTCTCCCCGCCGGGCGATACCATTCAAGAAACCATTGACGCCCTTGGCATGAACCAATACGAATTGGCCGAACGCATGGGCAGGCCCGTAAAAACTGTAAACGAAATTATTAAAGGTAAGGAGGCTGTCACACCCGCTACGGCTGTACAGCTAGTGGCAGGGGCACGAAGTCTTTGATAGTTTGGTCAGATTATTTTGAGATGAGACTAGGCGCGACGAAGGATTGTAGCGGGCTCTCCATGACTGAGGCGCAACAAAGTATCAGTTCAAA
>Ga0105049_10008545_pt1 | contig 11874 bp, 6 predicted proteins | sample MAT06_FD_78087 | JGI IMG/M metagenome (GOLD analysis project Ga0105049, IMG submission 78087) | Freshwater microbial communities from Lake Fryxell liftoff mats and glacier meltwater in Antarctica - MAT-06 | ecosystem: Environmental > Aquatic > Freshwater > Ice > Liftoff microbial mat | place...
CAGGGTTCGCCACCTGACCACCACCTGCGTTAGCACCCAAATTACCCTGTACCTGCAACTCAGGATCAATGCCTTTGTATTTCGTAATCAGGAACAGGTTGTTGCCAGCCACATAAACCCGTGCACTTGAAAAGTACTTGTTGGCTTTGATGGGTACGTTGTAGCCAAGTTGTACGTTGTCGAGACGGACAAACGCACCACTTTCGAGCCAGTTGGTCGAGAGTACGTTCACACCGTATTTGATCGGGAGCGTCGTTACGTCTCTCAACATATTGGTTTCCAAAATCGAACCCGGAATCATGAAGTTAGACCGGGTGTTGTTCATGATTTTGTTGCCAAACGTACCGCGCAACTGGAAATTTAGGTCAAAGTTGCCATACCGGAACGTGTTAATCCAGGATGCGTTGGCAAACGGCTGTGGATTACCCTGCGCGATTGGATTACCAGCCGCAATAGCTGCAGCGGCATCAGCTTTCGATACGTCAGATGTCGGCGTATCACCAACAGCGGCTTTCAGCAGTGGCTGACCGTCAGCACCGTAAGATCCGGCAAAGGTTGGTACGTTGTTGAACTCACCCAAGGGCCGCCCTACGGTTAGGAATGAAGAGAACACATCTGACAAACCACGACCACCAAAGGGGTTAAAACGAATCTGGCCAACGTTGAACTGATCGTTCGAGAGCGAGGTAATTCTGTTTTTGTTGATTGAACCCACAATCCGGGAGTTCCAGACAAAACCACCTTTGTCCAAGATGTCGCCACCCAACGAAAGTTCAATACCACTGTTCCGCATATTCCCTACGTTCGCCAGAATACTGCTGGCGAAGAATCTAACCCCGTCTGCTGGTACGCTGATTTGGTACAGCATATCTTTCGTATCCTTGATGTAGTAGTCTAACGTACCAGAGAATCGGTTGTTAAATAACTGAAAATCAAGGCCAACATTCGTTTGTGTTACCACTTCCCATTTCAAATCAGGGTTGGCATTCTGGCCGATACCATAACCGGGCAAGAAATCGCCGATAGTGCCATCATAGTATGTACCCCTCTGACTGTACAACTGAATTGAGTTGTAGGGGTTGATTCCTTCTGAGTTGCCCGTTGCGCCATAACCGGCCCGGAGTTTGGCAAACGTCACAACATTGTTTTTCGGGAAAAACGACTCGTTTGTGAGCGTCCAACCCACAGCTGCCGATGGGAACAGGCCCCATTTGTTGTTGACACCAAACTTAGAGCTACCATCCTGGCGCAACGAGGCCGTAACATTGTATTTGTCGTTCAGGTTTACCGTAGCCCGACCGAAGAACGAGATCAAGTTTGATCGGTTCCGGTATGAAGTAGCATAGCTGTTGCTTGGGTTAAGCAGCGTACCGGCTCCCGTACCGAGGTTGTCGAAACCCAAGGCCGTTGTTACGAACTGATTATTGGCCGCACCAAAACCGTCGTTATCAAACTGCTGAAACGAGTAACCGCCTAAAATCGCGAGGTTACTGTTATTGCTGGTCCCTAAGTTCCGAACATAGTTACCCGTTATTTCAAGTAGTTTGCTGTCTGCATTATACAGCCGGCGTTCGGCACGGCCATTGCTACCGGAATAAGACTTGATAGCAGGGTTAGAAACATAGTTATTTTGCTGACCATCAGACTGTAGCTGTCCGTTTACGCCAATTGTCAAGCCATCTATAACTTCATATTTGAGGTTGGTACCCAGAATGGTTGTGTTCCGAACACCGTTGTTGGTTGCGTTTTCTAACGCTGCCACCGGGTTGAACAAGTCAAACGAGCCACCTACTTCAGCATATCCCCCCTGGTTTAGTTTTGGATCAGCAAACCGAACCGGCAACGTTGGTAGAAACTGTGCGGCCCGGTTGATGATGTTGTTATCGGCAAATAGGCTGTTTGTGCGCGTGAACTGTAGGTTATACTGCACACTCAGGCGGTTATCCAATGCCTTTTGGTCGAGGTTAATCCGGCCTACTAAGCGGTTGGAACCCGTGTTTTTCACCAGACCCTGGTTATTCAGGTAATCAAGCGATCCCCGGTAGCTGAAATTCTGCGATCCGCCCGACACCGCTAAGTTGTGATTATTGGTGACAGCCATCCGCGTAATTTCATCTGTCCAGTTCGTGTTGGTCGTATTGTCCGGGAAACGCTGCTTATCGTTCAAAGCCGCAGCACCATAGACTTTCGTTACGGCATCACGGTAGCCGGGGCCATCGAGCAAATCAAGCCGCTTGGCAATGGTCTGAACGGCCACGTAGTTGTTGAACGAAACGGTTGTTTTGCCGTTTTTGCCGCGCTTGGTCGTTATCACAATAACACCGTTGGCTGCCCGCGAACCGTAGATAGCACCTGCCGAGGCATCTTTCAGCACGTCAATCGTTTCAATGTCGTTGGGGTTTACCTGGCTAATCGGTACGCCAATCATGCCGTCAACTACGTAGAGCGGATCTGAACCACCCGCCAGCGACGTATAACCCCGCAAGCGAACTGACGGTGCCTGGTTGGGGTCACCTGATGGTTGCGTGATAACCAAACCGGCTACTTTGCCCTGAATCGCCTGAAGTGGGTTAGGGTTTACACCAGTATTAAAATCTTTGGTGCTTACCTGAGTTACCGAACCCGTCAGGTCTTTCTTCTTAGCCGTACCATAGCCAACCACCACTACTTCTTCGAGTGCTTTGGTGTCCTCGGATAACCTCACATCAACAACCGAACGATTTCCAACAGCTACTTCCTGGCTGGTGTAACCAATGAAACTCAACACTAGCGTGGTGTTATCGGCAACGTTGGCAAGGCTAAACTTCCCTTCTGAGTCTGTGTTCGTGCCCCGTTGTGTACCTTTCACCTGAACACTTACCCCCGGTAGCCCTAACCCGGCAGGATCCGTTACTTTACCCGTTACGGTTCTGCTTTGCGCCAAAGCAGGTTGAGTGCCAAAAAACACCACCATTGCCAGCATTGCCACGAAGATATTCATCTTGTGACCGAACTGAGCTACCCATCCGCTTGTGCGGTTTGTTATGCAGGATTTGTCCATCATAGGTTTACGAAAAATGGTTAAAATAATTAAGTTGGTTGCTAGGTTTGCGATTTGTTCACTTGATTACCGTACTGCGATAGATAGGTTTGCTTCATCTGAATGTAAGACTATTTGACCTGTCTTCAGCTTATTCAGAATGATAATTGGCACCATAACAGGATTTCATAGAACATTCTCGACAGACTACTTAGCAAATTACTCATAGTAGCTTCTAAAATGCAAATCGGACTTAGTTAAAATGCAGGTAATCTAGGTAAATATTGTATCAGTTTTGTTCAATGATCGAAAAAGCCAGTTTGTGTTATTTTTAGATTTTTAAGTATTAAGACCGCTGCACACAATGCTAAGCTGGTATTTAATTGTACTATTCTATTTTAACGAATATGGAGAAAAGAAAAACTCGAAATCTAAAAAAATGTTAATTTTGATGTGATAATTGCACCTGAATACCGCTCTGAGCGTTTGAGAATTCAAAGCCAATGATACCCGTTAAACCGCAACTTGAAGGCGATTACTTTGACGACCTAACCACTCGTACCTTATACGCGACCGATGCCTCGGCCTACCGGGAAATGCCTGCGGCCGTGACAATTCCCCGATCTATCGAGGATCTAAAAAAACTTATTGCTTATGCTATCTCTACAAAGCAAGCCCTGATTCCCCGAACTGCGGGTACATCGCTTGCTGGTCAGGTGGTTGGTAATGGTATCGTTGTGGACGTGTCAAAGCACTTTACCAAAATACTTGAAGTAAATACCGGGGAGCGATGGGTTCGAGTACAACCGGGGGTAGTTCGCGACGAATTGAACATGTTTCTAAAGCCTTATGGCTTGTATTATGGCCCGGAAACATCGACTGCCAATAGGGCTATGATCGGTGGTATGGTGGGTAACAACTCTTGCGGTTCTAACTCCGTAGTATATGGTTCGGCACGAGAACATCTACTGTCTGTGAAGGTATTGTTGGCTGATGGTTCAGAAGCTGAATTTGGCCCTACAGAAGCTGAGCAATTAGCCAGTACCATTTGGGATGCAAGCCGAAAAAATGGGTCAGCGAGTTTGTTAGACAGTATTTATGCGCAGACTAACGCCATTCTTAATGACCCAGCAAATCAGGCTGAAATCCGCAAAAACTTCCCCAAACGCACCATCGAACGGCGCAACACAGGGTATGCCCTGGATATGCTGCTCGACTGTGCGCCGTACACAACTGATGGAGAGCCGTTTAATTTCTGTAAGCTCATTGCCGGCTCTGAAGGAACACTCTGTTTTCTGACGGAGATAAAACTGAATCTGGTGCCGTTGCCACCCGCTGAGTCTGGTTTAGTGGCGGTGCATTGCCGCTCCATCGACGAAGCGCTACGGGCAACACTGGTTGCCCTGAGATACCGCCCCTACGCTGTTGAGCTCATCGACAATATTATTCTGGAGCGGGCCAATACGAACGACGAGCAACGAAAAAACAGCTTTTTTGTACAGCGGGTACCCAATGCTGCATCTGAATTGGAAAGCTTTCCAACAATTTTGGTTGTCGACCTTTCTCGTGATAGCCGGGCCGAGGTAGAGCAATTGGCTACCGAAATGGAAGCTGAAATGCGGGCGGAGGGTATGGGCTATCATTTTCCCCTTCTTTTTGGCGACGATAGCAAGAAAATCTGGGCGCTTCGCAAAGCCGGGCTTGGCCTGCTGGGCAACCTCCCCGGCGATGCCAAAGCAGTAGCGGTGATCGAGGACACAGCCGTGGACGTGCGCGACCAACCCGAGTACATCCGGGAATTCAACGTGATTCTCAAAAAACACGGTATGACTTCGGTGCATTACGCCCATGCCGGGTCGGGCGAGATTCACCTGCGGCCTATCATCAATTTGAAGACCGCCGAAGGTCATCGGCAGTTTAGGATGATTGCCGAGGAGATTGCTACCCTCGTGAAAAAATACGACGGATCGCTTTCCGGCGAACACGGCGATGGGCGGCTTCGGGGTGAGTTTATTCCGAAAATGGTGGGCGCGCACAACTATGAGTTGATGCGGCAGGTGAAGCAGATGTGGGATCCTAATGGCATTTTCAACCCCGGAAAAATTGTGGAAACGCCCCCGATGGATACGTTTTTACGCTACGAAGCCGGGCAACAAACCCCCGACTTTCAGACTTATTTTCGGTATAAAGGTCAAACTGTACTCCAACACGCTGAGCAGTGTAATGGCTCCGGGGACTGCCGCAAAACCGAATTGTCGGGCGGCACCATGTGTCCGAGTTTCATGGCTACGCGCAACGAGAAAGACACGACGCGGGCGCGGGCTAACATCCTCCGCGAGATGCTAACGCGCTCCGAGAAAGAGAACCGCTTCGACCACAAAGAGATCAAAGAAGTTTATGACCTGTGTTTGTCGTGCAAAGGCTGTAAGTCGGAGTGTCCCTCGAATGTGGATGTGGCCAAGTTGAAAGCCGAGTTTTTGCAGCATTATTACGATGCCAATGGCGTTCCGATTCGGTCGAGGCTGATTGCGAATTTTGCCCGATTATCAGGTTTGGCGAGTTATGTTCCCTGGGCCTGGAACGCCGTTTTGGGAACGCCCGCCCTCCGGCGAATCGCTAACCGGGTGGTCGGTTTTCACCCCGACCGCACGATGCCCTTGATGGGCAAGACAACGCTGAGTGCCTGGGCGAAAAGGAGAATATCACAAGATAAAAAGCCATATACCGTTTACCTCTTTTGTGACGAATTCACCAATTATAACGACGTTGAGGTTGGAAAGAAAGCTATTCAGTTGCTGGAAAAGCTTGGTTATGAGGTAGTTATACCCAAACATGGAGAAAGTGGTCGGGCGGCCTTATCGAAGGGAATGCTGAAAATGGCCAAGAAAATGGCTGACAATAATGTTCGGGCATTACGAAACGTTGTTACAGAAGAAACGCCCTTGGTAGGTCTGGAGCCGTCGGCTATTCTGACTTTTCGGGACGAGTACCCTGATTTGGTGGATGAATCGCTGGTGGAAGATGCCCGAAAACTGGCCCGGAATGCGCTTACTTTTGAAGAGTTTATAGCCCGTGAAATTGATGCTAAACGGATTCGTGCTGATCAATTCACGACGGAAACTCGCTTGATAAAAATGCACGGCCATTGTCAGCAAAAAGCGGTGTCGTCGTTAGTGCCGGGGAAAAAGGCATTGTCGTTGCCCAAAAATTATACGGTGCATCTGATTCCGTCGGGTTGTTGTGGAATGGCCGGGTCGTTTGGTTTCGAGAAAGAACACTACGACCTTTCGATGCAAATTGGCGAACTGGTCTTGTTGCCCGCTGTTCGTCAGCAACCCGCCGACGTGATCATTGCCGCCCCCGGAACCTCGTGCCGTCACCAAATTCATGACGGAACGGGCCGTACGGCCAAGCACCCGGCAGAAATCTTATTCGAAGCACTGGCTTAACTACCTGGAGTAATGGAAGATAAATACATCAATCCGTTTACTGATTTCGGCTTCAAAAAACTGTTTGGTGAAGAGCCGAACAAGGATTTGCTGATTAATTTCCTGAATACCCTTTTGCCCGAACGTCATAAAATCAGTGACCTTTCGTACACTAAAAACGAACAAATGGGAGCCGCTTCCCTTGACCGGAAAGCGGTGTATGACCTGTATTGCATTAGTTCGACTGGCGAACGGTTCATTGTGGAGGTGCAAAAGGCCAAACAGAATTATTTTAAAGATCGAAGCCTGTATTACGCTTCTTTCCCGATTCAGGAGCAGGCTTTGCGGGGTGACTGGAACTACCGATTGACACCTATTTACACGGTAGGCATTCTGGATTTCCTGTTTAACGAAGATCAGGAAGACAAGATCGTTGTTCACACCGTTCAATTGAAGGATCAGTTTGGCGAGACCTTCTACGATAAGCTAACGTTTATCTACTTGTCGATGCCTAATTTTACGAAGAAAGAACACGAACTGACCACGTTGCAGGACAAATGGCTTTACGTATTCAAGTGTTTACCAACCTTGCAAAAACGCCCGGCAGCACTTCAGGAAAAGGTGTTTGACAAACTCTTCACAGTAGCCGAAGTTGCCCAATTTTCGAGCGACCAACGCGAAGCCTATCACCAAAGTGTGAAATATTATCGCGACCTCAAAAATGTTGAAGATACTGCCTGGACGACAGGTATGAATAGAGGTCTTGAGCAAGGCATTGAGCAAGGTATTGAGCAAGGTATTGAGCAAGGTATTGAGCAAGGTATTGAGCAAGGTATTGAGCAAGGCATTGAGCAAGGCATCGAGCAAGGCATTGAGCAAGGCATTGAGCAAGGCATTGAGATAAAAGAGGTGGAATTTGTACTTAAACTGCACCGAAAAGGCAATTCCAATGAACATATTGCCGATTTGATGGATTTACCTGTCGAACGGGTACAGACCATTATAGATGTAAATAGTCAACACTAAAAATTGCTTCCAATTACCCCAAAAACGAGTTCGATGAGAAAACTCCTTCTTGCTGCTGCCTGCTTCGTTTGCTGGCAGGCTGTTGCACAAAATACGCCATCAACCTCTAAATACGACCCGAAAGAGTTGTTTCATCCCTTGTTCAACATGCAGCCGGGTAACGACTACCGCACGGGCAGTGGTGAGCCGGGGCCGCGTTACTGGCAAAATAAGGCTGACTATAAAATTAATATCAGCCTCGACGATCAAAAGAATGAAATCAGTGGTGAAGTAGAAATTACCTACAAAAACAACTCACCCAAATCGTTGCCGTTTTTGTGGTTGCAGTTGGATCAAAATGCATTTAGTGATACGTCGCGGGCAGCAAAAACTACCCCTGTTACGGGTGGGCGCTTTGGCAACCTCGACTTCAAAGGGGGCATGACTATTACCGCCGTAACGGTGGAGCATGGCAAAGGTAAAGCAACGGCTGTACCGTATTCCATTACCGATACACGCCTGCAAGTGCGTTTGGCGGAGGCTCTCAAGCCTGGCAGTGACCCTATCAAGATTAAGCTGGCTTACTCCTTCAAAATCCCTGAATATGGCTCCGATCGGATGGGTCAGTTGACTCGTAAAGACGGGATTGTCTACGAAATTGCGCAGTGGTATCCCCGGATGTGCGTGTTTGACGATATCCAGGGTTGGAACGTGTTGCCCTACCTCGGTGCGGGTGAGTTTTACCTCGAATACGGCGACTTTGAGTATGCTGTAACGGTTCCCTGGGATCATATCGTAGTGGGGTCTGGTGAGTTGACGAACTCGGATGAAGTGCTGACCAAAGAGCAAATTAAGCGCATGGCGCAGGCCCGGCAGAGCGACAAAACAGTGATGCTTCGGACCAAAGAAGAGGTAACTGACCCAAAATCACGCCCGAAGGAATCCGGTCGGTTGACGTGGAAATTTCGGTGCCTGAACAGCCGCGATGTGGCTTTCGCCAGTTCAAAGGCATTTGTGTGGGATGCCGCCCGGATCAATTTGCCGAGTGGTAAAACAGCACTGGCTATGTCGGCTTACCCGGCAGAAAGTGCCACTAATGACTCTTGGGGCCGATCGACAGAATACGTGAAAGGCTGCATTGAGTTTTACTCTAAGTACATTTTCGAGTACAGCTATCCTGTGGCAACCAACGTGGCCGGGGTTGTGGGGGGCATGGAATATCCGGGCATTGTATTTTGCGATCACCGCGACAAAAAAGACGGGCTTTGGGGCGTAACCGATCACGAGTTTGGCCACAATTGGTTCCCCATGATCGTGGGCAGCAACGAGCGTAAATTTGCCTGGATGGACGAAGGTTTCAATACCTTCATCAACATGCTCTCAACCGCCAGCTTCAACAAGGGCGAGTACAACCGGGAACGTGGCACCATGCACGATGTGGCCCCGGCATTGTTTGCTCCCAGCGAGCCAATTATGACCATTCCTGATGTACAGCAGAGCCGAAACCTCGGCATTCTGGCTTACTACAAACCCGGTATGGGCCTGAAAATGCTCCGCGATGTGGTGCTTGGCCCGGAGCGGTTCGACTATGCGTTTAAGGCGTATGTGAACCGATGGGCGTTTAAACACCCCACGCCCTATGACTTTTTCCGCACGATCGAAAACGCGGCTGGCGAAGATCTTGGCTGGTTCTGGCGGGGGTATTTTTATGAAACCTGGAAACTCGATCAATCGGTGAAGGAAGTCAAATATGTGGAAAATGATGCCGCCAAAGGTTCCTATATAACCATCGAGAATTTGGAGAAAATGGCCATGCCCGCCACTATCGAGATGACTGAAACAACCGGCAAGAAAACGCGGGTTAACCTGCCCGTCGAAATCTGGCAGCGGGGTGGTACATGGACGTTCAAAGCACCAACAACGGCTAGTTTACGTACGGTGGTGATCGACCCCGATGAGAAAATCCCGGACATCAACCCCCGCAACAACACCTGGAAAGCCGACGCGCAGTAACATTATTATTGCCATACAGTCCGCGCCAGCATCACCTCCCGTCCATCGTTGGCATGGGAAAGGCGATGCAGCGCGGACTCGTCGTTTATCCATGTTCGCACCAGCAGGCGGTCGTGCAGGTGGCATTCGGATTTGAAAAACAGATCGAGTTCGCGGAGGGGTTGCCCACGCAGGGTAGCTTCGGGCATCGACTCAATCACGGCCTGAACATAGCTGACGTTGTTGGTATGCTGATTGGTATCCAGGTCATGCCAGCCTATCATGTGTTCAGTGATGGTAGGGGTCGTATCAGGCCAGGTGAACCCTGGTTTTAAGGGTAAAGCAGGCAGGGGGTCGGCTATTACAGGTGGGTCTAATGCCCGGATAAAATCGGGCAATACAATCATGGCCCGACGTTCGATATTGAATGTGACCCAGGTGCTGGCGGCCTCGGCTAAGAGTTGCCCCTCTGCGCTAACTACCTTGAAATCGCGGTAAATGAAATACTTTTCCACCTTCGTTGGAAAGGTAGAGACCTGCACTGTATCGCCGTAGCGGGGATATTGATGGATGGTCAGCCGAAAACGCATCAGCATCCAGCCAATGCCGTGTTTCCGCAAATCGGCCATTCCGATGCCGTATTCCAGCGCATTTCTGTTGGCTGATTCCTGCATCCAGTTCATCAGCGTGGCAATGCTCAGTTGGCCGGTGGCATCGGTTTCGTAACCCCGGATGGTGTAGGTATCGGTTTGGATAAAAGCCATGTGGCAAAGGTATCGACAATCCGGGCTACCTCCGCCGGTTTTTCGAGTGGCAACACATGCCTTGCTCCGGCAATAGTCGTCAGTTGGGCATCGGGGAAGTGGTTCAGCACGGTTTTTTGCATCAACTCGGCGTTGATATGGTCGTCTTCGCTACCCAAAACGATCTGAATTGGCACCTGAACCCACGGCATCCGGTCGCTGATATCTTCCCGGCTTCCGTGTTCCAACCAGGCGTTCCAGGCAGCGGGCGACGACCGTAAATCGTCGGTAACAATCAGTTCCTGAAATACGTCTGAAATAGGGGCCGCCGTAATCTTTTTCAGGGTTTCCTCTGCCTCCGACCGTTGGCCGTGCGTAGTCAGCAACCGTTGCCGTTCGGCTTCGTCCATCGGCTCTGGCGAAGGGGGAGAGGGAGCCAGTAGCACTAAACCCAGCAAGCCATCCGGTTGCCGCGAAGCCAGATTCAGGGCCACTTTGCCGCTCATCGAATGCCCCGCCACGACGAATGGCCCATCATGCTCGTCCATCAACCGAACCACATCGTCGGTCATGGCATCCACCGAATAGTCATTATCAGCCGGAACAGGACCATCCCCAAACCCTCTCAAATCAGGAGCAAGGCAGGTGTAACGCCCAGCTAACAGATTGATAACGGCCCCGTATTCGCGGTGGGAACTCCCGAAAAAGTGAAGGAGGAGGATGGTCATACTCAAACTTGCGTTTTAAGCCTTGCCGGGCGGTTGGTCATTTCGAGCATTTCGCCGTAGGGGACGATGGTAATCTGGCCAAATTCGTTCAGCAAATCTTTGTAGGCTTGAGCCACGGGACGGGGTTTTCGGTCGAGGTTATATAAACCACAGGGCTGAACCCGGTTGTTTTGCTCGCCCATTTGGGTATCCCAGTCAATTTGGTCGATCAGGCTATACCACGTAAATCCCAGCACCGGCACCCCATCCCGACGAATCCGCATTACGTTGATCCACTGTTTCCAAAGCCACATAGGGGCATCCTGCTCCTCGAAAACGTTGGTTTCGGTGTGCATCACCGGCATGTGGTACCGTTCGTAATATTCTTTGGTAATTTGATACCAACCCAGCACACCCATCGAACTGTGAATGGACCCGTCGGGCAGCTTAATCCGTTCATTCCGACCATAATAGTCGTTACCCATAATCTGGTAGCCCGGTGGTTTGCCCTTCATAAACCAGTCGTATTCTTTCCGGGTTAAGCCATTGTCCATCAGGTACATCAACACCGTTGCCGATGGTGGGCGGGCGTACAGCAAATCGAGCGATAGGAACCGAAGTTCGTTTTCCAGATTGGTTTGAGCCGAAGGAACCGCACACAAATCATGAATGAATTCGGCACTTTCGCTCTGCACAATGACGCAATCGTTGCGGACGGTGGCAATCTGCTGATTCCCCATGATACTGGCGGCTGTACAGTGTTTCAGGGCCGTAACAAAACCCTTATCGGTCTTGAGTTGCTCGTTCCAGACACCATCTTTCGCGCTGATGCGGGCCGTTACATAAATCTCATTCACGGGTGTGTAGTAACGTACCCAAGGGTAGCGTTTGGCTACGGCCAGGCAATATTCGGCGAAGTGAACCGGCAGTTCGGGGTTCTGAAAATTACCCACCCAATCGGGTACGCCAAAGTGCATCAA
>Ga0105049_10008546_pt1 | contig 11873 bp, 10 predicted proteins | sample MAT06_FD_78087 | JGI IMG/M metagenome (GOLD analysis project Ga0105049, IMG submission 78087) | Freshwater microbial communities from Lake Fryxell liftoff mats and glacier meltwater in Antarctica - MAT-06 | ecosystem: Environmental > Aquatic > Freshwater > Ice > Liftoff microbial mat | place...
CAGACCAAACGTGGCGAAGAAGCCGTCACCGATGCTGATCGTGCCAGCCAGCGTCTGATCATCGAAAAGCTCGCCGCGCAATTCCCCGACGACGGCTTCATCGGCGAAGAAAACGACGACGGCTCCGCCATCACCAACCGTCCGCCGAAACGGGGCAATCGCGTATGGGTGATCGATCCCATCGATGGCACCAACAATTTCGTCGCGCGGCTCGGTAATTTCGCGGTGTGTATCGGACTGCTCGACGCCGGCATGCCGGTGCTCGGCGTGGTCTATGACGTTTGCCGTGATGAGGTCTATGCCGCGGAGCAGGGCCACGGTGCGTGGTTGAATGAGCGCGCGATCCTGGCGCCGACCACGCCGCTGTCGGAACGTTGCCTGCTGATGCTCACCAGCAACCTGCTGGATGCGCACGGGCGCATGCCGGCCTGGGCGGCGGCCTTCCATGCCCAAACCCGGCTCAAGGTTCGCGTGCTCGGCAGTGCGGCTTTGGAGGCAGTCCAAGTCGCAGCTGGCGTAGCCCACGGTTCGATCACGGTGAACGGCAAGCTGTGGGACATCGCCGCCGCGGCTGCGCTGGTGTTGATCGCTGGCGGAGAAGTCCTGAGCCCGTCCGGCGAGCCGCTGTTCCCCATCGACCTGCACGGCTATAGCGGCGCTAAAACTCCGTATGTCGCTGTGGCGACGAGCGCTAAGAGAGAGATCCTGGCGGCCATTCGCAGCTGAACTGCCGGGAGCTGGAAGGTTCTACCGGCCAATTCGGGTTGGCGCCTCCTCTAATTGCTATCCATTCTCAATTGCTACTATCGCAGTCAGACATGAATGCTCCCCTGCCAATGTTGCCTGGTGCCTTGACGCTCGACCGTTTGGAACCGGGGTCAAAGGCCCAGGTGTTGAGCGTGACTGGAGTGCTGCCCATCCGTCGGCGACTTTTGGAAATGGGCCTGTGCCCAGGCGTCACCGTCGACGTGATCCGCCGTGCGCCGCTCGGTGATCCGCTCGAAGTGCGCGTGCGCGGCTACCTGCTGAGCCTGCGGCTCGACCAGGCAGCGCAGGTGAGCGTGGCGGCGCTGGCGGTCGCTCCTGCCGCCGTCGCCTGAGCCGGCCATGACCAGCGCTCCCGCTGCGGCTCCGTCCGCCATTCGCACTATCGCCCTCGGCGGTAATCCCAACTGCGGCAAAACCACGCTGTTCAATGCGCTTACCGGCTTGCGGCAGAAGGTCGCCAACTATCCCGGCATCACGGTCGATAAGAAGACCGGTCGCTGCACGTTGCCCGATGGCCATGTCATCAACGTGCTCGATCTGCCTGGGACCTACAGCCTGGTGGCGAACTCGCCCGATGAACAGGTGGCGATGGAGGTCCTGCGCGGCCTGCGTCCGGACACGCCCGCGCCGGACGTGATCGTCGCGGTGGTCGATGCCAGCAACCTCGCACGAAATCTTTACCTCGTCAGTCAACTGATCGAACTGCGTCGGCCGATGGTCGTCGCGCTCAACATGAGCGACATTGCGAATCGGCGCGGCCAGCCGGTCGACGCCGTCGCACTGGCGCGTGAATTAGGCGTACCAGTGATCCCGGTCGTCGGTCACCGTGGCGACGGTGTCGATGCGCTGAAGTCCGCCTTGACCCAGGCCACCGTTCCCGCACTGCCGACGTGGCTGCTGCCGGAAGCGATTGCCACCGCCATCACCACCGTCGGTAACGCCCTGCCCGCATTGCCGCACGCGGAACGCGAACGCTTTGCCCGCCGTTTGCTGGCGCAGGAAACTGCCGCCGATTTGGCTGCCGCACGCGCAGATCCGGCCGTTGCTGCCGCCCTCGCCAACGCCGCTGCTGATCCGGCGACGGTGATGCAGGCCGACATCGAGGCGCGTTATCATTGGATCGATGCCATTGTCGCACGCGTGGTGCAGCCTGGAGCGTTCAAGCCGGGCACGACGCTGACGGATCGCGTCGATGCAGTGCTGGTACATCCGGTGCTCGGACTTGGCGTCTTCGGTCTGATCATGGCGACGTTGTTCGTCACCCTCTTCCTGGTCGCCGACCCGTTGATGGGCATGTGCGAAGCCGCCGTCTCGTGGCTCGGCGAGCTCGTCACCGGCAGCATGGATGGCGGCACGCTCAAATCGCTGCTCGCCGATGGGGTGTTTGCTGGCGTGGGCGGCGTGGTGGTGTTCGTGCCGCAAATCGCGCTGCTGTTCCTGTTCCTCGCTATCCTGGAAGACAGCGGCTACCTCGCCCGTGCGGCGTTCCTGATGGATCGCCTGTTATCAAAGGTCGGCCTGCACGGGCGCAGCTTCATCCCGATGTTGTCGTCCTTCGCCTGCGCCATCCCTGGGATCATGGCGACGCGCACCATCGAATCGCGTAACGAACGTCTGGCGACCATTCTGGTGGCTCCGTTCATGTCGTGCTCAGCACGTCTGCCGGTGTACGGCCTGCTGATCGGCGCGTTCTTCGGCGCCGCTATGTTCGCTGGTACCCCCTACGAACCGTACATCTGGCTGATCCAGGGCGGCATCATGCTCGCCTGTTACGTGCTCGGTATCCTCGCCGCTGTCGTCACCGCGTACGGCTGCAAGCTCTTCCTCGGCAAAGGCGCGGTGACGCCGTTCATCCTTGAACTGCCGACTTACAAACTGCCGCAGCCCGGCGAGGTCGTGCGCCAAATGTGGAGCAACACCGCCAAGTTCCTGACCAAGGCCGGCACCATCATCTTTTGCCTGAGCATCGTGCTGTGGGCGATGGCGTACTTTCCGCGCCTGCCCAACGAGAAGATTCTGGAAGTCACCAACCGCCACAACACCACCCCGGTGGTGATCCCTGCTGACGCCACGCCCGAGCGGGAAACAGAGATCCGCAACGCTCGCGCGAGCGAGATCGACTCCGCCGTCGCCGGTGCTCAACTCGAATACAGCATCAGCGGCCGCATCGGCCATGTGATCGAACCGGTCATCGCCCCCCTCGGCTCCGACTGGAAGATCGGTGGTGGCCTGATCGCTGCTTTGGCCGCGCGTGAAGTGTTCGTCTCCAACTTGTCGGTGGTCTACAGCGTCGGCAATGTCGAAGATGACCAGACGCCGCTCGATGAGGCCATCCGCGCCGACACCTACGACAACGGCAAGCCGGTATGGACCCCGATGGTCGCGGTCAGTCTGTTGGTGTGGTTCGTCCTGGCGATGCAGTGCATCAGCACCACCGCCATCGTCCGCCGCGAAACCGGCGGCTGGAGCTGGCCGCTGTTCCAGTTGGTCTACATGAACGTGGTCGCCTACGGTGCGGCGCTTATAACCTTTCAAGTCGGTTCACGCATATTCGGAGGCTGACGCCATGGATGCCACCACCCAGAATATCATCACCGCGGTGGTGCTGCTCCTCGCCGCCAGCTACCTCGGCTGGCGCGCGTGGTCGACACTCCGCGGCAAGAAGACCGGCTGCGGCTGCGATAAGTGTCCGGCGGTGAAGAGCGAACCAAAGAAGACGCCGTAAGCAGGACTCGCCTCACAGGGACATGTCACCCTGGTCCGTAGTAGGCCTCGGCAGCGATGCCCAGCGCCTGGACCTTGGCAGTGATGGCATCGACCTCGGCGATGGTCAGCGGGGTGGCTTCAGCCTCTGCCGTCGCGCGGGCAACCGTGTAGATCTGCACCAGCGAGATGCGGCAACCGCCAGCGATGAGATCGCGCAGGCGTTGCAGGTAGGCTTCGATCTCCACTGCTGACGGACCTTCGCCACGATAACGCAGGAACATCGACTGGATGGTGATCGGGCGCAGGCGTCCGGTCAGCAACAGGTTGTCGAGCACGCGGCTGAGCGGGATCTTGGTGCGCTCGATCAGCGCGTAGTAGTCCTGCGTGCCGGCATCCAGTTTCGCCCATATTTGGCTCGGAACCGAGTCGAGGAACGCGAGCGCTGACTGGACCTCGGGACGATTCAGCAGCGTCGCGTTGGTGATGACCACGATCTTGGCCGACGCGTTATGCCAGCGGATCACCTCGGCCGCCAAACGACAGGCATCACCAAAGCCGGCGTAGCTGGTTGGTTCGCCGTCACCGCTGAAGGCCACGTCGTTGAGCCGGCGCAGTTCCGACGGTGTGCGGTCGAACGGCGGCTCGTTCCAGATGGCTCCTGACACCGCCAACCCCAGCAGGTGGTCCAGTTCCGCGCGCACCCCCTCCAGATCCACCGACCGAACGGTCGGTGCCGAAGCCTGGTTGGTGCGGTCGACCGAGCAGTAGACGCAGTCGAAATTGCAGGCCTGGTCTGGGTTAAGGTTCACCCCGATCGACAGCCCCTTCGACCGCCGGCTGATGACCGGATAGACGAAGCGGTTGTCGCGCCAGGAGCGCGAGTGCTGAGTAAACAAAGGCGTGGAAATGGTCACTGGCATGGCCTTGTGGAAGGCAGGGATCGAACCGCCACAACGGCACGACGCCACGAACAGCCGGGCGAGGTCACACAGCCCCCAAAACCGACACCGGCCTGATCACCAGCGGTCATCGCATCCTCTGTCTGTTGTCCGCCGTGGCGTCGCCGCGTCGTAGCGGTTCAATCCGCCGTCACTCAGCGGTTCTTCTTCTTCAGCTTCTTCTGCTTCTTGCGCTCTTTGCGGTAGCGATCCAACGCGTCCTTGTCCTCGCGCTTGGCGAACAGGCGGTTGGGGTTGGGCATGAAGGACTGCGGATTCGCCAGCTTCTCCGCCGTCAGTTCGCCCTCATCAGGCAGGCGCTCGGCCAGCTCTTTGATGTCGCCGAACTTGCCCATCACCTTCTTCATGGTGGTGAAGTGTTTGAGCAGCGCCTGCACGTCGTTGGTGCTGCTGCCAGAGCCATGGGCGACGCGGCGGCGGCGGCTCATGTCGATGAGGTCCGGACGCGCACGTTCGCTCGCCGTCATCGAACTGATCATCGCGCCGTATTTACGGAAGATGCTCTCATCCACATTCAATCCGCTGAATTTGGCACCGATACCAGGGATCATGCCGAGCAGGTCCTTGATCGAACCCATCTTCTGGATGGCGGCGAGCTGCTGGCGAAAATCTTCGAGGTCGAACTTGTTTTTGAGGATGCGTTCTTCGAGCTTCTTCGCTTCTTTTTCGTCGACCGCGCCCTGCGCCTTTTCGACGAACGACAGGATGTCGCCCATGCCTAAGATACGGCGGGCGTAACGATCCGGATAAAACGGCTGGAGCGCATCGAGCTTTTCGCCCACGCCGACGAACTTGATGGGTTTGCCGATGACGGTGCGCAGGCTGACGATCGCGCCACCACGGGCGTCGCCGTCAAGCTTGGTGAAGATCACGCCGTCGAGTGCCAAACGGTCGTTGAAGGCCTTGGCCGAGTTCACCGCGTCCTGACCGGTCATCGCATCGACGACCAGGTAGGTCTGATGCGGCTTGGCCAGTTGGTGAATCTTCGCCACCTCAGCCATCAGTTCGTCATCGACGTGCAGACGGCCGGCGGTGTCGAGGATGACCACATCGCGGTCATCTTTGGTCGCCACGCTGACAGCCTTGACGCATAGTTCGGGCGCCGTCAGGCCGGCTTCGTGGAACACCGGCACGCCGAGCTGTTTGCCCAGGACCTTGAGCTGTTCGATGGCCGCCGGACGTTGCAAGTCGGCCGCGACCAGCAGCGGGCGTTTGCCGGTCTCAGTCAGCAGCTTGGCCAACTTGCCGCAGGTAGTGGTTTTACCCGCGCCCTGCAGACCGGCCATCAGGATGACAGTGGGGCCGTGTTTGGCGTACGGGATCTCAGCGTCGGATTCGCCCATCAGCGCGATCAGTTCGTCATGGACGATCTGGACCACCTGCTGACCAGGCTGCACGCCTTTGATAACTTCTTCGCCGATGGCTTTGGCGGTGACCTTGTCGAGGAAGTCGCGCGCCACCTGGACGTTGACGTCGGCTTCCAGCAAGGCGCGGCGCACGTCGCGCAGGCCATCGCGGATGTTTTCTTCCGTCAGCTTCCCGCCGAAGCGCAGCTTGTCGAAGATGGAGCCAAAACGTTCGGAGATGTGTTCGAACATGGACGACCTCGATACCAAAGAGCCAGGCCTGACGGGAGCCGGGCGGGATCATGCGGGGCGTGGATGCACCGCAAGGACGCGCAGCGTCCCAACACGGTAAGGGTAAGAACGGCCCGTTGGTGTTGGAGCGGCGCTACGCGCCGGAGAGATGGACCCCTGTCCAGTCGGATGCGACCTGCGCCAATGGGATCAGGACAAATGGCCGCTCGGCGATCCGCGGATGTGGCAGGGTCAACACCGCCGACGACACCACCAGTCCGTCATCGCGCAGCAGCAGATCGAGATCAAGCGTGCGTGGTCCCCAATGAATCGTGCGCACGCGGCCGCAGACGGCTTCAATGCGTTGCAGTTCGGCCAGCAGCTGATGCGGCCCGAAGCCACTGGCGACGATCCACACACCATTGAGAAAGGCCCCCTGTCCACGTGGTCCGCCAACCGGCGCGGTTTCTATCAGATCGGACGACACGACCACCCGCCCCAGGCCACCGGCGTCGAACAGTTCACGCGCGCGTTGGATGTGTGCCCGGCGATCACCCAGATTGGAACCGACGCCGATCGCGTAGCGCCATGCCGCTCCGTGATCAGGCATGGATCGTCCCCTGCCCATGCCGCGCACGCAGCGCATTGGCCGCAACTTGGACCTCTTTGTCGGCGGTCAGTAGCTTGGCGATCTGGCTGGAGGACACCGCCAGATCCTCCGCCGTGGCGCTGAGCACTCCGGCGTGGCGTTCAAGCGCATCGAGCACCACCGCGACTACCAGATGATAATCCTGCGCGTTCGCCCCGAGTTTGAGTTGGCGCCCGCGGCGGTGTTTCTCCAGCCACGCGACCTCGGCGACTCCGCGTAGAGTCGTGGCCAGGCGCAAGCGCAGCCGATGTAGCGCATCGACCTGGTTGCGCAGTCGGTCACGTTCGTTCTGCGATTGGACCACGGTGCCGCTGGCCAGATGCGTCAGGCGCACGGCACTTTCGGTCTTATTGGTGTGCTGCCCGCCCGGCCCGCCGGCGCGGAAGGTGTCGATGCGGCATTGCGCCAACAAGGCGGTCTCAGGCAGGGCATAGGGAGCCGTCATTCTGAGCGATCCTGTGGCGCTTGGCGAAACGCACCAGGGACCGGTCGGACCCTGGGAATCCCCGACTTCATTGCTAAGGTCCGGCCAATCCTGGAGCGTTGGCGTGAACATCGAACGGAAAAACGGGACCTGTCGCCTCAAGATCACCGACGATCCGATTTTTCGCGAGTTCAATTTCCGTGAGCTGGTGCTTGATCGGCTGACGGATGAGGACCTGCTGGTGATCCTTGACCTGTCGCTGGTGCAGTCGCTGCACAGCCCAGGGCTGGCCAATCTGGTGTCGATCCATGTGTCGTTGCAGAAGCGTGGTCGTCAGCTGCAACTCACGGGCCTGAACGAGCACAATTTGCGTCTGCTCAAAGCGACTAATCTGGATCGGTTGCTGGTCGTTGTTTGAACCGAAAGACTACCGACCACAGGCTACGGGCCACAGGTCGTGTGATGACGCGGATGGTGCTACCTGTGGCCTGTAGCCCGTAGCCTGTGGTCATTCATTCCTGATCCTCACCCAGTGTTCATCGGTCTCCGCGACCAGCAGATCGCTCAACGTCATCCCACGTGACTTCAACTCCGGCTCAATCGCGCCCCAGATGCGACTGGAGATGTTTTCCATGGTGGTGATCGCGCCTTTGAAGAGCGGCAGATCATTGAGGTACTGGTGCTCGCACGGATCAACCACCAGCCGCTTTACCACCTCGGCCAGGTCCATGACGTTGCAGAAGAATCCGGTCTGCGGATCAATCTCGCCACGCACCGTCACTTCCAGACGATAATTGTGGCCATGGATGTTCTCGCACAGGCCGTAGGTGCAGGCGTTCGCCTTCACGTCGAGCGCGGTGCTGTTGAGGCGATGGCTGGCGCTGAAACCGAAACGGCGGGTGAGGTAGTGCATGGGGGTCCGATGTCCGATGTCCGATGTCCGATGTCGTTCGGTCCAGGGCATCTGTCTTGGGATGGTGGGGGACTTGTTCCGCGCGCCACTGACAATGCCCTGCCCTCACGTCGCTCGAAGTCGACATCGGACATCGGACGGTTGTCTACTCTGCCAACTTCTCCACCTCATGCGCCAACACCGCTTCCTGATACAGCAGCGACAGCAGGCGATAACGCGCCTCGCCCAGGCGGATGCTGGTGTCGCCCACCTGCGTCAGCGTCAGGCGGCCTTCACGGTATTGGGCGCGGGCGTCTTCGTAGGTGGTATTGGCCAGCTCGACCACCCGCTGGGCCAGGATAATGCGGCTGGCGAGGCTGGCTGCTTCGACGCGCGCCTGATCGAGGGCGATGCGGCGATCACGCGTCACCGCGTCGCGCTGATGGGTCATTTGCCGGCTGCGTTGGGCCAGACGTTCAGTGCGCGCGATGGTGCCGCCGCCGTCGTAGAGGTTCCAGGTCAACGACAGCGCCGCGGTCCAGGTGTCCTCCAGGTCGTCATGCTCGGGACCATCGGCGCCGTAGGTCGCGCGCAGGCCGAGCATCGGACGATCCTCGCTGTCCTGCAGACGCGCGGTGGCCTCCTCGTAACGGCGGGCGAGGTCGAGACGCGCAGCTTCACCACCAGCATCGATGCGGGTGGTGGCGGTGGTCAGCAACGTATCGAGTTGGGGGCGTGGCAACGGTTCCTGCGCCACGATGGGCAAGGCGGTGGATGTGACTCCGATCAGCGCCGCCAAGCGGATACGTGCCGCGTCGAGCGCCGATTGTGCGGCGGCACGTTCGTCATCGGTCTGCGCCAGGGTGATCTCTGCCAACTGGGCGTCGGTGGAACGAGCACGGCCGACTTCTACCTGGGCCTTGGCGTCGTCGCGTTCCCCCTGCCGCTGGGCGACACGATCCTGCGCGATGGTCAGCCGCGCGCGTCCCAGGCGAACGTTCTCGAAAGCGACCCGCGCCGCGTGGGCCACATCGCGCTTCGACAACGTGAGGTCCTGCTCGGCCAGGCCCATCAGCGCGCGATCGGCATCACGCGCCGAACCCAGGCGGTCATAGGTGTAGAGGAATTGGTCGAGTACCACGCCAGCACGCCAGTCGTCTTCGCGGTTGAACGCGACACGCCCGAACACCGGCAGTTCCTGGTAATCCAGACCCGCCCGCGTGTAGGCCGCTGACGCGCTCAGGTGCGGGTAGACGAAGGCGTATCCCGCGCGGACTTCGGCATGCGCGATGGCCTGACCGACGCGGGCCGCGGCAACCTCGGGCGCAGCCGCGAGCGCGAGTTCGGCGGCGCGGTCAGCGGTAAGCGGCGACTCTTCCGCCGACAGCTGGATGACCAACAGCAGTAGGACGAGCGTCGGGACGATCCTCATGGGTTCTCCGATTCCACCGATCGCCAACGCGTCGGGGTGAGACGATCGAGCAGCAGATACAACACCGGCACCACCAGCAGCGTCAGGAAGGTCGATGCCATCAGGCCGGCGATGAAACACGTCGCCAGCGGACTCCAGGCGATGGAAAACTCAGGGATTCCAAGCGCCATGGTCAGCAGACCGGCAATGGTGGTGATGCTGGTCAGCAGAATCGCGCGCATGCGTTGATGGCCGGCGGTCATCAACGCTTCGATCAGCGGCAAGCCTTCGCGGCGGCGGGTGTTGATGAAATCGACCAACACAATCGCGTCGTTCACCACCACGCCGGTCAGGCCAACGATGGCGATGAAACTTTGCACCGTGAACATGCCGCGTTCCGGCCGCACAACACCTTCGGGGAACGCCAGCAAGCAGATGCCGACGATGCCGAGCACCAGGAAAACGCCGATGAAGGCGAACACCACGTTGCTAAGGATGATCAGTGGTTGGGTGTAGCTACGGAACTGCGTCGCCAGCAGCAAGAAGATCAGGAATACCGACAGCGCAAAGGCCTGCGCCAAACTGCGGTAGCTCTTGGCCGTGCTTTCGGCTTCGCCGCCAAAGGCGAGCGACGCCCCAGGGTATTGGCCTTGGCGTTCGCCATACCAGTCCTGCACCGCACTGGTCACGTCGGTCGGCGACAACGCGGCATCGGCGGTGAAGTTGCCCGTGATGGTGACCGCGCGTTGGTAATCACGGCGTACCAGGGCCGCCGCTGTCCAGCCGGTTTCGACGCTGGCCACGTCGCCGACCGTCACCTGACGACCGCCCGGTTCGTCGACGATCGGTAATTGAAGCAGTCGCGCAGGATCATCGAGCAAGTCGCGACCCAGGCGCACGCGCACGGGAATGTCCTCGTCGCTGCGGCGGAACTCGCCGACATAGGCACCGTCCACGGCGCCGGCGATGAAATCGAGCGCGGTGCGCTGAGCGAGCCCATGATTGGCCAAACGATCCCAATGCGGATGGAAAGACACCTGACGGAGGCGCCGGCTGGAGTCATCATTGAGGTCGATCATACCCTTCAGGCGATCGCTGCTCTGGTTGTGCAGGAAGTCTTTCAAGTCATGCGATAATTTCTCCACCGACACCGTGTCACGACCAGCAACGCGGATCGTCACCGGCATACCGATCGGCGGACCATCCATCTGTTGAGTGATCTCCAGGTCGATACCGTTCTTTTCGAAGGTAGATTCCAGACGTTTGCGCACCTCTTCCAGGATCACGTTGGCATCGGCGGTACGGCGATCGAGCGGTGGCAGTTCGATGAAAATGAACCCGTAGGAATGGCTCCACACCGGCTTGTAGTAGGAATCCATCAACATGCCGGCGAAACCGGTAGCGTTGTCGATACGTCCAGGACCAAGCTCCATCAGATTCTGTTCGATGTCGCGCAAGACGCGACTGGTGCTGCTGAGCGTTGCATCGCCAGGCAGGCGTACGGCGACGTTAAGGATTGATGCGTCGTTCGGAAAGAACGCCATGCGCAGGATCGGTCGTTGGCCCCAGGCGTTAGCGTACAGGCTCTGCGTCAGGATACCCATGGTGAGGAGGAACATCACGCCAACGAGTCCGATGCAGCTCCACGGATGGACCAGGTTCCAGCGCAGCGCCCGGTCATAACGCCGCGCCAACCAGCCAACCACACCCGGACGTTGTAGGTAACCCGCGGTTCCGGATTCGCTGCGCGCGATCACCTTTTCTGGGCCAAGCAGCTTTTCCGCCGTGACCGCGTGCAGCGGCAGTATCAGCATACATTCGATCAGGCTGGCGACGAGCGCGACGGTCACGGCAATGGGCATCAGGCCAAAGAAATCTCCGACTGAGCCGGTCATCAGCAGCAAGGGCAGGAAACTCGCGATGGTCGTGAGTGCTGAGTTCACCACTGGCCAGAAGACTTCCGCCGTGCCATCGATGGCCGCCGTGGTGATCGGCTGCCCTTCTTCCAGATGCCGTTGGATGTTGTCGACCACCACGATCGCGTCGCCCACCAACATGCCCAAGACCAGCACCAGACCGACCACCGTCAGTTCATTGAGGCTCGCGCCGGTCAACCAGAAGTAGAGGAACGAAGCGAGAATCGCGAACACCACGCCAGAGATCGTCAGCAAGGCCGAGCGCCAAGTGAGGAAACCCAGCAGCGCAATGGTCACCAGCACCAAGCCCCAGAAGAGATTCGATCCGAGCACGCCCAGGTAATCATGAATGCGCACAGCACTGTCGACGGTGTAGACCAGACTGACACCATCGGCTTGGTGATCGGCGGTAAATGCCGCACCGGCGGCGACCACTGCATCCTTCACGCTGATGGCGTTGGCGGTCTTGTCCTTCAGCACTTTGCACAGCACCGATTCCTGACCATTCACACTGATGAGCACCCCTTCATCCAGTGCCCGCTCGCCGCTGGCCTCTTGGCGACAAAGATCG
>Ga0105049_10008548_pt1 | contig 11872 bp, 6 predicted proteins | sample MAT06_FD_78087 | JGI IMG/M metagenome (GOLD analysis project Ga0105049, IMG submission 78087) | Freshwater microbial communities from Lake Fryxell liftoff mats and glacier meltwater in Antarctica - MAT-06 | ecosystem: Environmental > Aquatic > Freshwater > Ice > Liftoff microbial mat | place...
ACAAGTGTGGGAGCATTCGGATCGGTCGCCAGTGCGAGCACCTCGAGCTTCAGCATCTCATTCTGGCAACGATTCACCGCCTGGCTGCGCATCACTTCGTAATCGAACGGGCTCTTGTCCAGACGGCGCCGAGCGGGAAGCACGCGAAGCCGAAGCTGCGGATGATTCTCGAGGGCCGAGGCGAACTCCTCCACTTCCGACCAGGGGAAGTGATCCACCACGAATCCGAGGACTTGCTCGATGGCCCGAAAGTCCCTCACGAATCGGCGACCCTCGAGCTTCAGGGCCACCGCACCCACCTGGCTCAGCAGCAGCGGAATCGGATACCCGGCCGGGGAACGCAGGCAGAGCACCGGCTGGTGAATGTGCGATCCGTCAATGAATCGAGTCGGCGTTTCGTCCGAAAGGGCTGGAGCTTCCGAAGGAGTCACCGGTTCCCAGTCGTTTAACTCTCGCTCGGCATCGAACGAGAAATTGCTGAACTCTTCATCCGCTTCGTCCTCGGGGATCGTCTCGGGTCGTGGCGGCGACGCTCCGACGGCGATCGCGCCGTGGGCCTGCAAGAAGCGGCTCACGGGGTTGATATCACTCATCACCCACCTCCAGTTCCCGCAGCCGGTACTGAATCGCCTGTTGGCTCACGAGCAGTTCCGCCGCCAACCGGTAGGCCAGCACGCTTCGTGGGCAGCCACCATACTCGGCTCTCAACTCGTCGGCCCTGATTCGCACCACCGCTTCAGGCATCAGCAACTCCGCTGCGAATCGGTTCGCCTCGCGTTCCAGAGCGTCGTCGGGTTGGTTGGCGCCTTCCGCAATCGAGGCATCCGCACGAAACCGACCCATGCGATCACGATGCAACACCGCGTGGCCCAGTTCGTGTGCCGCCGTGAACCGCTGGCGCGGAAGAATGTCGTCCTGCTTCACGAACGCCAGCCCGAGACCGCCGGAGAAGAACAGGAACCCCTCGAGCGGGTCGGGGGTGTCCGGAAAGTCGCCTAGCACCTCAGGACTGCTGACGAACCCCTCCGTAATCAGGTGTTGGCGAACCGCGGCATAGCTGAGTGGTGACAGAGCCGTGTGCGTCAGATCGGCCGCTTCAAAGAACCGATTCAGAAGCACCGGCCCGCGAACACCGGGATCAAGCGGAAGAGTAAATCGCTTCCGCAGTGAGTCGATGGCCGCGGTGATTTCCGAGTGAGTCATGGCGGGCCCTCCGGCCGGGGCTTCGTGCTGCGTGCCGCCAGTTGGAACTCGATATCCGCGTTCACCCGCATCCGCAGCTTGATCGCCGCCTGCCGGAACGCCTTCCAGTAATCGCCGGAAGCGGAGCCAAACTTCGCCTCGGCCCAGGCCTTGAGGGAGGGCAGCCCCAGCGACTCGGGCAATTCGTCCTTCGCCGTGCGGAGTCGGTCGGTCATAAGGTGAGCGTCCGCACTCAGCCCGCCCGGCGTGTGGTGGAACAACTCGTTCGCCACGTCCGCCACGGTCACAGTCCCCGCGTTCGGCCGTACGATCTCGGCACTCTTCAGATGCTGCTCGACCGCACCTTCCACGGTGATGCGAGCCGAATCGAAAATCTGCGAGTGCTGTTCTTCCAGGAACGCCATATCGATCTCCTGAAACGCCTGCAGAAGATCCGAATCCTGCGTTGCGAGTTCCATGAGAGAGTCAAGCGCCGCCTGGTCGTTCGCTTCAAGAGCTTCCAGGTAGCGTGCCGAGGCCAGACTGATACGAAGGCGATCATGAGGGGTCATCGCGAGCCCTCCCTGGCTGCCATTTGCCGAAGTTCCGCCATCGCCCTGGCCAGGCGGATCCGCGAATTGCCGGGCGTGATGCCCAGTTTCTTCGCGATCTGTTCGTGCGAAAGCTCTTCAAGGTGATACGTGGTGACGATGAGTCGCGACGGTTCCGGAAGTTTCGCGAGCAGGGACACGAGGACTTCAAGGTCCATCGAGAAGGCTTCACGGGCGGGAAGTTGATCCCAGTCGTGAGGAATCGAAGACGCCTGGTGAGGCTGTCTCCTCCGATCACGATACATTTCTCGAAGAACGAGATTGAGAATCCCAAACACCCAGCAGGCCAGGGGCCGAAACGCGGGATCAAACGTGTCCCACTTCGTGGCGGCTCGTTTCAGTGTTTCCTGCACAGCATCCTCGGCCGCGGCTTCGTCACGAAGGCGGACGAGGGCATGCGTCATCAATCGCATGCGAAGTTCCGGATCGGCGAGATCCGGAGAACACACTTCGATCGATTTCGTGGGCGGGGGCAGATGCATCGTCTCGGCTCCAATCGGACTCGCCACAGCATAATTGAACTTCGGGAGCCAAGCGTTACAAGAATTGGGGAAAAGCTTACGGGTCGAAACTCCATTATCGTCGGTCGGCTTTGGAGCTCCATGATATTCGGCTCAATCTTTTCCAGCTTCACCGGAGGCTGATGGTAAAAAGTGTAAGCCAAGATTCCGCAGGCCTTTTCGGGATTCTTTTCACGAACGCGGCGTGCCACTTCATTAGCATAGGTAAAGATACGGTCGCTAATTTGAGGGTGTTTTTTGTCGTAACTGAATACGCCAGGCACATCAAGGGCCCGGCAACGTTCGCATTCACAAAAACCAAAGCCGTCACTGGGGGAGATATTCATGATGTCGTACTTCCCTTTAAGGACATACTCCACCACCCCATTGATCACCTCCGGATGGGTTGTGCACTTATGTGAGTCTTTTCGTTTGCCATCGACCAGCGCGAACCATTCGGGATGGGCCTTGAAAGTCTCGCCAATTCGCGATTGGAAGGCGTCCCCCCAGCTATGCCCGAAGACGGCCGACCATACCCAAGCGAGGCGGGACCGCCCTTACTTCTCGAAGGCCAGTTCGGCTTGCAAGTGCACTGGTTTGGCCGCTTCGCCGGCTATCCCGAGTGGCGAATCGATCGCGTCCGGTTGGCCGTTCACATGACCGCGTTCTTCTTCGTTCAGTCCTCCTCATGCTGGTGTGAGCTCAACGGAAAGCGGCTCAAAATCTCCCATGGCGAACTGCTCATCATCCGGGGGGCGACGAATTCGAGTTCGAACACGACCCGGGTCAGCCCGTGATCAGTCTGAGTGCCTGACTGGCCATATCTCAGGGCAGCGACCCAACATCCTCCTACAGCGTAGCTTGCCGCGACGCATTCGGTGGCATTCCCAAGAGGAGTACGTGGAGCATTTTGAAAAGGTTATGGCTGCGATGACGATCGACCATGCCGGACGTGAGTTCGCGACAGCCGGTGGGGTGCTCCAGTGGCTTGGATATGTTCTGGCGCATCTCCGAGCGCCGGTCCGATCGGGGGGGCAAGCCGTGATCGGACGGGAAATCGTCGACCGAATCCTCCACGCACAGCGTTGGGCCCTGGAAAGAATACGCGAAGTGATCACGCTCAACGACTGGGCCAAGGCGGCCGGAATGAAGACAGTCTATTTCGGTAGGATGTTTAAGCGCGAAACGGGTGATCGACCGATGCACTGGCTTAACGAACGCCGTTTACAACTTGCAGCCCGCCTGCTTGAGCAGACGCCACGGACAATCCAGGACATTGCTGATCAGTGTGGCTTCCATTGTCCTTTCTATTTCTCACGCGTGTTCCTAAAGAGATTTCAACGCCCTCCTTCCGCCTTCAGGAAGCGGACAGACTGAAGGCGATTCCACGACTTGCCTCGATGCTCTCCCTACTCGATGAACTGCTCGTTGCCCACTAAATTCCTTGAGGCCTACGCTTACGGCGGATCAGGCCGCCCAATCCCAGTCCGACCGCAGCGAATCCGAACACCGTCACCGGTTCCGGGATGGCTACGACGGTGAGCACCAAATCATTACCGATTCTGTTAAGCGATAACGATCCGGCTGTTCCCAGGCTGGAGACGAAACTCGAGGGATCGATCGTCACAAATCCACTCGCCCCGCCGCTGACGGTGTACGAGCCGAGCGAGAAAGGATCCGTGCCCACCCCGATACCATCAACCTGGACGTTGTTCCCATTGATCAGACTGGCCAGTGTGTAGGTGTAGGTATCGCCGATCACGAACGGAACCCCCGGGGCGTCAGGCCGCCGACCCCTTCCGCCGCCGCACCCACCCGCCGACCGCCAGCCCGGCGGCCGCCAGCCCGAACACCGTCACCGGCTCCGGCACCGGGGTGAAATTCAGGTACACGGTGCCGCCCGACACCCCCAGGTAGAATGCCCCGGCCCCCGTGTTCGAGAAGTTGGACCCGGTGATCGTCCCCAGCGTTGGGGTGCCGGTCACCCCGGTGCTCGCTGTGGCGATCTGCCAACTGTAGTACTGCGTATTGTCGAACCCGGTCGATCCCAGCGACGCGACGTCCACCGTCGCCCCGGTCAGGTCAAGGGTGCCGAACACGTTGAGCAGGTCCAGGGTGGACCCGGCGGTGCTGCCACCGGTGTTCGCGTTGTCGGTCACGCTGCCAGCGGCAGTGGCGGACAGCTCGAAGGCGTAGTTGCCGGTCACAGTCACCGTCGTCGTATCACCGACGGACCCGAAGAGGAGCGTCCCGACGCTGCCGGCCCCCGGGGCGACCGTCCCCGCCACCGTTACCGCGTTGGTGCCGGTTGGCAACACCCGCCCGGTGCCGCCGAGGATGGCTCCGGACGCGACCGTCACGCCGCCGGTCCCGGTGCCCGAGTTCGCACCCGTCTGGCCGTTCACAAGCAGGGTGCCCTCGGACACCGTGGTGCCGCCGCCGTAGGTGTTGTTGCCGGCGAGCACCCAGGTGTTCGACCCGGTCTTGGCCAGGTTCACCGTCGCGGACACCACCGCCCCGCCGAGGCTGTTCAGCACTGCCGGGTCGCTCGCCCCGCTGAGGGTGAGCGTCTTGGCCCCGACGCCGGTCGCGGTAAACGGGGAGGTGAACGCCAGCGCCCCGGTGCCGGAGGCGTCGAGCGTCGCCCCGCCGGTGGTGCCGGCCAGATTGATGATGCGGTTCGTGGTGCTGCCGGCCCCGGTGTAACGGAAGGTGCCGCCGAAGGTCGTCGAACCAATGGGAATGGTGCCGTTGGCCGCGGTTGTGGGGTTGCCGATGGCGCTGGGGTTGCTAACCGCCGTGTTGGCGATCGAGTCGATCGACAGAGTGCCGGAGAGAATCGAGGTGATGCCAGTGTAAGTGCTCGCTCCGCTAAGAATGGCTGTTACGGTACTGCCAGAGGCGCTGCCGACGGTCACTGTTCCGGTTGCGGTGTTGATCACCCCTGACTGATTGTAGACGCCGCCGGATCCGTTGATGATGGTGTTGCGGGCGACACCAATTCCCAAAGCGCCGACGTTCAGTTGGGCGTTGCTATTCACCGTGAAGGTAGGATTTCCCGTGAGTGTGGTCGTGCCGAAGGTGACCCCGGCCGTACCGGAGTTCACGTTCGCACCGGCATTCACCACCACGGTGAATGTGCCGATGGAAACGTTGCTCAGGACGTGGGTCACGCCCGCCCCGGGTGTCACCACATCGGACGTGACCCTGCCGGTCGTCCCGGTGACAGTGATCGTATTGGCAAGGGTCAGCGGTGCGTCTGAAGCAACGATAAGGTTCGCGTTCACAAGGCCGACGGCGGAAGCCCCGAAAGGCGACGCAACGGTGGTTCGGAGCGTGCCAGCCGTCAGCGTCGTGGCCCCGCCCACGGTGTTGTCGGCATTGATGTTCAGGGTACCGAGGGTGAGCGTCAGCGCCCCGGACAGGCTGAGTGGCCCGTTGACGGTGGCCACGGTGCTGGCTCCGGCGACGGTGAGCGACGAGGCCGAGTTGGTGAAGACGCCGGATGTGGCGAACGTGCTGGTGCCGCCGTTCAGGGCGAGGGCCGCGAACACGTTGCTGCCGTTCGTGGTGTTCACCGTCAGGCTGCCGGCGGTCAGCGTCGTCAGCCCGCTGATCGTGGCCCCGCCATCGACGGTGAGGTTGCCGAGGGTGTTGGTCACGGCCCCGGCGTAGGTGCCAGTCCGCAGGGTCACATTCGCGGTCGCGGCGTTGATCGTGGTCAGCCCGGTGGACGTGTTCCCGCCGGTGAACAGGACGGCGTTGGTGTTCGTGACGGTCACCGTGCCGGTGGTGCCGATGATCCCCTGAAACTCGGCGGTGCCGGTCCCGGCCAGGGTGAGAGCCCGGGCCCCGAGGTCTGTCGCCGCGATGGTGACCTTGGTGATGACGTTGGCCACATTGTTGGTCGGGGTGATGGTCAGCCCGACCGCAGCCCCGGTGAGGGTGAGCGACGACAGGATTGTGCCCGCGGTGCCGCTGGTGACGTTCCCCCCCGCGGTAACAATGAGTGTCCGGGCTGTCGTCGGGCTGACGTAGGCCAGGGTCTGCAGGGTATGGTCTACGCCGGCCCCGGCGGGGGTAGCCCGGTCCGATGTCAAGGTCGGGCTGGCATTCAAGTTGAACGTGCTGGCCACGGTCACCCCGGTGTCGCCGGCGAGCTGGACGGTCGACCCGTTCCAGGTCACCGCAGGGGCCCCGAACGCTCCACCGTTGGACACCCGCACGGTCCCGGCTGTCAGCGTCGTGGCCCCGCTGATGGTGTTCGCGGCATTCAGGTTCAGGGTGCCGAGGGTGAGCGTCAGCGCCCCGGACAGGCTGAGCGGCCCGTTGACGGTGGCCACGGTGCTGGCCCCGGCTACCGTGAGCGACGAGGCCATGTTGGTGGACATGCCGGATGTGGCGAACGTGCTGGTGCCGCCGTTCAGGGCGAGGGCCGCGAACACGTTGCTGCCGATCGTGGTGTTCACCGTCAGGCTGCCGGCGGTCAGGGTGGTGGCCCCGCTGATCGTGGCCACGCCGTCGATGGTGAGGTTGCCGAGGGTGTTGGTCACGGCCCCGGCGTAGGTGCCGTTCCGCAGGGTCACGTTCGCGGTCGCGGCGTTGACCGTCACCAGCCCGGTGGACGTGACCCCGCCGTTCAGGACGACCGCGCCGGTGTTGATGATCGTCAGCGCCTGGGTCGCCCCGGTGATCATCCCGACGGTGATGTTCCCAGTGCCGGTCAGGGTGAGCAGAACGCTGGACGCGATCTGTGACACCGTGCCGAGGTTCAGTTGAGTGGTCACCCCCGATACGTTATTGAGAGACGAGACGGTGAAAAGCGCCCCGTTCTGAGCCAGGCTGGTTACGGTGATCCCGGCAGTCCCGCTGCCGACGTTCGACCCGGCCCGGGCCGTGAGGCTGCCGGTTGACGTGTTGGTGAGCGAGCTGACGACGTGGGTGACGCCAGCGTTGCCGGGGGTCGTCACGTCCGAGGTGAGCACCGGGAAGCCGGCGGTGGTGATGGCGTTGGCGATCGTGAGCGAGGAGTTGCCCGCGATCTCGAGCTGGGCACTGGTGAGGGTCACCGCAGGCGTCCCGAACGCGGTGGCGCTGGTCACCCGGGCGACGCCGGCGGTCAGTACGGTGGCCCCGCCGAACGTGTTCGCGGCGTTGAGGGTCACGGAGCCCGCGGTCAGGGTCAGGATGCCGGTGAGGGTGGTCGCGAGGTTGAGGGTGAGTGAACCGGTCGTGACCGTGATCGCTCCGATGGTGTTGGTGTTGTTCGACACCACCACCTTCGAGGCGTTGTTGACCGTGAGCGTGCCGGTGAACGTCATGTTGCCGTTGATGGTGACCGGCCCCGACCCGAGCAGCGTCGGGCTGCCGGCAACCGACCCGGAGGGGCCGTTGCGGACCTCGCCGTTGAGGAAGGTCGCCCCGCTGCCGCTCAGCAGCAAGGAGTTGGCAACCGCCCCGGTGTTGACGAACGTGGTGCCGGTGATCGTCAGCGACTTGCCGGCGACGATGTTGTTCGTCACCGTGTTGGTGGCCTGGTTGTTGATGCTGCCTAACGTCAGGGAGTAGTCGCCGAGGATCAGCACCCCGGGTGCGCCGCCGGAGCTGGGGACTAACAGGGTGTTGGTCAGGACGCGGTCCCCGCCGGAGGCGAAGATGTGGCCGCCGAAGGTTTGCACGGATGCGGTCGAGACGTTCGACAGGATCGACGTGCCGAGGGCGGTGTTGGACCCGATCCCGAGCCCGCCGGACGTCAGCGTGGTGACCCCCGAGTAAGTGTTGTTCCCGGACAGGATCAGGGTGCCGGTCCCGGCCTTGGTGAGGGCGATGGTGTTCGACAAGTTGTCCTGGATGATGCCGCGGATCTCGGTGACGACCTCGCTATCCCCCAGGATGGTGAGCGTCTTCACCCCGCCGCCGACGTTGGTGATGTTGCCGGTCAGCAGCAGCGTTCCAGAGCCGTTCAGGTCGAGGGTGCCGCCGCCGGTGGTGCCGGCGAGGACGATCGGGCGGCTGGCAGTCTCGCCGGTGCCGAGGTAGTTCAGGGTGCCGACGATTGCGGCGGCCCCGAGCCGCAGGCTGCCGCCGCTGGCCCCGAGGCTGCTGGCGGTGGTGCCCGAAGCGTTCCCGATGGTGTAAACGGACAGCACCCCGGCCGCGACGGTGGTGTCGCCGGTGTAGGTGTTGGCGGCGGTGAGCAACAGACTGCCGTTTCCGGTCTTGGTCACTGCCCCGCCGGTTCCGCTCAGAACGCCTGAGAGGGTCGCGAAATCGGTCGTCGCACTGGTGTTCTCATCCACCTGGATGGTGCGGGCCGCACTTCCAAGATTTATCGGGTTGACGAACTCGGTTTCGAACAAGGCCGTGGTCGAGTTGAAGACCAGCGGCGCCCCCGTGGGCACGAAACCTCCACTGCCCCAGGTCAGGGGGGCCGCCGATCCACCGAGGTTGACCGTGAGCTTGTCGAAAGACGCCGCGAAACCGCCGCCTCCCGTGGTGCCATTCCAGGTCACACTGCCGGGGGTGGAAGTCGAGGCAAGAGCACGGCTGAAGGTGCCGCTGGTCTGGAGCACGCCTGAAGTTGTCGTCAACCCGAGCAGCAAGGCCGAGGTGGTTGGCAGGGTGCGTGTGAGATTGCCATCAACTCCCACCTGCAGGGCACCACCGCCACTGATCGTGGTGCTGCCTGTGTAAGCGTTGCCCGTGTTCGTGAGGATCCACAAACCGGCGCCGGTTTTTGCCAGGCTGAGGACGCCGCCGCCGGTGCGGTCAACGAGCCCAAGGGCGATCGTATTGTCGCCCGTCGAGGTGCCGGTCAAAGTCAACGTTCGGGCCAAAGCGGAACTCGTGTAAGCCACGTTGGCGGTGTTATTGAAGATCAGGGTGGCGTTGTTGGCAGTGCCCGCCACTTGAATGAAGTTCCCGTAGGAACCCGAGGAATCGAGAGTAGCGCCAGTCGTTCCCAGGGTGAACAGACGGTTGATGGAGACGCTGGGAGTCTGGGTGGGGAGGAAAATGGTGGCGCTCGAGCCGGTGTACTGAAGCGTTCCACCATTGAAGACCAGACTGGCGGCGTTTGTCGCGTCACTGGTCGAATCGCCCGCCCCGATGCCGCTGGGTGAGCCAATGTTCGCCAGCTTGGTCACTGCGATGATGCCACCGTTGATCGTAACCACTCCCGTGAATGTGTTCTCCCCTGTCAACGACAGGGTGCCGGCTCCTGCCTTCGTGAACGCGACCTTGGCCGTCGCGCTCCCGTCCTGGATGAGTCCGGTAAAGTACGCATTCACGAGGGTGGCCGCGTTGTTCCCGACGAGAAGGGTGGAAGTCGTCGCTGCTGCCGAGTTGGTAACCGTACCGGCCCCCACAAAAGCATTGATGGCGTTAGGGGTTACAGGGCTGTTGCCATTAAGGTCAAACGTGGTTCCCTGACGCAGGATCAGGCCAGAATTGTTGCCACCAATCACGGCGCCCGTCGCCAGTCTCAGCGTTCCCTCGTTGATCGTCACGTTTCCCGTTTGGGCATTCGCCGAACTCCCGAGGATCAGGGTGCCGGCCCCGTTCTTCGTGAGCCCACCCGTGGTGGTGGCTGTCACCGGCGCGTTCAGGGTCAGAACGTCCGAGCTACCGTTGACACGAATCACGAGATCGCCCGCCGAACCCGTTGTCACACCGGTGCCCGTGATGGTCGCGGAACCGCCCGTCACCAGGACGCCGCCGCCCGTTGCCCCACCGATCGTCAACGCCGCGCCCAGGGTCAGCGTTTGGCTGCCACTGATCTTCAACGAGGTGATGGTGATGGGGGAAGCACCGGTGGTGAAGCTCCCGGTGATTTCGTTGTTCGACGAGGCCGTGAGCGCCGTCGCGGACGTCGAGAATCCCGAATCGCTGCCGTAGGCGGGGACGCGTAAGAGCCCCGCAGTCCCGCCAAAGGCAAAATCAGCACCGTTGTAGTAGATTCGAGGATTGACCAGGCCGGTGGTCCCAGTGATTGTCGCGGCCCCGTTCGCCGGAACCACGAAGTTGACCCCGCTGCCGAGAGAGACCGATCCGAGGGCCGAGAAGGTTAACGCCGTGGTGCCGGTGCCTCCCGGGGTGACCCTGACTGTGCCAGCACCTGCGGAGGGTAAAATTTGGCCCAGGGCTTCCGTTGTTCCCGTGGCGGTGGTGTTCGTGTACTCCAGTATGCCGCCCGCCGCGCCATTGTAGGGGTCCGCATTGAAAATCAGGTTGCTGGTGTTGGGAACGATATTCGTCGTCGCGAACTTGTTCGCCAGCACCAGCGTCCCGCCCGCGACAGTGGTCGTACCCGTGTAAAGATTTGCCCCGGAGAGCACCCAGGTACCGGCGCCGGTCTTTTGCAGGTTTACGAGGTGCCCCGCGGTGACCGGTGCCGGAATTCCCGAAGGAAGTTCGTTATTCAGCGTGCTCGATCCTCCCAGGGTGAATGTCTTACTGGTGGCAGCGGTGCCATCGGTGACGAGGATGGGACCGAGAATAAGCGGGGTGGGGGCGGTCCCCGACTGGTTCGCATAAAGGAAAGTCGGAGCGGTGGTGCCGTTGATGGTGATGGTCTTGATCACCGTTTCGCCTGCACCGGTCCCCGCAGCACCCAGGTAGCTGAGAGACCCACCGGTGGTGGTACCACTCCCCAAGAGCACGGCCGCGGCGGTACCGGTTGTCGCCGAGTTGAAGAAGCCAAACGAGTTGATGGCGAGTGTGCCAGTCAATCCGGAGGTTCCAGTATGAGTGGACGCCGTGCCCTGAGCTGTGACCAATCCCGCCCCTAACTTGATAAATTGGTGGCGAACTACCGCCTGTTCCGTCACAACACTGCCCGTCAACACCGTCTCGCCAGCGCCGCCAAGGGTCAAAATTCGGATAGTGCCGTCGCTTAACACATTCCAGACGTCGCCCGAGAGCGTTAACAGACCATTGGAATTGTTGGTGAAGGTGACATTGGAAATGTCACCGTTCGCAATCACGCCACCAGGACCGGTGAAACTGGCCCCGAATCCATTTCGACCGTTGAGGAACAGTGTTGTCGTGGTGATAGCGTCAAGATCGGAGAATGCCACCGTCTGATTGATCGCCGTACTTCCCACGCCGTGGTCCAGGAAGACGGTACCCCCGGCGGTTGCGAAGAGAGTGGACTTCAAGCCGCTGAAGGAGTTCGGAGCGTCGGTCCGAACCTCGAGTGTGCCGCCGTTGAAATAGATGGAGTCATCCCGGGTGCTCCCGGTGAACGACCCGGACGAGACCCGCACGTTGCCCAGGGTCAGGGTGATGCCGCCGAGGTAAGCGGCGTTGGCCCCCGCAAGGATGAGGGTGCCGGTACCGGCCTTTTCCAGGATCGCTGTAGAACCGCCAACCAGGGTGCCCGTACCGGTGATGGCCCAGTTGCCGCTACCCTGGAGGGTGGTGGTCCGCCCGGCCCCGAGGGTGAACGGCGACCCCGCCCCGCCGCTGAGGGTGGTGGTGGTGCCGGTTGCGGTCGTCAGACGGGTGTTCACCGCAGCGCTCGTGGTGATCGCGCCGGTGAAGGTGTTGTTTCCAGAGCTGAACAGGGCTGCCCCTTCG
>Ga0105049_10008552_pt1 | contig 11868 bp, 12 predicted proteins | sample MAT06_FD_78087 | JGI IMG/M metagenome (GOLD analysis project Ga0105049, IMG submission 78087) | Freshwater microbial communities from Lake Fryxell liftoff mats and glacier meltwater in Antarctica - MAT-06 | ecosystem: Environmental > Aquatic > Freshwater > Ice > Liftoff microbial mat | place...
AGGGTGCAACTCTATTTTTCAGGCCTGCGCGTCGCTTATCGTTTGGCCTCAAATCGCCAGCGGGCAGAAAACGCCAAACTTCAAACGCTAAACGCCAAACTCCAAATGGGCGGACTCGCACACAGCATCGTTTGGCGTTTGGCGTTTGGCGTTTGGCGTTCGGCGTTTGGCGTTCGGCGTTTGGCGTTCGGCGTTCGGCGTTCGGCGTTCGGCGTTCGGCGTTCGGCGTTCGGCGTTCGGCGTTCGGCGTTTAGCGTTTGGCGTTTAGCGTTTGGCGTTTGAAGTTTGGCGTTTTCCCCCTCTTTTCCCCAAGCCTCCTGCACAAAACCCGTCCCCTGTGGCGTTCCCCCCAGTGACCCCTCCTCCGATGCCCTCCGGTCCCTCCGACGATCACTGGCAGACCTGCTACCGGCAGCTTGCGCCCAAGCTGCTCCTTTTTGCCCGCCAATGGCTCCCTTCCACGGCGGACGCCGAGGACGTGGTGCAGGCGGCCTTCGTCAAATTCTGGCGCCATCGACCCGACGCCGAGCCGGAGCACTATCCCCTGCTCTACTCCGCCGTCCGGAGCACCGCCCTGGACTTTCTGCGCGGCCAGGACCGCCGCACCCGCCGCGAAAACGATCGCGACCGCGGCCTGCTCCGCGCGGACGAACCCTACTTCGATCGGACCATCGAGCGCCAGGAAAGCTCCGCCCTGGTCGAGGACGCCTTGCGCAGGCTGCCCGAGGCGCAGCGCGAAGTGCTCGTGCTCCGGCTCTGGAGCGATCTCACCTTTGCCCAGATCGCCGAGACCCTCGGCGAATCGATCAACACCATCGCCTCCCGCTACCGCTACGGGATCGAGGCGCTCCGCAAGCACCTGAAACCGCACGAATATGAACGAGTCTGATTTTGAATCCGAACTGCGGGCCCTGCGCCCGGTGCCACCGACGCCCGGACTCGCCCGCCGCATCGCCGCCGATCTGGAGCCGCACTCCATCGCCCTCACCGAGCCGCGCGCCCTGCGCCCCCGGACCGCCGGCGTGCTCGTCGCGCCGCAGTCGGCCTCCACCCTGCTCTTTGACTGGCTGCGCCGTCTCGGCTGGGCCGCCGCCGGTGCCGCGACCGCGGTCGCGGCCCTCGTCTATTTTCAAAAAGACACGCCGCAGCCGATGCCCGCGGCACCCGCGATCGCCGCCGTGGAGTTGGAAGTCGGCGAATTCATCCCGGCGGAGAGCGAGAGCGAACTCGTGGCCGCCGACGAGACGGGCGTGGTCTATCTGGAAGGCGACGAGCCAGTCCGCCAGATGCGTTTCCATTCGGTCGAGCGTTATGCCTGGACCAATCCCGAAACCGGCGCGCGGGTGGAAGTGGCCGTGCCGCGCGAAGACGTGCTCCTGATGCCCGTGGCGATGCAATGAACCGCTCCCGTACTCCCTCTCCGCTCCCTACTATGAAAACCAAACTCCACACCCTGCTCCTCGTCGCCACGGCCTTCGGCACCCATGCCGTGGCGCAAGACACCCCGCCGCCTTCCCCGCCGCAAGGTCTGCCGCCCGGCGCTCCCGGCGAGCCGCCGCGCCGGCCCGACAGCCCGCCCCGTCCCGACGGCGATCGACCGCGCCCGGAAGCTGGCCGCCGCCCGGACGGCGATCGCCCGCGCATGGAAGAACGCCGCCGCCCCGAGGGGGATCGCGCACCCGGCTCGGAGCCGCGGCGCAATCCCGGCGAAGACAGCCGTCGCGAGGGTGAACCGCGCGGCGAGGGCGGCCCGAGTTGGTTTTCGCCGCCGCCAGCCGCCCAGCGCCTGCGGCCCTACCTCGGCGTCGTGACCAGTCCCGCGCCGGCCGCGGTCGCGGCGCAGGCGGGTCTGGCCGAGGGCTTCGGCCTGGTCGTCGATGAAGTGCTGCCGGACAGCCCCGCGAAAGCCGCCGGCCTCGAGCGCTACGATGTGCTCGCGCGGTTCGAGGATCAAAAGCTCGTCGATTCCGCACAGCTCGCCGCACTCGTCGGCGCCGCGAGCAAGGATGCGTCCATCAGCCTCACGCTCATCCGCAAAGGCCAGGAGCAGAAGCTCAGCGTGAAAGTCGGCGAGAAAATGCTGCCCGACCGCCCAGCGGGCGCGGCTCCGCAGTTCCCGCAGATCCGCGAGCTCTGGAACCGCTACGGCGACGCCGCGCGCCGCTCCATCGAACCCGGCGGCGAATTCGCCGAGCGGGCCCAGGAAGCCGGGCGCAAGGCGCAGGAGATCAGCCGCGAGTTTCAGCGCCGGATGCAGGAGTTTCAGGAAAAGGTCGAGCAGTGGCGCAAGAACCCGAACGAGAAATTCCCCGAGACGCCGAAATTCCCGAACCTCAGCCCCCAGCCCCAGCCCGGCTTGCCCGGAGAGATGCTCCGCGAAGTGCGCCCCGGCGGCGCGCCCGCGGTCCAGCGCTCGGAACCCGGCGCCACCACGACGTGGAGCACCGCCAACGCGCACGTCTCGATCAAGGACGAAGCCGGCGACATCGAAGTCCGCTCCGAAAACGGCCGGCGTCTCGTCATCGCCAAGGACAAGAGTGGCGCGGTGATCTTCAACGGGCCGATCGACACGGAAGAGCAACGCCGGCAATTGCCCGAAGGTCTCCGCCGCAAGCTCGACCGCATCGAAGTGCAGACGCGCGGCGAGCATCGCGAACCGCCGCGGGAGGCGACGGCGCCACGGCCAGCGGGCGGCGACGTCCAGTAGGTCGGATGCCACGCGGGTCTCGCGTGCTGGTCACCGCGTCGTGCGATAGCGAACTTTCCGCGTAGAGTCGCGCCGGAGCCCAAGGAGTAGGGGCGCCCTCGCCCCGTGGGAGTGAGACTTGGGGCGAGGGCGCCCCTGCTCCTTGGTGGCCGGTTTCCAAAATCCAGCAGTCTTTCCCGGATGACCGGATGACTTGGGGCTTGGAGCTTCGGGCTTCTCCGCCTTTCCTCCCGCCATGTCCCTTCACGGAAAAAGCCTCCTCGCCGGTGCCCTCGTCGAATCGAGCGCCCGGACCTTTCACGCCGTCAGCCCGCTCGACAGCGCGCGGCTCGAACCCGCCTTTCACGAGGTCTCCCTCGCTGAAGTCGAGCGGGCTCTCGTCCTGGCCGAGGACGCCTTTGGCCTCTACCGACGAGCCGGGGCCGAGGCCCGCGCAACCCTGCTCGAGACGATCGCCGGGGAGATCCTCGCCCTCGGCGACGACCTGCTTCATCGCGCTCACCTCGAGACCGGCCTGCCGCTCGATCGCCTCACCGGCGAACGCGGCCGCACCGTCGGCCAGCTTCGCCTTTTTGCCGGCCTCGTCCGCGAAGGCTCCTGGTGCGACGCCCGCATCGACCCCGCCCTGCCCGACCGCCAGCCGCTCCCGCGGCCCGACCTCCGGCGCCTGCTCGTCCCGCTCGGTCCGGTGATCGTCTTCGGCTCGTCGAATTTTCCCCTCGCCTTTTCCGTCGCCGGCGGGGACACCGCGAGCGCCCTGGCCGCGGGCTGCCCGGTGGTCGTGAAAGCGCACCGCGCGCACCCGGGCACCAGCGAACTCGTGGCCGGCGCCATCGTCCGCGCCGTGGCCGCCTGCGGCCTGCCCGAGGGCATCTTCTCGATGCTCCACGGCAGCGGCTCCGAGATCGGCACTGCGCTCGTGCGCCATCCGCTCGCGCGCGCCGCCGGCTTCACCGGTTCGCGCTTCGCCGGCCGCGCGCTCTTTGACGCGGCCAATGCGCGCCCCGATCCGATCCCGGTCTTTGCCGAGATGAGCAGCCTAAACCCGGTCTTCATCCTGCCGGGAGCGCTGCGCGAGCGCGGGGCGCAGATCGCCGAGGGGTTGAAAAACTCCGTCACCATGGGCGTCGGCCAGTTCTGCACCAAGCCCGGCCTCGTCTTGGCCCTCGGCGGGGCGGACCTCACCGCCTTCACGCAGCATCTGGAGCGCGCGATCGAAGCCGCCCTCCCCGGCACCATGCTCCACGCCGGCATCTGCCAGTCCTTTCACGACGGCGTCGCCGCGATGGCCAAAGTCCCGGGTATCGTCACACTCGCCAATTCCGACGCCGACCCCGACCGCGCAAAGACCCAGGGCGACGCCACGCTCTTCGCCACCGACGTCACGACCTTCCTCCAGGAGCGGGCGTTGCACGAGGAGGTCTTCGGCCCCTACACCCTGCTCGTCGATGCGCAGAGCCACACCGATCTCCTCCGCGCCGCGCGCGCTCTCGAGGGCCAGCTCACCGCCACCATCCACGGCACCGCCGAAGACCTCGCCGCCGCGGGCGACCTCATCGCGATCCTCGAGCGGAAAGCCGGGCGCCTGCTCGTGAATGGCTTTCCGACCGGGGTCGAAGTCTGCCCCGCGATGCAACACGGCGGACCCTACCCAGCCACGACCGACGAGCGTTTCACCAGCGTCGGCCTGGCCGCGATCCAACGCTGGGTGCGGCCGGTGTGTTATCAAAACTTCCCCGCCGACGCGCTCCCGCCGGAGTTGCGGGACGAAAATCCGCGCGGCCAGATGCGTCTCGTAAACGGCGAGCTCACGCGAGCGGCACTCTGAGCGCAGCGGACGTGCCGCCTCAGGGGCAAGGAGGAGGGGCGCCCTCGCCCCGAGTTTCATCCACGGGGCGAGGGCGCCCCTCCTCCTTGCCACCCCCCGGCAGTGCCAGCACTTGCGCCCATCTGCACCCCACTCTACAAACGGCCCTTCCATGAAACGCCTCTCCTCGCTCGCCCTCGCCCTCTGCACGACCGTCCAGCTTTTCGCCGAAGACCCCGCGAAATTCACCGTCGGCGCGTTTGAATTCCAGCGGCCCGCCGCGTGGGGCTGGGTGCCCGTGACCTCCTCGATGCGCAAGGCCCAGCTCAAGATCCCCGGCGCCACGCCCGAAGCCGCCGCGGAGATCACCTTCTTCCACTTCGGCCCCGGCGGCGGCGGCGGCGCCCAAGCGAATATCCAGCGCTGGCTCGGCCAGTTTCAGAGCGCCGAGGGGGCGTCGAAAGTCGAGCCGCAGGAAATCGGCGGGTCGAAAGTCACGCTCGTCACCACCGAGGGCACTTTTTCCAGCGGCATGCCCGGCGGCCCGACCACCCCGATGACCGGCTACGCGCTCGTCGGCGCGATCGTCGAGCACGCCGAGGGCGATGTCTTCATCAAGATGACCGGCCCCGCCGCGCTGGTGAAAGAGTCGCGGCCGGCGTTTCTGGATTTCATCAAGACCGCGGTGACCAGCGGGAAAAAGTAACGCGCCGGCGGTCGGCCCGCGGTGGCACGCATCATGAACTACTACGTCACTTCCTTCATCAGCATCGTCCACTTCATCAGCGACGATCTGGTGCAATGCGACTCGACGACGAAGATCGCCGAACTCTTCTGCGAGGAGTTCGACGATCTCGATTTCGAACTCGCGATCTGCTGCTTCGAAGCCACGCACAAGGTGGCCTTTGACGAAAAGCTCTGGCAGACGGAGCCCGACGAATACGAGGACCAGACCGTCGAGGAATTCATTGAGACCTTCGTCGGCAGCGTCGAGCAGCGCGATCCGCTGTTCGTCACCAAGCGCTTTCTCATGTTTCAGGATTCCCTCACCAAGGCCCTGACCGAGGAGCAGGAGAATCCCCCCGGGGACGAATACTGAGCGCCCGGGAGCCGGGGCTCGCGCCTCGCGAGCCGGACCAGCCGCGGGCCGCCGGGGACGCCCGGTCCCGACAGGCACGCTTTGTGATCTTCGACCGCATCATGTCTCTCCTCGGCCTGCTCGCGCGGGCATTCGGATGGCTCTGCCTCGGCGTCGCGATCCTGCTCGCGACGGCGTGGATGGCCGTCGTCCTTTTTTTCGATGGCCCGCTCGGCAGCCTGAATGCCGGGCTCGCCGCCCTCAGCGTCCTCGCGGTGCTGGCGATCCTGCGCTGCATCCAGCCGGCGGCGTTGAAGTTCGCCGTGCTCCTCGCGCTCGGCTTCGGCGTCGCCCTGTGGTGGCTCACGCTCAGCCCCAGCCAGGGCCGCGCGTGGCCGCCCGAGATGGCCCAGACGGCCTGGGCCGAGAGCGAGGGCGAGACCATCACGCTGCACAACCTGCGGGAATGCGACTCGCAATCGCCCGATCGCGGGGCCGTGCGCTGGACTTCACGCACGCTCCAGCTCACGGACATCGTCGGGCTCGATCTTTTCCTCGGCTACCGCGGGCGGCCCCTGCTCGCGCAACCGATCGTGAGCTTCCAGATGGCCAGCGGCCTGCCGATCTGCGTCTCGGTGGAGCCGCGCCGCGAGGTCGGCGAGCGTTTCTCCCCGCTGGAGAGCCTCTGCCGGCACTACGAACTCGCCGTGATCCTGGCCGACGAACGCGACCTCGTGCTCCGGCACACCCAGTCCGCCGACGGCGAAGAACTGTTCCTTTTCCCACTCCAGACTCCGCCCGAGCAAGCCCGCGCGCTGTTCGTGGACTACCTGCGGCTCGCCAATGAACTCAACAAGGAGCCCGAGTGGTACCACCTGCTCACCGCGCACGTCACCGAGAGCCTGCGCCTCCACCGGCTGGCCTTCGGCGCCGCGCGGCCATGGGACTGGCGGCGCCTCTTCACCGGCAAGCTCGCCGAGCGGGCCTGCGATCTCGGGCTGCTCCAGAACACGCGCCCCTTTTCCGATTTCCAGCGCCTCAGCCGCGTGAATGGCCACGCCCGCCTCGCCGCCGACGATCCCGACTTCTCCGCCCGCCTCCGCGAGGCGCTGCCCGGCCACGCGGCACCGAGCGAGTGAGGCGGCTACCGCCGCGGGATCGTCCACATCTTCTGATTCTCGACCTGCTGCACCACCACCTGGTCGTCGCTCATGTCCACCACGGTGTAGTGCGCGCCCGGCTGGCCGCCCACGCCCGGCCACTCAAAGGTCTCCCCCTGCCGCACCGTGATCGAGGTGCGGCCATCGGGCGAGGCCAGCACCGCATGCGTCGCCGCGGTCCGCGCCGGCATGCCCCTCACTAGCGTCACCCGCTCCTTGGTGGTGAGATCCTCCAGCGTCACCCGCGAGACGTCCACGGGCTGTCCGGTCTTGTCCGTCTCGCGCCGCGTCACCACGCGCCCGACCTTCATCCCGCGCACGGTGTCGCCTGCCTTCACCACCTCCTCCTTGGATTCGGTCCCCTCGACCTGTTTGAGGAAAGCTTTGTCGCCTTTCACCTGGTCGAGCATCACCGGCAGCCGCACTTCACTGTAGCTCTTCAGGCGGATGCCCGCGGGGATGCCCGGCCGCGAGTTTGGATCGAGCGGATCGCTGTCGCCGACAAACTCGTCGCGATTCGGCACGCCGTCGCCGTCGCGGTCCGCGTCGAGCATGGCCGGGTCATTGGCGGCGAGCCCGTAGCGCAGGCACCAGTCTTGGAAAGCTTTCTCCTCGTCCGCAAAGCGCGGCATCGGCAGCGCGCTCGACGGGCCGGCGGCCACCGGTGGCAGCTCCGCCCCAGCAGGCGGCTCGACGGCCACGCCCGGCCCGGACCCTGGGGCCGGCTCCGCGACCGGCCCGCTCCCGGGCGAGGGCTCCGTCTCCGCCGACCCCGACCCGGCAGTCGCAGGCGGCACGGCCACCTGCTCCTCCGGCGCCGGCGCCGCCTCGCCGGAACTGGAGACGGCGGGTGCAGCGGAGTCGGAGCAGCCCGGAAAAAGGGCCACGGTGGAAAGCAGAGCAGCAAAAAGCAGAGGCGCGCGGTTCATGTCGGAGATGGTACCCGGCGGAAACGAAACGCCAAGGATGCAGCGCCGCTCACCGGCGGCCCTGCTGGAGGAAAGTGGCGGGCGAGAGAATCTCCGCCATTCCCGTCCGGCCCGCGATTGCCTATCACTCTGCCCCCGCTCTCCCATCCATGCTCACTCTCGAAAAATTCTCCATCGGCGTCGGCGACCGTTTTGCCCACCAGGCCAAAGCCCAGCTCCGCGCCTGCCAGCTCGTGGCCCGCGACGGCGCCGAGGTCGTGCCCGTCTGGAACAAGTCCAATCGCGAACACACCTTCGTCGGCTCGGAACCCGAGTCCGTGCTCCTCGCCGCGCGCGCCGCGGTGCAGGCGCTCGACTGGCCAGGCGGCTGGCATGTCGATGCGGATCACATCCGGCTCGAGACCGTGGAGCGTTTCCTCCCGCATTCAGATTTCTTCACCATCGATGTCGCGGATTCCATCGGCCAGCCCGCCGCGCCCGAAGCGGTGACGGCCTTTGTGGACCGGCATCCCGAGTTGATCGGGACGATCTCGATCCCGCAGATCGCCGCGCCTTTCACCACCACCCGTGCGGAGATCGAGCGCCTCGCCGGGAAATTCCTCCTCGCCGTGCAGGACGCGGGGAAAATCTACCGTCACATCGCGGAGAAAAAGGGCGCGGATCGCCTGATCGCCGAAGTCTCGATGGACGAAACCGACACGCCGCAGACGCCGCCGGAACTGCTCGTGATCCTCGCCGCGCTCGCCGACGAGCAGGTGCCCGTGCAGACCATCGCGCCGAAGTTCACCGGACGATTCAACAAGGGCGTGGACTACGTCGGCGACCTCGCGCAGTTCGAGCGGGAGTTTCACGACGACCTCGCGGTGATCGCCCACGCCATCGCGCGCTACGGCCTGCCGGCAAATCTCAAGCTCAGCGTCCACAGCGGCAGCGATAAGTTTTCGCTCTACCCGATCATCCGCCGCACCCTGCCGAAGTTCGGCGCCGGCCTGCATCTCAAGACCGCCGGTACGACGTGGCTCGAAGAACCCATCGGCCTCGCCGAAGCCGGCGGCGAAGGGCTGGCCTTCGCGAAGGAAATCTATGCCGGCGCGATCGGTCACGTGGATGAGTTCTGCGCGCCTTATGCCTCCGTGATCGACATCGACAAAGCGAAGCTGCCGACCGCCGAAGAAGTGAATGGCTGGACCAGCGCGCAATTCACCGGCGCGCTCCGCCACGACCAGCAGCACCCACTCTTCAACTCCAGCTTCCGCCAGCTCCTCCACGTCTCCTTCAAACTCGCCGCCAAAGCCGGCCAGCGTTACCTCGACCTGCTCGTGGCCAATGAAGAGATCGTCGGCAAGAACGTGACCGAAAATCTCTACGTGCGGCACTTGAAGCCGCTCTTCATCGGCTGATCTCTGCACCCAGCACTCCGCATGAAATCCGCCATTACCCTCTCTCTCGTCCCGCAGGCTCGCGGCGGTCCCTTTGTTTTCTGGGACGGGCTCGCGGATGGCTGCGCGCAGGCGGCCGCGCTCGGCTTCGATGCCGTCGAAATCTTTCCGCCCACGGCGACTGCCATCGACCCCGCGGAGTTGCGCGCACTGCTCGACCGGCATGCGCTCCAGGTCGCGGCGATCGGCACCGGCGGAGGCTGGGTCGTGAATAAGTGGACGCTCACCCATGCCGATGCCGCGGTGCGGACCAAGGCGCGCGATTTCATCCGGGCGATCGTCGATCTCGCGGGCAGCTTCGGTGCGCCGGCGATTCTCGGCTCCATGCAAGGCCGGTGGGAAGGTGAAGTCACCCGCGATCAAGCGCTGGCCTGGCTCGCCGAAGCGCTCGAAGACCTCGGCGAACATGCCGCGCGCCACCGCGTTCCGTTCCTCTACGAATTCCTCAATCGCTACGAGACGAACCTCTGCAATCGTCTCGGTGACACCACCGCGTTTCTGCGCACGCTGCGGACGAAGAACGTGCGCGTCCTCGCCGACCTCTTTCACATGAACATCGAGGAACCGGACCTCGCCGCCGCTCTGCGCACCGCCGGCGACATGGTCGGCCACGTCCACTTCGCCGACTCGAACCGACGGGCCATGGGCTTTGGCCACACCGACGCCGCACCGATCGTCGCCGCGCTCCGCGACATCGGCTACGCCGGCTACCTTTCGGCCGAGATCCTGCCCCTGCCCGATTCCGCCACGGCGGCGCGGCAGACGATCGAGAGCTTTCGACGCTTCCTGGCATGAGCCGCGCAGAGGTAACATCGGAAGCTGGCGCCGCCGTTCCGGGTAACGCCAAACTTCAAACGCTCCGGATGCACGCTGGACCCAGTTTGGCGTTTAGCGTTTGGCGTTTGAAGTTTGGCGTTTTCTTTACTCCCCCCAACGACTGCCCCTGACTCTCCTGATCTCACCCATGCTCAAAACCACCCGCCTCCTTCACCCCGACATCCTGCGCATCGTCGCGCGGGGCGGACATCACTCGAAGATCCTCATCGCCGACGGCAATTACCCCGCCTCCACCAAACGCGGCCCGAATGCCGAACTCGTGTGCCTCAACCTCACCCCCGGTTGTGTCACCGTCGCGCAAGTGCTCCGCGCGCTACTCAGCGAGGTGCCGGTCGATCACTTGAACACGATGGGTATCCCGCCGGACGATCCCTACGCCAGGTTCGGCGAGCCGCCGGTCTGGGCGGAATTGCGCGAGATCACCGCAGAAGCCGGCGTGAACGTGAAAGTCGAGCCGATCGACAAGTGGGACTTTTACAAGGCCGTCGAGTCCCCCGATCACATCCTCACCATCCAGACCGCCGATCAAGCCCTGTGGGCCAATGTGCTGCTCACGATGGGCTGCCGCACCGCCTGAGAGCGGAAGTTCCAAGCTCCAAGCGAACTGCGCGCTTCGCGCAACGCAGGAAAATGCTAAATCCTAAATCCTAACTGCTAAATGCTCCCCACCCGCCGCCTCGGTCGCACCGATCTCCAACTTCCCATCCTCAGCTTTGGCGCTTCGTCGCTCGGGCAGGAATTCCGCAGCGTGAAACTTGACGAGGCGCTCGACAGCGTGCGCACCGCGCTCGATTGCGGGCTCAACTTCATCGACACCTCACCCTTCTACGGACGCGGCATGAGCGAGGTGATGCTCGGCATCGCGCTGCGCGGCATCCCGCGCTCGAGCTACATGCTTTGCACCAAAGTCGGCCGCTATGATCTGCCGCACTTCGATTTTTCCGCAAAGCGCATGGCCGAGAGCGTGGATGTGTCGCTCCACCGGCTCGGCACCGAGTATCTCGACATCGTGCTCTGCCATGACATCGAGTTTGTGCCCATCCAGCAGATCGTGGACGAGACCATCCCCGCGCTCCGGAAAATCCAGCAACAGGGCAAGGTGCGTTACATCGGTTTCAGCGGATATCCGATGAAGATCTTCCGCACCGTCCTCGATCAGACCCATGTGGACTGCGTGCTGAGTTACAATCAATACACGCTGCAAAACACCCGGTTTGCCGACGAGATCATCCCGTATCTCGAGACCAAAGGCGTGGGCGTGATGAACGCCGGACCCTTCAGTGCGCGCCTGCTCACCAATGCGCCGCTGCCCGCCTGGCTCAAGGAACCCGAGGAAGTGAAAGCCGCCGCGCGCAAAGCCGCGGCCCTCTGCGACGAGGAAGGTTCCGACATCGCCAAGCTTGCGCTGCAGTTTTGCATCGGCAATCCCGACATCAGCACGACCGTCGCCGGCAGCGCCAATCCCGGGAACATCAAGAAGTGGGCGGAGTGGGCGGCGGAACCGCTCGACAAAAAGCTGCTCGCCCAGGTGCAGAAGATCTTCGAGCCGGTAAAAAACATCGGCCATACCGAAGGCCTGCCGGAGAACAACTGAAGCAAAGAGCAAGAGAGCAAGGACCGATGCTCAATGACCAATGACCAATGACAAAAGAAATTCCAACGACCCAACGCATCCTTCACCCCGGGTGCTGCTTTGGTTACTGGGATTTCGGGCATTCTTTGGACAGTGGTCATCGGTCATTGTCCACCTCCCCCTCACCCTTAACCACCGATGAAAGCCATCTCCCTCGATCCACCCCAACACTTCCGCCGCATCGATGTCCCCGAACCGGAGGCGCCGGGCGCCGACGAGGTGTTAGTACGCGTGCATCGCATCGGCATCTGCGGCACCGACTACGCCGGCTATCTCGG
>Ga0105049_10008553_pt1 | contig 11867 bp, 12 predicted proteins | sample MAT06_FD_78087 | JGI IMG/M metagenome (GOLD analysis project Ga0105049, IMG submission 78087) | Freshwater microbial communities from Lake Fryxell liftoff mats and glacier meltwater in Antarctica - MAT-06 | ecosystem: Environmental > Aquatic > Freshwater > Ice > Liftoff microbial mat | place...
CCAAAGCTGCGCGCATCACGCCGGCACGCGGGCCACCGCTGTGGGATGACTGTGGCGCGCAGGAGCCGGGGGCGGGTGTTGAGGCTTTATCGGACTGGCATATGACCAGCCAATCAGGCCAAACAGCACCCGACTACCCCGACGATCAGCGCAGTACTTGGTGAATTTACTGACCTTGCCTACTGACCTTGCCAATGGTGGCAAATGGGACCGTCGGGGCAGAGCTTTGTCGATGGGCAGGCGCGTGGTTTGGGATGATGTGGCGCAAACTCTCGAGGATTCAGACTGTCATCCCAGGGGAAACCAGTTTTCTCAGGACAGTTTACGCTGCGGTGCTTGGGCTCATGCGGTTGGAATGCCGCTCCGCGGAGCGCGGATCTATCGAGTTGCGCCAGCGTCCCGGTCAGGACAAGCCGCACTACCGGGTCACCCGGCGCGGACGTACGTTGCACGAAAAGGTCATCCCGGTTGCGCGAGCGCACCAGGCGCGGGTCTTGGCCGCGTTGACGCGGGACGAGCGCGTGGCGCTGTACAACACGCTCAAGAAACTGCACGCAGCCTTCGGAACGTCCGCTGCAAGCACCCCGGACAATGGTGCGTTTCTCGGGTGAAACGTCAACGACTTGACGGCACCGGTTAGGGGTATTCAACTTGTTGATCTATCAATAGCAATGCAGTATTCTCTGGCCTTCGTGCCAGCCAATCGCTTCGTCCCGCAGCAACTGGCCGGCGTTTGATGCGTCCTCAGGCCCTGCCGCCGCGCGCGTCTGAATCGACCCTGACCCAAGACCGATAGAGCAAGACTGCATGGAGTACCTCCCAACCGCTGGACTGTTGCCAACCAGTGCCCGCACGCTGGCACCGCTGCGGTTGTGGCGGCCCACCAGCATTGCGGACGCGGTGTCCTACCTCGATCGTTGCGAGGCGCCCGTGCTTCTGGCAGGCGGCACCGATCTGGTTGCGCAGTACAACGAAGGTTTGTCGCCGCGTTCGCTAATCGACATTTCGCGCATTGATGCGATGCGACAGCTGCGCCAACGGGACGGCGTATTGCATATCGGAGCTCTGGTGACCCACCATGGCGGCTCCAGCGATGCAGGGCTGCGCGCGCTGGTTCCCGGTTTTGCGCGTGCCTGGTCGCGTATTGCCAATCCGCGTATCCGCTTTCGTGCCACGCTGGGTGGCAACCTGATGGCACGGCGTACCCGTTATGAGGGCGCGCTGCTGCTGCAGGCGCTCAAGGCGAAGCTGAACTTCACGGCCCCAGCCGGCACTCACCAGGTGTCGGTCGATACGTTATGGCAGCATGGCGTTGCGGGGCGAGGCATGCTCACTGGCATTGAGGTGGATACACGCAACTTGATGGCCTTCGACTATGAACGCAGTCTGCGTCCGTTGATGACCCAGGCGCTCGCAGTGTGGCGGCAGCCCAGCGGCCTGCGACTGGGTTTGACCATGGCAACCGAGCACCTGTCGCCGGTGTGCATGTCGCTGACGCTGCCGGGAATCGCGGTTTCGCAACTGCGTTCGCGTGCCGCAGCGATCGCACGCGACTTGCTGACCAGCTTGCCATCGACGTTTGCAGATGTGCAGGTTACAACCGACTATGCGAGCCGCGCCGGTGCGGCGTTGATGGTGCGGCAACTGGAGTCCCTGCATGTCTGATGACGCTGCACTCGTCAACGGCCAATCCGAATGCGCGCTGCGCCTCACACTCAATGGTGCAGAACGTACGATCACGGTGCCGGTCGAACGCACGGCGGCAGATCTGCTGCGCGATGACCTGCGCCTGACGGGCACACGCATCGGATGTTCCCGTGGCGTCTGCGGCGCCTGTGTGGCGCTCGTCGACGGCGTACCGGCGGCGACCTGCTCGATGTTTGCTTTCCAGCTCGACGGCTGTGATGTGCAGACCATCGAAGGGCTGGCGCAGGAAGGCAAGTTGCACCCAGTGCAGCAGGCTTTCGTCGAGCAAGGTGCGTTCCAGTGCGGCTATTGCACCTCGGGCATGATCTTGCTGACCAAGGCCTTGCTGGAGCAGCATCCACGGCCTGACCGGGCCACCATCACCGAATGGATCAGTTCCAACGTTTGCCGCTGCACCGGTTATGCGCAGATCATTGCGGCCGTCGAACAGGCGGCGGCGCGGCTCGCCGGTGAGGAGAAGACGTGAGCCCACAGGGTCCGGCACACAAGAGGCAGCTTGGCGATGAGACTGGCCGTGACCTGGCTGCCACGGCATCGCCAGCTCTGCAAGTGGTCGGACGCAGTGCCCCGCGCAAGGATGCGCTGGAAAAGGTCACCGGCAGCGCGCAATACACCACCGACATCGTGTTGCCGGGCATGCTGCATGCCAAGGTGCTGCGCAGCGCGCGTGCCCACGCACGCATCGAGTCCATCGACACGGGCGCAGCGCGCCAGGTCCCGGGCGTGCATCGGGTCGTCACCGGCGCCGACATTCCGCAGCACATCGTGCCTTTTTACGGCTACTTCATCAAGGACCAGCCGATCGTCGCACTGAACAAGGTGCGTTATGTTGGCGACATCGTCTGCGCGGTAGCGGCCGAGACCGAGGCAGCGGCCATCGCAGCCTTGCGCCTCGTGCAGGTGACCTACGAGGATCTGCCGGTGGCTGGCGATATCGAACAGGCCCTGGCGGACGATGCCTGTGCCTTGTTCGACGAGGCGCCCATGGGCGTGGTGCCCACATACGGCGACGGCGCCAGCGCGCAGCTGCGCCCGCGTAAGAACGTGTGTTTCCAATTCAATTACCGCACCGGCGATGCGACGGCGTTTGCGCGCTGCGACCATGTGTTCGAGGACGAATTCCGTTTTTCGCGCATGACGCATTACCACCTCGAACCGTTCGTGTCGGTGGCCGATGTGCGCGGCGACGCAATGCAGGTCTGGGCCAGTTGCCAGAACCCGTTTCCGCTGCGCAAGGAACTGGCGCGCATGTTCAAGGTGCCCGAGAACCGCATCACCGTGCACGTGCCGTATGTCGGCGGCGGGTTCGGCGCCAAGAACAACGTCAAGACCGAGGCGGTGTCGGTGCTGTTGTCCATGCTCACCGGGCGGCCAGTGCGTTTCTGCCTGACGATGGAAGAGGGCTTTTTGACCAACACCCAGCACGCCGCCATCCTGCGCCTGAAGACCGGTGTCATGGCCGATGGCCGGCTGGTCGCGCGCCAGAGCGAGATTTTGCTCGATGCCGGCGCGTATTCCGACGGCAGCCCGCTCGTCACCGAAAAGGCCGGCTATCGGATCCCTGGGCTATATCGCTGGGAGCATATCGATACCGCCTGCCTGTGCGTGATGACCAATACTGCGCCGGCCGGTCCGTTCCGCGGGTTCGGCGGCACCCAGACCAGTTGGGCTTCCGAGTCGCAGATCGACATGATTGCGCGCCGCCTGGGGATCGATCCCTATGCGATGCGCATGCGCAACTTGCTCAAGCTCGGCGACCCTTTTGTGCCTGGCGAGAGCGGTATCGACAGCGACCTGCGCGAAGGACTGGACCTGGTCTGCAAGGAGGTCGGCTACCACCAGCGTACCCATGACACCAGCGGCACGGTGCGCCGTGGCATGGGCATCTCGATTGGGTTCAAGGATGGCGGTGGCGTCAGCAAGCCGGCCCAGGCGCGGGTCAAGGTGTCCACCAGTGGCGATGTGTTCCTGCAGTGCGGCACGGTGGAAATCGGGCAGGGCGCGCGTACCGCCCTGTCGCAGATCACGGCCGAGATCCTCGGCGTGCCGCTGGACAAGGTGTCTTATGCGCCGATCAACACCGACTACCTGCCATTCGACCAGGGGACCAATGCCAGCTCGGGTATTGCCGTGATGGGCCAGGCGATTGAGCGGGCTGCCAACGGGGTGCGCGACCAGATCCTGGCTTTCGCTGCCAGCCAGCTCGGCGTCGATTCAAGCGCTTTGCAGCTGGGCAACGGCGCCGTATTGCAGGGCGGCACGCCGCACCCGCTGGCGCCGATGGTGATGCGCCACTACGGCGGGACCGGTTTCGAATTCAGCGCCGACGGGTTCTTCAAGGCCGCTGGTGACCGCCACGCGCCGCTGGAGGCGCCCTGTGTATTCTGGGAGATCGGCTGGGGTGCTGCCGAAGTCTTGGTCGACACTGCGACCGGCAAAGTGACGGTTCTCAAGCTTGTGGCCAGCGGCGACGCCGGTCGGGCGATCAACCCATTGATGCTCAAAGGCCAGGAGGACGGCGCCGCAGTCATGGGGTTGGCGCAGGCCTTGTTCGAACACATGATCTACGATAACCAGGGTCGGCTGATCAACGCCGATCCATTGACGTACCGCGTTCCACTGGCCGAGGATCTTCCGCTGGACTTCGTCACCATCACCCAGGAGCAGGGCCACGGGCCTGGCCCGTTCGGCGCCAAGGGTGCAGGCGAGGGAACCATCCTGCCTATTGCCAGTGCGATTGCCAATGCCATCCACGACGCCGTTGGTGTGCGCATCACCCGCCTTCCGATCACCCCTGTCCGCGTTCTCGAAGCCTGAATCAACCAGCAAAACAACCAGGAGTCCTTCCCATGAATGATCGCCGCCTTTCGTCGACCCGCCGCACCCTCTTGAAGGCAGGCGCCCTGATGCCCGCTTTCGGCTTTCCGGGTCTGGTGCGCGCCCAGACCGGTACGCTCAAGGTCGGCGTGATCCTGCCGCTGACCGGCGTGTTGGCCTTCCCCGGCCAGCAGACGCGCCAAGGCGCTGAGCTCGCCGTCAAGATGATGAAGGACCAGGGCATCAACATCGAGGCGACCTATGTCGACACAGAGTCCAAGGCCGAGACCGGCCGTGTCGCTGCCGAGCGGCTGATCCGCGACGGCAACACCGTGCTGATCGGCGCCTGGGACAGCGGTGCGACGATTTCGGCGGCACAGGCTGCGGAAGCCGCAAAGGTGCCGCTGATCGTCAATGTCGCCTCCGCGCCGCAGATCACCGAGCAGGGCTTTACGATGGTGTTCCGCAATTTCACCAGCGCCGGGCAGTTGGTCACCAGCGCGGTGCAGCGCATCAAGGAGTTGCCGCGCAGTGCCAGCTTCGCGCCCAAGACGGCGGTACTGACGCATACCAGCGATACCTTCGGCCAGGCCATGCTCGGAGGCGTCAAGGCCTTGTGGGACAAACTGGGTATGGACATCAAGATCATCGACGTCATCAGCTACGACGTGCGCGCGCGTGACCTATCGGTGGAGATTGCCAAGGCCAAGGCATTGAACCCGGATCTGATGTGCCCGATCACCCGTGTCAACGACGCAATCTTGATCGTGCGCGAGATGGTCAAACAGGACTTCAACCCCATGGCCATCGTCGGGCCGGGATCGCCCGGACCCTACGAAAAAGCCTTCACCGATGCGCTGGGCAAGTTCGCCGACGACTACATCACCTGCGTGCCCTGGTACGACCCGAGCCGCGCCACCGCCAAAGCGGTGCTGCAGCGTTGGGCCAAGGAGTACCCTGGCGACCGGCTGGAACTGAACTCCGGCTTCGGCTGGGAAGGTATCCAGGTCGCGGCCGACGCGTTCAAACGCGCAGGCTCGACCAAGCCGGCCGATCTGCATGCCGCGTTACGCTCGACCAAGATTGAGGAGCACCTGATGTTCGGTGGCCCGATCCAGTTCGACGAGAAGGGCCAGAACAACAACATCGGCGGCGCAATGCTGCAGATCGTCAAGGGCGAGCCAGTGCTGGTCGGGCCTTCGTCGATCGCGCAGGCCCAGCCCAAACTGCCGATGACCAAATGGAAGGCGCGTGCATGATGGTCGCGACGGCCGCGTCCGCAGCAGCAGTCCCCGCCGGGATGCCGGGCGATGCTTGAGTTCTATAGCAATGTCATCGTAGGCGGGTTGTTGCTGGGGGCGGTCTACGCGCTGCTGGCGACCGGGTTGAACGTGATCTTCGGCGTCATGCGCATGGTCAACTTCGCGCATGGCGAGATGGTCGTGGTTGGCATGTATGTCGGTTATGGCCTCTGGGCATGGACCGGCGTACCCGCTCTGGCTGCTGCGCCCATCGCGGCGTTGTTGCTGTTCGGTATGGGGTATCTGTTCCAGCGCTTTGTCGCGAACCGTTTCGTCGAGGCGCCGCAACACATGCAGTTCATCTTGTACATCGCGATCGCGCTGATCATCACGGGTTTGCACGCGGTGTTTTTCGGGCCCGACCCACGGGGTATCCAGAGCGCAGCCAGTTTCGAGGTCTACCAGCTCGGGATGATCCGCTTCGACGCGGTGCGAACCCAGGCCGCCGTGGCCTCGCTGTTGCTGGTCGCGGCGCTGTGGGCCTGGTTCCGGTTCTCGCTGACCGGCAAGGCGATCGAGGCAGCGGCCGAGAACCGGGTTGGTGGCCAGGCGATCGGCATCCGGATTCCGCATCTGTTCGCACTTACCGCTGGCCTCGGTTTCGCCTGCGCCGGCGCGGCTGGTGCGCTGGTAGCGCCGATGTTCGATGTGCAGCCTTATCTGGGTGGCGAGTTCACGCTGGTGGCCTTCATCATCGTCATCGTCGGGGGCCTGGCCAGCTTGCCGGGAGCCCTGGTGGGCGGGTTGCTGATCGGCCTGGCCGAGGCCCTGGCGGCCACGGTCGTCGCGCCGTCAATGAAGTCGCTGTTCAGTTACGGCTTGCTGGTGCTGGTGATCCTGCTGCGCCCTCAGGGGCTGTTTGGCAAGGTCGAGGGGTAGGGCCATGTTGGAAATGCGATCCGCCCGTCTGGCGGTGCTTTTGCTGGCCGTGTTGTTCGCCGGCCCGTGGCTGTTCGACGACTTCGAGTTGTCGGTGCTGACGCTGGTGTTCCTGTTCGCGTCGGTCGGCATGGCCTGGAACCTGATGATGGGTTATGCGGGTCAGCTGTCGCTGGGCCATGCGCTGCATTTCGGTGCCGGTGCCTATGCGATGGGCCTGATGATCACCAAACTCGGTGTCTCCGCCTGGTTCGGACTGCCACTGGCGTTTGCCGTGGGAGCCCTGTTTGGTGCCCTGGTCGGTGCGTTGGGTTTTCACTTTGCGGTGCGCGGCGTGTATTTCGCGCTGCTGACAATAGCCTTCGCGGAGCTGGCGCGTATCCTGGTTGAACACTGGGCCTTTGCCGGGGGCAACGGAGGCTTGTTCCTGCCGGCGCTCACGCCCGACAACCAGCCGCTGGTGAGCCTGCGTGGTGATGCCGGGTTCTTCTACCATGCGCTGCTGATCACGCTGGCGGCCATCTGGCTGGCCTGCGCCTTGTTGGTGCGCAGCCGCATCGGTTACTACTGGCGCGCGGTGCGCGAGGATGAAGATGCCGCGCGTGCCATCGGGGTGCCGGCAACCCGCGTCAAGGTGCTGGCCGTCGCGCTCAGCGCCGGATTCACCGGCGTTTGCGGTGCCTGGTATGCGCTGATCCAGGGCAGCCTGTTCCCGGACAGCGTGCTGGGCATGCGCATGAGCATCGACCTGATCATCGCGCCCATCGTCGGCGGTCTTGGTACCTTGTTCGGTCCTATCCTGGGCGCGATCGTGATCCAGTCGCTCAATGAATTATCCAAGGACCTTGCCCAGGAGTTTTCGATCAGCGGGCTCAAGCTCATCGTTTATGGCGCCGTGCTGCTGGCGATCGTGCTGTTCGCCCCGCATGGCATCTGGCCGCCGCTGGCGCGCTGGCTGCGGATCGGAGGGCGGAAATGAGCGCCGCGCCGGGCCGCCCCAAGCAAGCTCGCACCGCAGTGCGCAGCACGAAGGTACTGCAATGAGCGCCGCGCCGGGCCGCCCCAAGCAAGCTCGCACCGCAGTGCGCAGCACGAAGGTACTGCAATGAGCGCCGCGCCCGGCCGCCCCAAGCAAGCTCGCACCACAGTGCGCAGCACGAAGGTACTGCAATGAGCGCCGCCGGGCCGTTCCCAAGGCGGTTAGTCCCGCAGTCAGCAGGACGGAGGGTTGTTCCATGAGCTTACTGGAGGTGCAAGGATTGACCAAGGTCTATTCGGGCTTGACGGCCGTCAGCGCGGTCGACTTCACGGTGCAACGCGGATCGATCATGGCCTTGATCGGCCCCAACGGTGCCGGCAAGACTACCTGCTTCAACCTGATCGCCGGCGCGACCCGCTGCACGGCGGGGCGGGTAAGCTTCGATGGCCAGAATATCATTGGCCTGACACCCGAGCAGGCCTGCGAACGCGGCATCGCGCGCACGTTCCAGATCGTGCGCCCGCTCACTGGCATGAGCGTGCTGGAGAACGTCGTCGTTGGCGCCTTGCTGCGCGAACATTCGGTTGCCGCGGCCGAGCACCAGGCCATGGCCGTGCTCGAACGTATCGGTTTGGGTGCCAAGGCGCACGCCAGCGCATCGGCATTGGCCCTGCCCGAGCGCAAGCTGCTCGAGCTTGCCAAGGCGTTGGCGACCCGACCCCGCCTGCTGATGCTCGACGAGGTGATGGCCGGCCTGCGCCCGACCGAGGCCGACGGCATCGCGCAGGTGCTGCGCGACCTTAACGCGGACGGTTTGACCATCCTGCTGATCGAACATGTGATGCGCGTCGTGATGGCCGTAGCGCAGACCATCGTCGTTTTGCACCACGGCGAGAAAATCGCCGAGGGTACCCCCGAACGCATCGTCAACGATCCGAAGGTGATCGAGTGTTATTTCGGTGCCGGTGCACCGGCCGCTGCGGGGCCTGTGCGATGACGATCGGCATGGCATCAACACCACCACCACCACCACCAACACCGTTGCTGCAAGTGCGCGGCCTGGCGTCCGGCTACGCGGGCATCCAGGTGCTCGACGGCATCGACCTGCAGGTCGGCCGGGGCGAGACCGTGGCGGTGGTCGGCGGCAACGGTGCCGGCAAGACGACGCTGATCCGCACCATCACCGGCATGGTCAAAGCCACGGCCGGCAGTGTCGAGTTCGACGGTGTACCGCTGCTGGGCCAGAGTACCGACCGCATCTGCGAACTCGGCCTGATCCAGGTGCCCGAGGGACGGCAGATTTTCGCCAGCCAGAGCGTGGAGAGCAACCTGCGCCTGGGCGCCATCCTGCGTCGCGCTCGTGGCCATGAGACGCCCACAATGCAACGCATCTACGAGATGTTTCCGCGTCTGGCCGAGCGCCGTCGCCAGCTCGCCGGCACCTTGTCCGGTGGCGAGCAGCAGATGCTGGCCATCGGCCGCGCGTTGATGGCGCAGCCGGTGATGCTGATGCTCGATGAGCCGTCGCTGGGCCTGGCGCCCATCGTCGTCGAGCAGATGTTCCGCACCGTGGCCTTGCTCGCGTCCGAGGGCATGAGCATCCTGCTGGTGGAGCAGAACGTGGCCGAATCGCTGCGCCTGTGCCAGCGCGCTTACGTGCTGGAAAACGGCGCCGTCGCGCTCAGTGGCGACGGCCTGGACCTGCTGAGCGACGACCGGGTGCGGCAGGCATACCTGGGGTTGTGAACGTCACCCCTTACAAAGGAAAAAACCGATCATGCGACAGGAAATCGACACCGGGCTGCCCTCGCTGGGGCAGCCGTTCAGCTGGGCCATAGGCGACGGCCAGATGGTCTACACCTCCCATGGGCCGGTCACGGCCGAGGGCAAGATCCTGCAGGGCGACATCGCGGCCCAGACCCGTCTGACGCTGCAGAACCTGCGCCGGGCGATCGAGGCTGCCGGCGGTTCGCTGGACGATGTGCTGCAGGTGCAGCTTTATCTGCTCGACGTGGCCGACATGAAACCGGTCGACGCGGTCTATGCTGAAATGTTCAACGCGCCGTACCCGAGCCGCTCTACTGCGGTGGTGGCCGCTCTGGTTGCGCCGGGCATGCGCATCGAATTGCTCGCCACAGCCCGCGTTGCTGCGCGCAAGGCCTGAAGCCGCAGTGATGCCAACGACAGCCGCGCGTGGCCGTGTGCTGCTGGTGGGCGCGACCGGCTTGGTGGGGCGGGCGGTGCACGCCTTGCTGGCGCCGCGTTACCAAGTGGTCACGGCCGGCCCGGATGGGTGCGACCGTTTCCTGGACCTGGACGAGTGCGACAGCATTGTGGCCGCTGTTGCCGATCCCGGCGAAGGCGGCTGGGTGGCGGTCGCCTGTGCCGCCGGCCTCGGCCGGTTTGCGCCGCTGCACACCATCGCACCAGCGCCGCTGGCGCAATCGGTGTATGGCCAGGGTTTGTGCAACAAGTTGCTGGGCCAAGTCAACCTTGCGCTGGCAGCAAGGGACCATTTGCGCGAAGGTGGGTCGGTGACGCTGGTCACCGGCATCGCGACAGGGCACACAATTCCCGGCGCCTCCGGCTTCACGATGGCCAATGCAGCGATCGAGGGCTTTGCACGCGCCGCAGCCATCGAGATGCCGCGTGGCATCCGCATCAACGTAGTCAGCCCGGGTGTGTTGGCCGAGTCGCCGGCGCAAGTGTTCACGCTGTTCGCAGGCTTCGAACCGGTGCCCGCGGCGCGTGTGGCCCAGGCTTATCTGCGTAGCATCGAGGGCGGACAGACCGGGCAGGTATTCACGGTCTGGTAGCTGCGACGTACCATGCGGCGGCTGGTCGGTTCCTGGGGTGACCCTTGTGACCATCATGCCGGACGATGCTGTGATCGACTTCGCGCCTGACTGCAACAGCGCGGTGGTCGCGTTGGCGCACGATTCCAAACTCCACGAATTGGCCATGCTGGAAGGGGACTGAAGGTCTGAGTTTTCCCGCCTGGAGCGTCAATTGCCAATGAGAAGGAACAAAAAAGCAACCCTTGTTACTGCTGCATCATGGGTGTATGGGCGCAGAGGTCTGAGGTCATGGCTGATGAACAGCATGGTCAGGTGCAGGTCGCGCCGCAACTGCAGGAACAGGTTGATGATCTGCGGCTGGTTCGACACGTCCTGCTCGCGACCCGGCAAACCAGGCTCGCACGGAAATGGCGAATGGTGCGCGAACCGCAGACATGTGGACATGCCCGCCATATCCGCGATGCCAAGAATGCATTGCTGAACCAGATCAGAGCTTGCCCAGCGGCTGCGCAATATTACATTCCGCCAGTAGGCTTTCGAAGCCATGCACAGCGCAAAGCATCACAGACAGTCGCATTCAGAGTTTTACTGTATATAAAAAACAGTTTTAGTGACATCGCCAGTTTCCACCCAACCGGCGCCGCCCCATGCAAGGTCCGCCCCATCCATCACCGCGGCATTTGCACCAGCAAACCCGTGGGCACCAGCATGCCTTGCTGCACGCCACGTCAAAGGCGCAGCCGACCACAAAGCCTACAACCCCCGCCACCCCGAACGTACAACCTGCTGTACCGCATCGTAGCGGCGCATTTCGAGATCTGGCTTGAGTTGGCCAGCGCCGGCCAGTTTGACGGCCAGGGCGATCACCACACGCCGCCCTCCTATGTAAAGAAGGCCTTTCGCAAGTCTCTGGAGTGCGGCCTCTGTGCCCACGGCTTTGCGCAGGCACGGTGTGACGACTGCGGGCACGACTACCTGGTGGTCTTCTCCTGCAAGGGCCGCGCGGTCTGCCTCTCGTGCAACACCTGGCGCACGGCCGAGGCCGCAGCCCATCCTAGCGATCACGTCTTCCCCCGCCTGCCAGTGCGCCAGGGGGTGCTGTCGATGCCCAAACGCCTGCGCTACGCGCGGTCGCCTTGCGTCCACCGCTCTAGTTCCGACACAACTTGAGTACAAGTTCAGACTTCCTGATCCGGACGGAATTGGTAATTGCACAAAAATTTGCAACTCGGCAGCCGAAAAGTGGACTGCCTATAGTGAACATGGGGAAAATTCCGGAACGAGATGTGCAAGTCCGATTCAGGATTTTCGGTGGAGCTTCCTTCCCGGATCAAGAAGTCTGAAGTTGGTCTGCACTGCAACTTTGTTGTGGCTCCAGCCTGAACA